>JGI858J16261_1000031_pt1 | contig 17110 bp, 17 predicted proteins | sample TiedelARG03_113m_FD_16261 | JGI IMG/M metagenome (IMG submission 16261) | reverse complement strand
ATGGATTTTTATTTGGAATTCTCCGAAGGAAATTTAGTAAAATTTGTCTTATTAAAATCGTCGATTTAATTTATTAGAGGTAAATCCTGTGATGTCGGCAAATTTTGGTTTTATTGGTTGGAAGATGGAAAAAGTAGCATTGAAGGTGTATAGGTAGCTTAGTAAGTGGGATGGGTCCCATATATTGATCCTAAATCAATTACATTATTCTGCCAACTTACTGATGTAGCTTGTCTGTATCTAAGGGTGGGGTTAAGTGCGGGGTATTTTGGGGTTATTATTTACTTGAAGTAATTTATTGTATTAAATGGTCGGAGGGGTCCTAAATATATGTTTGTTATTTTTACGACTGCAACTAGGGCAAGGAATAAGGTGAGTCCCAAAAATGTGAGAATTTGAATGTTTGATGGGAGTAAAATTTCAAGCACGTACATTGGGGATATTCTTTGTATTGAAAGAGGGGAAATATAAGAGGAGATTGATGGTGAAAAGATAACATATGAGATGAACAGGGTAAGTAGTATTTTTATTATCTTTATTTTTTGGTTTGGCTGGATTGCGGCAAAATAGGCAAATATTACTAATAGGCCTCCAATGTAAATTAAAAATAAGATTAATGAAAATCATGAGGACATTATAATAGTTATGGTAAGAGAGAGGGTAAGAGTTGTGATAATAATTCATAACCCAGTATTAATTGGGGTTGATGATAAGGTAATGGTAATTATTATAAATGTAGATAATAATATTATTGAGTTGAAAATCATATATAAATTAAAGTTTATTAATAGGGTTTAAATTCTAGGCATTGAAGCTAATTTATAGTATATTAGATTTGTTTGGGTAATTTAATTATTGTTTGGAAAATAGTAAATTGAGATAGATATAGCTGGAGCAAAATATTTTTGGTCGGTGGTTAGTAAGGTTAATAAAGTAAGGCGGGTTTAAATGATTGAGTTTAATCAAATTTCAACCTATATTAAATCTTTTGGGCTTATAGGTCATGTGGGTGGGCTATAATTTAACATCCTCATCAGTAAATAGAAACAAATAGAAATAGTCAAACGACATCAACAAAATGCCAGTATCAGACTGCTGCCTCAAATCCAAAGTGGTGCTCAGGGGAGTATTGGTGAAATATATTACGTAAAAAACATACAAGTAGAAAGGATGAGCCAATTAGAACATGAAGGCCATGGAATCCGGTTGGGACAAAGAAGGTTGACCCAAAGACACTATCTGCGATGGTGAATGGGGATTCTAAATACTCTCTTAATTGAATAAGGGTAAAATATGCACCTAATATAATGGTAATTGCTAGAGCTCGGGACACTTCTTTGCGTTTGTTTTCTATGAGTGCATGGTGGGCTCAAGTTACAGTCACACCTGAAGCTAGGAGGAGGCCTGTGTTAAAGAGTGGCCTTGAGAAGGTATTTACTGGGTCAATACCAATAGGTGGTCAGATACAGCCTACTTCAGGGGTTGGGGCAAGGCTTCTATGAAAAAATGCTCAGAAAAATGAAAAAAAGAATAGAACTTCTGAGGCAATGAAAAGGGCTATACCTCATCGTAGCCCTAAAACTACACTACGGGTGTGGAAACCTGAGAATACTCTTTCTCGTAGGACATCGCGTCATCATTGAAACATTGTAAAGGTGGTGATTGATAGGCCCAATAGTAGGCCAATTACTCTGTTGGTGTGGAATCATGAAGTTAAGCCAACAGTAAGCATTAGGGCTCCAATAGCTCCTACTAGCGGTCAGGGCCTGTAATCAACTAGGTGGAATGGTTGTCGGTATTGTAAGTGTTGTGGGGTCATTATACTTTTTAATTTAATAAATTTTTTTCTTGGAAGGAAACTGTAATTTTTATACTAAAAGTATAAGGTTGGTATTAATCACTCAGTTTAAGATTTTGTTTATGGGGGCAGTAAAATACATACATATATGTATATTATTTAATTAGGGGTAGTTTAAAGTTGGGTGGGTATTATTAGTGGCTTATATAAATGTGATGTAACTGGTGTTTTTGAGTTAAGGAGTTAAGAATTAATAAATGCAAAAACATAAATTTATAGTTTATTTATAATATGTGAGGTTCAGTGGCAAGGTTTTAGGTAAGTGTCACAGGAAGCAGGTAGCAAGTAATAATGTAATAAGAGGAGTTTTCCATAAATAGATTTACAGTCTATGACCTAAATTCGGCCATCTTATTTATTTAATTATTAATGTCAGTTTCATGTTTTTTGAGAGGGTTGGAGTTTTTTTGATTGCTTAGGAAAGTTTGGGGTTTGTTGTCATCATATGGTTGTTGTAAACAGGAGTAGGAGAGTTCAAAAAATAATTGTTATTCTTAATCAGTTTAGGGGGGAGAGGTGGGGCATATAAGTAGTTTTCGTGTGAATTTTAAATAGGGGCATCAATTTATTTTATTAATAATGGCATAGTGGTTGGTAGAGCTAATTATAAAATTTATTAGTTTAAAAAGTTTATGGGCGGGGTAAGATATACCAGAGCTTGGTAATTTAGAATTGACATTTCTATATTATCATTTTAATTAATATCTTATTAGAGTATTCTAAATTAGAAAATTTGTGTTAACTATTATGAGTAATATTAGTTTGATTGCTTAAGGTACATCAATGTAGGAACTAGGGTTAAAGGTTAAGGTATTTAAAGTTTATGAGATTTTTGATTTTAATCAGCTAGAGAATGTTTTGAATGGAACAGACTCTAGGGCAATCGGTATAAATGAATGATTAGCGCCGCAAATTTCTGAACATTGACCATAAAACACTCCAGGGTAGTTTAAATTGATTCCGGTTTGGTTTAGGCGTCCTGGGATTGCATCTACTTTTACCCCTGCAGATGGGATGGCCCATCTATGAATTACATCTGCGGCTGTAACAAGAAGGCGGACTTCAGTAGAAGTTGGAATTACTAGGCGATTATCAACTTCAAGAAGGCGGAATTGTCCTTTTTCAAGGTCTTCTTCTGGGAGCATGTAGGAATCAAAGTCTAAATTATGAAAGTCGGAGTACTCGTAGCTCCAGTATCATTGATGACCAATAGTTTTAATAGTTAGGTTTGGTTGTGAGACTTCGTCTATTAAGTATAGAAGTCGGAGCGAAGGAAGGGTAAGGAATAGAAGAACAATTGCTGGCAAAATTGTTCAAATTGTTTCAATTTCTTGGGCTTCTGAGATATTTCGAGCTGAATAGGAGTTAAAAATAAGGGCGACTAAGGCGCAGGCTACTAGTGTAATAATTAGAGTTAAAATTATTATAGCATGGTCGTGGAACATAATAAGTTGGGTTATTACTGAGGAGGAGGAGTCTTGGAAGCTTAGTTGACCTCATGTTGTCATCTAAATGAGTCGTTGGTGACAATTTTCTAGTTAACAGTTAGATGCCTCTGATTTTGGCTTTCATTTATACATAGTTTTTTCAGGGGTAGTAATTTTAAGTGTTTCTGTTGAATTATGGAAGTTTGGTGGAAGGTTATCACTTCATTCTAGGGATGATGGTAAATGGGAAGAGGTAATTACGCCTCGTTGAGTAAGGAAGGCCTCTCACAATATAAAAATGAATAGGAGTAAGGCGGTAAATGATATTGTTGACCCAAATGTTGAAACGACATTTCACTTAGTGAATGCATCTGGGTAGTCTGAATATCGTCGGGGCATGCCTCTTAATCCGAGGAAGTGTTGAGGGAAAAAGGTTATGTTTACTCCTAAGAATATTATGAAGAAATGAACTTTTGACCATCGGGAGTGTAAGGTTGTTCCAGTTATTAATGGGAATCAATGGTTGAAGCCTGCAAAGATTGCAAATACGGCCCCTATTCTTAGTAATGAAATAGGCGATGCTTATGTGTTGGTGCCCTTTCCCAAACCGTACGTGAAATTTTCTTTTCATACGGCTTTTTGGCTAAGTGTAAGATATAAGACAGGGTTTTATGGGGTGAGCGAAATATGTCTTGGTAAGTTAAGTGCTAATTATGGGCTGAGGTGGGGTTGTTATTGGTAATTAAGGATTGGGTTTAAAGGTTTAGGCGGGGTTGGTGTTTATCTTCTAAGTGGTTGGGCTAGCTTATTTTTATCAAAAATAGTTTATTAGAAGAAAGGTGTGTTTAAATTTTGAATTGTGGGTTGAGAATTGAGGTTGTTTATTTAGATTAACTTATCTTAGGTAGGAGCGAATATTTGCTTTGAAAGTTTCTGTCAGTTGACAAGTATATGTGTATATATATATATTTATCTTAAGTGGTTGGGAAAATAAATTGAGTGTATAATTTAGCCTGTTTTTCTTCTCAGAGTAACCTGGTACTATAAAAACTCTGTTATTATATAAGTAAATAGTCCTGTATTTTTAAAATTTCCTTTAGTTGTCTTTAGGGGTGCTTTAATTAAGTTGGTTTTAAAACACTAATTTATAAATTTTTGGTAACTTATAAATATCTTGCGGGCGCGAATATAGATGTTTATAGAAAGTTAAGTAATTAAGGGGGTATTATGAGAGCCTTAATTCTATAAGTTAAAACTTCTGGTTTAAGTCCGTATCAAGTTTGTTATCCTACCCATAGACGGTGTAATTTTAGGTGCGTTGTTTCAGGACCTGAAGTAGACATGCTAAGTTCCTTAAGGGTGTTTAAGTAAGTCTAGTGTTTAGTTACTGTAGTTTAAGTAGTAATGCTGTTGATAGCAGGGGAAAATTAATAATATAGCGCACCATAATGGAAGTGAGCAACTACATAGTAGGTGTCATGTAATCTAATGTCTAAAGAGGAGTTGGCTAAAACAATTCCTGTTAGCCCTCCTGTTGTGAATAAGAAAATAAAGCCAAGAGCTCATAGTATTGCTGGTTCGTATTTAATAGGGGCTCCATGAATTGTTGCTAATCAACTAAATACTTTAATTCCTGTTGGTACCGCAATAATTATAGTGGCTGCTGTAAAGTATGCTCGTGTGTCAACGTCTATGCCAACAGTAAACATGTGGTGGGCTCATACAATAAATCCTAAAATTCCAATTCCTAGTATTGCATAAATTATTCCGAGGGTTCCAAATGGCTCTGATTTAGAGGAGTGGTGGGAGACAATGTGTGAAATTATCCCAAAACCAGGAAGAATTAAAATATAGACTTCTGGGTGGCCAAAGAATCAGAAGAGGTGTTGAAATAGAACAGGGTCACCTCCACCAGCAGGGTCAAAGAATGATGTGTTTAGGTTTCGGTCTGTTAGAAGCATAGTAATAGCACCAGCTAAGACAGGGAGGGATAGAAGTAGAAGGATTGTTGTAACTTTAAGGGATCAGGCAAATAATGGAACTCGTTCTAATCGTAGGCCTTGAGGTCGTATATTAATGATTGTTGTAATAAAATTAATTGAGCCTAGAATTGAAGAGGTGCCGGCCAGATGTAAGGAAAAAATTGCCAGGTCTACTGATGGGCCTGCATGGGCTATATTTCTTGCTAATGGCGGGTACACTGTCCAACCCGTGCCAACCCCCCTTTCTACTGCAGCAGATATTACTAAAAGTGTAAGAGATGGGGGTAAGAGTCAGAAACTAAGGTTGTTTAGGCGTGGAAATGCTATATCAGGTGCCCCAAGTATTAATGGAAGGAGTCAATTTCCAAACCCTCCAATTAGTACAGGTATTACTAGGAAAAAAATTATTAAGAAAGCATGTGCTGTAACAATTGTGTTGTATAGTTGGTCACTGCCTAGAAGTGCTCCTGGTTGTCCAAGTTCAGCGCGGATTAGCATTCTTATTGAGGTTCCTAGAAGCCCGGATCAGATGCCGAAAATAAAGTATAAGGTGCCAATATCTTTATGGTTTGTGGAGTAAAGTCATCGCATATTAGGTTCATTGGTAGGCAATTAGAAGGATTGGGGAGACAGAACCAATTAGTAAAAGAATAATAATTGGTCTAATTAATAAGGATTCAAGTTTTATTCCTATAGGTCTAATAATTAAATGGATTATAATATTAAGATAGAATGCTAAGTTTAGTAGTGCTCCCAGGTAGAGGAGTGCTGAGACAATATAAAATTTTCCAGTAATCAGGCTTTCAAATGCTATAAATTTTGGTAAGAACCCAAGAAATGGTGGCATGCCTGCTATTGATAAAATAAGGATAAGTATAGCAATTGTCTTGTATGGGTTTAGAATTTTTCATTTTCGTATATAATTGAAGGAGCCCTCAATTTTGTTGATTATTAAAAAAATAATAAGGGATGAAACAGTGATTAAGTAAATTGAAAGATAAATAATTCTTGTGGTGTAGGATACAAGGTTAGCTCCAAGAATTCATGCTATATGAGTAATTGAGGAGTAGGCGAGAATGGGTTTAAGATTAGTTTGTATTAATCCACCAATTCCCCCAACTATAGCTGCTGAGGCAACAAGAGCAGAGATAAAGAATTGGTTAGTTATTACTATTAAGCTTAAAATAATAAAAATTGGTGCAATTTTTTGGATGGTTAATAGTAGTAATGCTATAGATCAGTTTAGGTCTCTAATAACTTTTGGGAATCATCAGTGACACGGGACTATTCCAAGTTTTATTAGAAGTGCAATGATAATGCCAAGTGCGGCAGATCTTTGTCTAATAATTGCTTCTTTTGGAAGGGCATAGAGAGTTGTTATAATAAGGATGATTGCTGATGCGGCTGCCTGAATGAAAAAATACTTTATAATAGCCTCAGATTTTATGCGCATGCTGCAAGAGGCTATTAGTGGAATAAATGAGAGTAGATTAAGTTCTAAACCTGCCCATATTAAAATTCAATTTCTCGAGGAGATAGCTATAACAGTGCCTAATATTAAAGTGTTAGAAAATAGGAAGATATGTGGTAATGATGAAATCATAAAGGATGAAGGGAGTCGAACCTCTCAGTCTATAGTTAGAAGCTATATAGTACACCATGTATTCCTTATATTTGTCAATCTAAAGAGCCTTCACGTCATTCATGGAGCAGGCCAATGACTAAAATAATTAGAAATGGGAGAGTTGTTACAATAACTATATTCATGTTTATAATAATAGATATTGGGGCTGGGATTAGGAGAACAATTTCAATGTCAAACACTAGAAAGATTACAGCTAAAAGGAAGAATCGTATTGAAAATGGGATTCGTGCTGAGGAGCTAGGGTCAAAACCACATTCAAATGGGGTGGCTTTATCTCGATCTGTGTTTTTTTTTGTTGAAAGAGAGAATATTGCTAATATAATTGCTAATGGGATAACCATAGCAATTGTAGTGAGAAGTATTGAGTTGATCATATCATTAGAATAAATAAATATTTCCTTCGAATTAAAAGTTCGATGCTTAAAAGAAGCTTTCTAATGGGCATGATATAAGGGTTTAACCATGTTTAACTTCATCAAAGTTATCCGTTTTATCCGGCATTATATCTTGAACTAGGCTAGGTTTATTATTATCAATTTGGCAGGGATAATAATTATTAAGATACATAGGGCAAAGGGTAAAAATGATTTCCATGTAAGGTTTATTAGCCGGTCATATCGTATACGCGGTAAGGAAGCACGGATTCAGATAAATATAGATGCAATTGCTATTGTTTTCATGGTAAGGGCTAAGTCATTGACTAAGATAAGACTCCTATTACCAGAAATAAAGATAGCTGTTAGTAGCCTTATAATAATAATACTAGCATATTCCGCTATAAAGATTAGAGCAAATGAGCCTCTTCTATACTCTGTATTGAATCCAGACACAAGTTCTGACTCCCCTTCTGCGAAATCAAATGGTGTCCGGTTTGTTTCTGCTAGTGTGGTAGTGAACCATGTTAAGGCCAGAGGTAAAATTATAAGTATTATTCATGATTTATTTGTTTTTATTAAAATATTAAAGTCAAAGGATGAGATAATTATTAGGGCAGAAAGGAGGATTAATGCTATTCTTACCTCATATGAGATGGTTTGTGCAACTCTTCGTAATGCGCCTAATAGGGCATATTTCCTGTTAGACACCCATCCTGCGGCCAGGGTTGAATATACATTTAGACTTGAAACACATAGGAAAATTAGAGTAGTGTAGACTAAAAAATACCTGGTTGAAGATATAGGGTATAACGATCATAGAAGCATAGAGAGAAGAAGCCTTATTGATGGGGCAATAAGGAATGGGGGTATGTTTGCTAGTTTTGGTTTTGACTGCTCTTTTAAGAAAAGTTTTAAAGCGTCCGCTAATGGTTGTGGGAGGCCTGCCACACCTACTTTGTTAGGGCCTTTTCGGGTTTGATAGTACCCTAGTATTTTCCGTTCAAGTAAAGTATAAAATGCTATCCCAAGAAGGGCTATAATGTAGACAATAATAGTAAGAAGGAAAGTGGAAGTAATCATTATCAAAGAAGTTTATACTTATATATAGAGCTTAGATCTATTGCATTATTCTGCCACTTTGATAAAGCCTTAGAGGATTCGAACCTCTTTATTTAGCTTTCAAGGCTAAAGTTGCCCAAGAAGGCTTAGTGTCGTTTGACGGAAGTCACTTTTTATGTGCAAGATAAGAGTTCTTTTTAAACTAAAACAACTATTAGTAAGGGAGGTGAATAATGATCTTAGTCTTTATTTAATTTGCTTACAATTTTAGGGGATTTATTAAGTTTATTAGTTGACTTCTGTTTGGTATAAAATTTATTCTAACATAGATCCTTTCGTACTATATGAAGATAAGTTGTTCTAAGGATAGAAACTAACCTGGCTTACGCCGGTCTGAACTCAGCTCATGTAAGGTTTTAAAGGTTGAACAAACCTACCTTCTAGGCTGCTGCACATAGAGGAAACCTTAAGCCAACATCGAGGTGCCAAGCTCTTCTGTCAATTTGAGCTCTTAAGAAGAATTGGTCTGTTATCCCTGTGGTAGCTTTTCTTTAGATTGCTTTAGCGGATCATTAATAAGACTTAATGGTCTATTTATTGAGGAAGCTTTATTTCTTCCTTAGTCGCCCCAACTAAACCTTAGTAAATTATATTATTTATTGAAGGTGAAGCTCAACAGGGTCTTTTTGTCCTTTAGTTGTATTCAGGCATCTTCACTTGAAGTTTAGTTTTTATGTTTTAGCAGGAGACAGCTATACTTTCGTAAATCCATTCATTCCAGCCTCTAATTAAGAGGCAAATTATTATGCTACCTTTGCACGGTCAGGATACCGCGGCCGTTTAAAATTCACCGGGCAGGAATCACCTATTATGCTTTAATCAATAGGCTATGTTTTTGGGAAACAGTCGAAGTATAGGTTTGCCGAGTTCCTTTTGCTAATATTATAGGAATACTAGTTGTAGCAGAATTTTTTCTCTTGATAGTTGCGGAGAATATTTCTATGTTTGTGTTAATATTATGTTTTAACTATTAGTTATTTGTTTTAGGGTTGAATGGAACTGAGTAGGTTTGGTGGCTGTTTCTAAGCCTACATTGCTTGATTTATTTATTTTAGATTATTAGCTCAGCTAAGCTTACCTTAGATGATTATATAAACAAGGGGAAGTTGATGTTTTTAGTTCTTGTTATTATTACTTATATATGATTATAGAAAAACCAGCTATTTAGTAATGCGGAGGTATGTAGCCTCTATAGAAAATTTTTTTAATATTTTGTAACAATAACTAGTGGGCTCTTAGCAAATTTTCTATAGATCATTATTTTTCGGGGGTTAACTTTAGTTGTGGTCTTGCTACACCATGATACACGAGGTAAAATATGCAATATTTACTTTATCTTAGTTTAAGGTTCTTTGCAGGTATATAATGGGTTGTTTTAGGAGAGTGTAGTTTAATAAATGGTTTTATTAATTTAAGGGTAATAATGTGGGTTGTAATTATGCAGAGTAGCCGAGATAGCATTAAATTTATATAACTAAATTTTTGTGGTCTGGTAGGGGCAATTTCTATTACCCCAACTTTGTTACGACTTATCTCCCCTTTCGGCGAGAGCGACGGGCGATTTGTACACATCTTGGATTGCCTAAGTATTTATTTTATAATAGGTATAAAATTACTTCTAAGTCCTTTTTTTTAAAGATGAGTTTCTTCATTTAGGCCATTAAACTTCTATGTGGTGTAGCCCATTTCTTCCTTTCTATGGGCTATATGATGACCTGACTTAATAGAGGGTGGTCTGTTTAGCTCATATTTTTTGATTTGAACCTGAGACGGCGATATATAAGCTGAAGTCAAAGAAAGGTAGGGTCTATTGTGGATCATCAATTTCAAGAACAGGCTCCCCTAGTTGGCTCAAGATGCCGCCAAGTCCTTTAGGTTTGGAACTGTGGTTTATACTACCCGGGTATACTTTTATAACAGAGAATAAAAGGGTCTCTAATCCTTGTTTTGGTTTCTGTTTTCGTGTTATAGCCTGTTAAGATAGTGTGGAGTATTTATTTATTATAAATTGGACCTATAAAATAATTTTTTGTATCTATTTTGTGTGCTATGGCACTATATCCGTGGTTAATGTGTTTGATCCGTCGTTTAACCGCGACTGCTGGCACGAATTTTGTCAATCATCTTTACGTTTACCATATCATATTTTCATATATATACTAGGTTTATTAACTGCTGGCGTGAGGGGTCTTAGATTTGGAATGTTTTTGTATCACTTATTTGGAATATCTTTCGTTGAGGTATTTATTCAAAGTGTTCACGGGATTACAGGGGTTTGCATGTTTTTTATAGGGTAATACACATTTTGATAACTAGGACCAAATTATATGAAGAGGGGGTGTTAGCCATATTCGGGGCATGAGCCCAATAGCTTAAATTTAGCTTACCTTTTCTGTAATTAAAGCTTTAGTATATTTACTCTTTTAAGTTTGCAGTTTAATGTTGTGGATCAACTATAAAGCTTGTTGCTAAATTCAGAGTATAATAATGTCTGGTTTTACAATTAGGGCTGTTCCTGGGAGAAGATGAAGGAAGATAATAGAATAGTTACGTTGGGTAAATAAATTTATTGGGGATGAGAATGATGGAAGTGGGCCATGTTGTGAGGATGTATAAAGGTGTAAGGAGTAGGCTGCTGCCAGGAAGACTAGGAAAGCTAGTGTAACTATAGATCAAATTGAGTACGTTAAAATACCCATAATTAAAAACAGCTCTCTTAGTAAATTTGTTGAAGGGGGGGCGGCCATGTTTATTGCACAGTTTAAAAATCATCATATTGATATTGTTGGGAAAACTGATATTATACCTTTGGTTAAAAAAATTCTTCGTGTTTGAGTAGATTCATAGGTTATATTTGCTAGAGCAAATAGGCTAGAAGAACACAGGCCGTGAGCCAATATTATTGTGAGGGCAGCGTTTCATCCTCAGGAAGAGTTTGATATAAGGCCTCCTATGAGTATTCTTATATGCCCAATGGAGGAGTAAGCAATTAGAGATTTTAGGTCTGTTTGTCGAAGACAAATTATCCTACTCATCATAGCGCCTCAGAGGGATAAGCTTATTATTGGGGCTGAAATAAATATATTTATTTTTATTATTATTATTGATAGGCGTATAAGGCCATATCTTCCTAGTTTTAATAAAATACCTGCTAGAACTATTGATCCAGCTACAGGGGCTTCTACGTGTGCTTTAGGGAGTCAAAGGTGAAGTATATATAAAGGTATCTTAGTAAGAAAGGCTATAATAGAAATTATTCATCAGGCTATATACAGTTTGTCAGATATATAAGTTGGTCTTCATATAACCAGGGTAAATGATAATCTATTAGAAAGGTGTATATAAAGGATCCTTACAAGAAGAGGAAGGGATGCAGTAACTGTATATAAAATAAGGTATATTCTTGCTTGGAGGCGTTCTGGCTGGTAGCCCCACCCTAGAATTAGGAGCATGGTAGGAATAAGGGAAGCCTCAAAGAAAATATAAAATAGCACCATACTGTGAGATAAGAATGCCATAGACAGGATAAGACATAAAGTGGTTATGTAAAATAATATTATTTTAGGCTTATTTTTGTTAGATAATTCTTTATAGCTTGCTGCAACTATCAAAGCAGATACTCAGATTGATAATCAGGTAAGGGGGGCTCTTAGCGTGTCAAGTATAAAAAATTGGGAAATTAGAGATAAAGGCGATATTTGGGCTGGCATAATTATTACTATCAGTGTGCTTAAAGTTATTAAAGAAATAATAGATAAGGTTCAAAAGTTTTTAAAAAATACTGGTAGTAGGAGCGTGGATAATATTGGGATGATTATTTTTAACATTTTTGTGCTGATTGGAGGTTTAAAGTATCAGATCCGTATGATCGTATTATTATAACAAGGGTTGCAAGGCCTAGGCTAGTTTCCGTAGCAGCAAATGTTAACATTACTATAATAGAAAATATCTCTAATAGGGTCTTGGATATTACTATTATAATAAAAAATATAATAATAATTATAGTTATTTCTAAGATTAGAAGGGCTGAGAGCATCTGTTTACGCTGGGTTGATAAAAAAATTAATATAAATAGAAATAAGATTGGTGTAATTTGAAGTAAGTGATTCATAGGCCTTAAGAAATTAACTCAACTTTTGATTTACAAGACCAATGCTATTTTTTAGCTATTAAGGCTCATTTGACAGATGATAATTCTGAATTTAAACACCCAAGGTTTATGTTTTTTAAACTACCAAATGATTATACTTAATATTTAAAAATATATTTTTAATTTGAAGGATTAACGTGTTATACACTATAAGTATAGAGGGTATACTAGGATTTAAAATCATTTTAACATCTTCAATGTTACACTTTAGTTAAGTTACTAATATAAATTAAAATTAATGCAGATATAATAAAGAAAGTTATTAGAATAGACGTAGTAATAATATTATTTTGAGAAAGTTGGAGGGGTTTGCCTAGTGAAGATGATATAGTTAGAGCCCCTTGAGCAGAAAAAGACTCTACTCATCCGTGGTCTAAAATTTTTAATGTAAAATGTGACATTTTTATGGGAAGTTTTAACATGTTTTGGGTAGAAAGAGGGGATAAGTACCATATTGAAGAGTTAAGGTGATAAATGTATGGGGATTTTGGTAAAGTCTCTTTATTTAAAGCAAGGAGGATTAGTAATGAGGTGCAGACCCCTAGAAAGGTCATTAGAGTAGGGAGTGTTTTAAAATTTAAAGGTATTAATGGTTCATTAATTGGTGAAAATATAAGTCAATTTATAATAGCACCAATTGATACTGCTATAAAGGTTATGATTATTATTGGTGTTGTTATATGATGCCTTTCATCATTGATTGGGAGGAGAGGGGCTGTTATTGATGGGGACCAAGCTAGTATAAAGACCATCCGGGTGGAGTATAAGGCAGTTAATAAGGTGGCAACCATAAATATAAATACAATTAGGATGTTGGTTGGATTGAACAATAGTATTTCTAGAATTATGTCTTTTGAGTAAAAGCCTGCAAGGAATGGTGTTCCGCATAAAGCTATAGATGCTAGCAGCATTGCTGTTATGGTTAGGGGGAGTTGTTTTCTTAGTGAGCCCATAGATCGGAGATCTTGTGCGTGTTGAAACAAGGAAATTAAGGCTCCTGCTGTTATAAATAGGAGAGCCTTAAATATTGCATGGGTAATTAGGTGAAAAAATCTAAGTGAGGGTAGGGATAAGGCAATTGCACCAATCATTACACCTAGTTGGCTGAGAGTTGATAGAGCAATAATTTTTTTTATATCACATTCAAATATGGCAGATATACCAGCTATAAATATTGTTGTTGTTGCAATTATTAAAAGGGCTGTTTTTGAGCTTGGAATAGTTTCAATTGATGGGTAAAATCGTAGAAGTAAAAAGACTCCTGCAGTTACTAGGGTTGATGAGTGGACTAAGGCAGATACGGGGGTTGGCGCAGCCATAGCGGCTGGCAACCATGAAGAAAATGGAATTTGAGCACTTTTTGTTATTGCTGCAAGGATTATAATTGGAATAATTAGATAGTTTATTTGTGAGGTTAAAATGTGGGCTACTGATCAATGGCCTTGAGTTAAAGTTAAGGCGATTCTAAGAAGAATAGCTGCATCTCCGATTCGGTTTGAAAGGGCAGTAATTATTCCTGCCGCCAGTGATTTAGGGTTTTGATAATAGATTACTAAAATAAATGAGGTGACTCCTAGGCCGTCTCAGCCTAATAGTAGGGCTATTATATGTGGGATGAAGATGAGTATATTTATTGAGGTAACAAAAAGAATAATTATAATACAAAAACGTTTTATAAATAAATCAGAGGCTATATAGGCATTAGTAAATTGTATAATATTTGCGGAAATAAATAGAACTGTAGCTGAGAATGCTGTTCCAGCGGGGTCTAGTATTAGCGGAATCTGAATTTGAAGGGAGTTTGAAGATATTATGGTTCATAGAAAAATAATTGTTTTTGAGTTACTTATAAGATACAGGCTCAGGAGTATTATAGGTAGAAAGGTGGCTCATAGAACATTTTTAAAGAAAATTGGGTAGTTATGGGGCATAAATTAAAAACAGATAAGAGTGTATTTCTGAAACCACAATTCAGTGTTTTGTTTAAACTATTTTAATAAGATAGAGGATGTTTTCCTTTATTGTGAGTCGAAATCACAGGTTTATTCTATCTTCAATTAGGGTGTTAGTGGGCTGGGTGTTCATCTGTGTAAAGGGAAAGGAGTAAACAGAAAATATATGCTTGAATTAAGCAGATTCCAATCTCAAATACAGTGTACCCTATTTCAATTACTATTAGGAAGCAAGAGGAGATAGAGGAGGTAAATAGAGCTGAAGAAAGGTATGTTCCAATCAATCTTAAAACAATATGCCCTGCTCTTATATTTGCTGCTAGGCGAAATGATAGGGTAATTGGTCGCACCATAATTCTTACTGTTTCAATAATAACTAATGGTGGGCATAACCATGAAGGTGTATTAGCTGGGAGGAGGTGGGCAATTGTAGATTTAGGGGCTTTTATTATGGCAGAAATAACCAGCATTATTCATAAAGGCACTCCAAGGGATAATGTAAATAAGAGATGACTTGTTAAACTAAATACATATGGCAGGAGCCCTATTAAATTGGAGGAAATAATTAGTATAAAGAGTGGGGAAAGGATGGAATTAAATCCTTTAAGGTGGGCCCCAGTTGTTCGTTGAACTTGGCTTGATATATTAAGAAGTGCAGGGTTTGTAAGTCAAAACATTCAATTTGGGTTAACCCAGTAAGAAGCATTTAGTAGTAGAATAGTAGATATAGATGAAATTCAAAGAGCCGGGGAGGTGGAAGGTGAGAGGGTGTAAGTTTGAGGGTCGAATGATGAAAAAATGTCTATTATCATGTAAAGCCTAGGCTCTATACCTATTTGAAGCTTTGAAGGCTGCTAGTTTAATTAACTTAAGGCTTTAGCTATAATAGAATCTTATCTCAGTTAATAGAAGAGTAAGCTATAATAAAATGAATTAGAAAGTAAAGGAAGGTAAATAATTGGCCAATTATTTCATAAGGGGGTTCTACAGGACATCCTCCAATTCATGTCAGGATAATAGTGGTTGTTAAGAGGGATCAGAAAATTGTTTGTGTTACAGGATAAAATATATACCCTAGCATTTTTTGTTTATTAATAAATGGCATTAATATAAAGATTAGAATGGCTGAAAATATTGCGACTACACCGCCGAGCTTATTTGGAATTGACCGAAGAATGGCATATGCTCAAAGGAAATACCATTCTGGTTTAATATGAATTGGGGTAACTAAAGGATTTGCTGGGATAAAATTTTCTGGGTCAGTAAAAATGTTTGGGAAAAACATGACAGTGTATGCTAAAAGCCCAATCAGGATAATAAACCCAACTGTGTCTTTTACTGAGTAGTAGTTGTGGAAAGGGGTTTTGTTGAGGTTAGAGGGTAGTCCAATAGGATTGTTTGAGCCTGTTTGGTGTAGAAATATGAGATGAATTACTGATAAAGCAGCAATAATAAATGGGGTGATGTAGTGAATTGCATAAAAACGGGTTAATGTTGCATTGTCTACAGCAAAGCCCCCTCATACCCATTCTACAAGTGCTTTTCCAATATAAGGGATTGCAGATAATAGATTAGTAATTACAGTGGCTGCTCAGAATCTTATTTGGCCTCATACGAGGACATAGCCAAGGAAAGCAGATATTATTACCAAGATTATTAGGATAACCCCAATATTTCATGTTTCAGCATTAATAAATGATCCATAGTAGACTCCTCGACCTACGTGGAGGTACAGACATAAGAAGAAAAGAGAAGCACTGTTAGCATGGATGTAGCGGATTAATCATCCATTAGACACATCTCGTGTGATGTGAACAACTGATGAAAAGGCTATATCGATGTGGGGGATATAGTGTATAGCAAGGAATAGGCCAGTGATAATTTGAGTTACTAGGCACAGGCCAAGCAAAGAGCCTATGTTTCATCAGATTGATAGGTTGGATGGTGCTGGTAAGTCAATAAGCCTTCTGTTTAGAATTTTTAGGAGTGGATGGGTTTTTCGTGAAGGAGAGTACATATAATAGATATATAATAAAGCACATTAATGGAGGTGTAAGTAATGATTAATTTAGTGTAGGAGGTAAAAGTAAGGTAAAATAAGGCGGTTTATTTAGCATCCTATTGGCGGGAGCTACTATGTAGGTTGAGGTAGCCTTAGTAGTAGAGAAAGGGCTGCTCAATAAATAATTATTGGTTGGTAAAAGATGTGCCATATTTAAAAGATGAGCAGGTTTTCATGATAATTGGTTTATGTACTTATAAATTAAAGATTTGAACTTTATCTTTAGAATTCAAAGTTCTATGTGCGCAGTAACACTAATTTATAGATGATCTAAATGTTAACAGAGTAGCTTAATCAAAGCTTTGGTTTATTGTAAGTAAACTTTTATTATACCCTGAACCATAATAAGGCGGGATGTTGTGCGTATAAAAACGGGTGTGCAGGCTAAGGGTGCTTGTGTTTAATAAGCAAGGTTATTAGTTAGGGGCAGAGATAAATTTGTCTTATTACCGTGGTCGAGTTCAAAGTGCTTTTTGTCACCCTGCTGGAAGAAAAGAAGAGTTCAGCATCAAGTATTGAGGAAAAGCATTAAAAGAGG
>JGI858J16261_1000030_pt1 | contig 17125 bp, 12 predicted proteins | sample TiedelARG03_113m_FD_16261 | JGI IMG/M metagenome (IMG submission 16261) | reverse complement strand
GCAACATGGCATTGGAAAAAGTGCTGATGACCGATGGTGAACTGGCGGCTGATGATCTTGATATCAATACTGCAATATCTCTGCGCCAGGCGGGCCCCTGGGGACAGCATTTTCCTGAACCGCTGTTTGAAGGGGAGTTTGATGTAATCGAAAGACGAATTGTCGGCAAACACCACCTTAAGATGCAGCTATCCTGTGGCGCGATTCCTGTCGATGCAATCATGTTTAACATTCGCGAAGGTGATGAGGTTATGGCTCGTGGCAAGGTTCATGTGGTCTATAAACTGGATGTTAATGAGTTTCGTGGCAGGCAGTCGGTACAGATGATGGTTGAGCACATGCAGCCTTCAGGAATAATCTAGCATTCTAATTTATGGGGGTATTCTTGATTCACTGTCAGAAAGATGTCACATTATCCTGCCAGAATAAGATTATTATAAATAAAAATTTTTTACTCAGAAAATCCTCAAATACGGAGAATGACAGTGGCAGGAAAATTCTTAATCACCAAGGGCAAGGACAAGAAGTTCTATTTCAATCTGAAGGCCAGCAACGGGCAGGTAATTCTTACCAGCCAGGGCTACAAGGATAAAAAAGGCTGTTTAAATGGCATCGAATCGGTGAAAAAGAATTCACAGAATGATGCACGGTTTGAAGTCAAAAAATCCAGTAATGATAAAGAGTACTTTGTACTAAATGCCACTAATGGCCAGGTCATCGGTAAAAGTCAGATGTACAAATCGGGCAGTGGCTGCAGCAATGGTAAGAAATCAGTTGCTACCAATGCTGGGGATGCATCCGTTTCTGACCAATCAGAATAAAAAAATTCAAAAATAATCATTATAAAAAAATCTTACCTTGAAGGAGGTAAATCATGAAATTAAGATACATTTTACCAGCCCTGCTGCTGGCAGCTGGGTCTATTGGCCAGGCAGCGGCAGCGACCGGCAAACCCAATATTCTTGTCATCTGGGGTGACGATATAGGACAGTCCAATATCTCCAACTACACCCGCGGGCTAATGGGTTACATAACACCAAACATTGATCGTGTTGCTGAAGAAGGCATGGTCTTTACCGACTATTACGCAGAGCAGTCATGTACTGCAGGGCGTTCGTCTTTCATTACCGGGCAGAGTGTTTATCGTACTGGTTTGAGTAAAGTAGGCTTGCCTGGTGCTAAAGAAGGCATGAATGAGAAAGACCCGACCATTGCTGAAATGCTTAAACCTCTTGGTTATGCGACAGGGCAGTTCGGTAAGAATCATCTTGGTGACCAGGATAATATGCTGCCGACCAACCACGGTTTCGATGAGTTCTTTGGTAATCTTTATCACCTGAATGCTGAAGAAGAACCCGAAAATGAGGACTACCCGAAGGATCCCGCATTCCGTAAAAAATATGGCCCCAGAGGCGTCATTCATTCCTGGGCAAATCCTGATGGAACACAGAAAATAGAGGATACCGGTCCACTAACAAAGAAACGCATGGAAACCGTCGATGATGAAACATCGGATCGCGCTCTGGAGTTTATTAAAGAACAGCACAAGGCAGGAAAACCCTGGTTTGTCTGGTGGAATGGCACACGCATGCATTTCCGTACTCATGTTAAAAAGGAAATGCGCGGTATCTCAGGTCAGGACGAATATTCTGATGGCATGGTTGAGCATGACATGCACGTCGGTAAATTTCTTGACCTGCTTGATGAGTTAAAGATCACCGATAATACTATTGTGATGTATTCAACGGATAATGGCCCGCATATGAATACCTGGCCGGATGCAGCTATGACACCTTTCCGTGGTGAGAAGAATACCAACTGGGAAGGCGGATGGCGTGTCCCTGCAATGGTACGCTGGCCGGGGCATATCGAAGCCGGCTCAGTTTCCAATGACATCATGCACCATATGGACTGGTTACCAACATTTACGGCTGTCGCTGGTAACAGTAACATCAAGAAAGAGTTGCTGGCAGGTAAAACCGTTGGAAAGCGTAGCTACAAGGTACATCTTGATGGTTACAATTTCCTTCCCTACCTAACAGGCAAGAGCAAAGAGTCTCCTCGTAAAGAGGTCTTCTACTTCTCCGATGATGGTGACATGACAGCTTTGCGTTATAACGACTGGAAAGTGATCTTCATGGAGCAACGTGCAGAAGCGACATTCCAGTCATGGCGTGAACCTTTTGTGACTCTTAGAGTTCCGTTGCTCTTCAATCTCAGACGAGATCCTTATGAGCGTGGTATGGTGACCTCGAATACCTACGATGACTGGTTCCTTGATCGTCCGTACCTGCTTTTACCAGCACAGGACTTTGTAGGGGATTTCCTGAAAACCTTCGTCGAGTATCCACCACGCCAGAAGGCTGCCAGTTTTAATCTAAGCCAGGTGATGGAAAAACTGCAGCAGGGTTCCGGTTCTCAGTAACGGTTCATGTTTTCCAAAGAATGCCGCCCTTGTGGCGGCATTTTTATTCATAATAATATTGAGAAATGAGCATGAATAAATTTACCACTTACAGCTTACGGTTATTAATCACTATCTCTCTGGGCCTTTTTGCTGCCAATGCAGCAGCATCTGATTCATCCGTCTTGCCATCCTGGAGCGATAATACATCCAGGCAAAATATTATCGAATTTGTCGAAGCGGTGACAAACAAGTCCAGTCCTGATTTTGTACCAAAAGCAGAACGTATTGCCGTGTTCGATAATGATGGGACGCTGTGGTCTGAAAAACCGGTTTATTTCCAGTTACTGTTCGCGATTGATCGTGTAAAAGCACTGGCAACAGAGCATCCGGAGTGGAAAACGACCCAGCCGTTCAAGGCCGTGCTTGATAACGATATGGATGCCCTGGCTGATGCAGGTGAAAAAGGCCTGTTGCAGCTGGTCATGGCTACGCATGCAGACATGACTACTGAAGAATTCTCTCAAATAGTCAGTGACTGGGTAGCTGCAGCGCGTCACCCCAAAACCGGCAAGGCTTATACAGAAATGGTCTTCCAGCCAATGCTCGAGGTGCTGACATATTTGCGTAACAACGGCTTCAAGACCTTCATTGTATCCGGTGGCGGTATTGAATTCATGCGTCCCTGGGTAGAAGCGGTTTATGGCATACCACCGGAGCAGGTTGTCGGCAGCAGTATCAGGACAAAATTCGAGATGCGTGATGGTAAACCAGCATTAGTGCGATTACCGGAGATCAACTTCATCGACGACAAAGAGGGTAAGCCTGTCGGTATCAATCAGCATATTGGTCGCCGTCCAATCGCTGCCTTTGGCAATTCTGATGGCGACCTGCAGATGCTGCAGTGGGCTGCAGCGGGAGAAGGTAAAGGCCTGATGGTAATTATCCACCACACTGACGAGATGCGCGAGTACGCTTACGACAAAGACAGCCATGTTGGAAGGTTAGACAAGGCTCTGACTGAAGCGACCACAAATGGCTGGACAGTAGTGGATATGAAAAAGGACTGGAAAGTTATCTACCCATTTGAAAAACATTAACAGTGAATATCTATATCAATATAACAACTGGAGAAAATTCTCATGACATTAACTAAAAAACTTGGTGCCGAGTTTATCGGTACTTTCTGGCTGGTGCTGGGCGGCTGCGGCGCTGCGGTGCTGGCGACAGGTTACCCTGATGTTGGTATCGGCTGGCTGGGCGTATCGCTGGCATTCGGACTGACCGTGCTGACTATGGCGTTCGCTATTGGCCATATTTCCGGCTGTCATCTGAACCCCGCCGTCTCACTCGGGCTGTGGGCAGGAGGCCGCTTCGATGCAGCGGAACTGGTTCCGTATATTCTGGCCCAGGTTGCAGGCGGAATTACTGCCGGCGCCGTACTGTACATGATTGCAACAGGCAAAGCCGGTTTCGATGTCAGTGCAGGCTTTGCATCTAATGGCTATGGTGAACATTCACCGGGCGGCTATAGCCTCGGTGCTGCTTTGATTACCGAAATTGTCATGACCTTCATGTTCCTGGTCATCATTCTCGGTGCTACTGACAAGCGTGCACCACAGGGTTTTGCACCGATAGCTATTGGGCTTGGCTTGACACTGATTCACCTGATCAGTATTCCGGTTACGAATACCTCGGTCAATCCGGCGCGCAGCACGGGTGTTGCCCTGTTTGCCGGTGACTGGGCTGTATCACAGCTGTGGTTATTCTGGATTGCACCGATCGTAGGCGCTATCATCGCCGGCTTTGTATATCGCTGGTTGGGAAACGATGAGTCCTGATTACCTTCGGGTATCTTTTATAAGCAATATTATTTTAAAACAGAATTCAATTTTGGAGAATTAAAATGGCGAATGGAACTGAAACAGCGACTGTCGTTGATCAGGTTACAGAAATAATGGACCCGGATAAAATCAGCCAGTTATTAGATATGGGCAAAGAGCTGGTCATCACGTATGGCATCAAGGTGCTCGCTGCAATTGCTATATTCATCATCGGCAAGATGATTGCCAAATGGGTTAAGAAACTTGTCATCAAGGTAATGAAAAAGGCAGATGTTGACCAGATCATCATCGGTTTTACCAGTAGCATTGCATATATAGCCATGCTGGCTTTTGTTGTTGTTGCAGCGCTTGGGCAACTCGGTATTCAGACCACATCCTTCATTGCAATACTGGGTGCTGCCGGCCTGGCGATTGGTCTTGCTTTACAGGGATCACTGGCTAACTTTGCAGCGGGTTTCCTGATGATTATATTTCGCCCCTTCAAAGTGGGTGATGTAGTCGAGGCTGCGGGTGTTACCGGTAAAGTGAATGCCATCCATATTTTCACAACAACACTGACAACCCCTGACAATAAAACCATCATTATCCCAAATGCCAAACTTGGTGGCGATAACATAATAAATTACTCTACACAGGCTACACGCCGTGTCGACCTGACTGTGGGTGTATCTTATGATGCAGATCTGAAAGAAGTTCGTGCCATCCTGGAAGATATCGTCAGCAAGGATGCACGTATTCTGTCAGACCCGGAGCACCAGATCGCCGTTGCTGAACTGGCCGATAACAGTGTCAATTTTGTTGTGCGCGTGTGGGTAGAAAGCGCCGATTACTGGGGTGTGTTCTTTGATACCACCGAAGCAGTCAAGGTTCGTCTGGATCAAGCTGGTATCGGTATCCCATACCCACAACGGGATGTTCATGTCTATGAGCACAAGGCAGCCTGATACGAATTTTAAAAAACGGTAGTTATTACTCTAGTCAGTAGAAATTATTTCCCCCTGCACACTACTGGAGGGGGAAATGCACTACTAGGAATTGACCTGTACTGATAAATAGCCAGGTATACGCTACCGCTTCTGCAGGTTAAACTAATCCGAAGCACTGCATTAATTTTAATAACATGTAGTGGAGAATCAAACCCGGGAGAAATCCGGCAATGTTAACCAGTTAAGCCATCCATCGGATTATGTGATGACGAAATACGTCAAATCAGCGCTTTTCATTTGCCCCGCATCAGATGTTGAGCTGATTGAACGAGTTAGCCGTAATTCTTTTGGTACTGAAATCACTTCAGTTGACATCAACGATTTCGAACAGAACCCTACTATAGCTCTTGGCGGCTGCGATCATGTCGTCGTCAGTGGTGATCTTGCTGTTGTAAAGCGTGTGGTTAAACTTTCGATTGAGCATGGTTTCAGCATTGGATTGATACCACAGGAAGGGTACCTGGAACTGGCCAGAAGTTACGGTATTCCAGGTGATCCGGAGGACGCACTGGAGCTTGCCTTGCAGAGAGGTGGGCAAGAGCTGGATGTCGTCCTTTGTAATAATGAAATTTTGCTTTACAAAGCGACTTTCGGTCGCCTGCCAATGCTCGACACTTCTCGTGGATCCGGTCGCATGAAGGTGATCTGGCGAGCACTAAAGCAATTCTCTGGTCTGAAATTACTGAAATTTACATTTGTTACGAATAATGGCAAGGAGATAATTACCGCTGCATGTGGCGGCATGCTTATCCAGCAACATGGTGGCAACCTGGCATCAAGGCGTATCGTTGCCGACAGTTTTGCTAATGACGAGATGGTGGCGATGATAATAAGTGCACCGCTGTCAATTTCTGCCTATTTTAAATTTCTACTGCAGGTAATCTTTCCCAACAAATATAGAAAAAAATTACCGGATACTATCGGGCTTGTGAAAAGCAAGAGTATCAGTATTGATTCAGATGTCAGCCTTGAAGTCACTATCGATGATGACTTCAAGACGCATACGCCCATTTTTTGTGAAACCCTGCCTCAGGCAGTCACAATGAATACTGGTGATGAATTTAGTTCCAGTCTTAAGAGCGGTCAGACGGTAAAAGAGACACTAAATATAAGCAACCTGCCTACCGGTAAAGAAGAACTGAATAAGGCCAGTAAAAGGTCTATACCCCTGTTCTCGTATGCATCAGAAGAACGCTTCCGCGACCTGTTTCAGGCTTTGCGTGAAGATGCTGCAACAAATTCAACCTACCTGGTGCTGATGCTGCTAAGCACATTGCTTGCCACGATTGGGTTATATCAAAATAGTGCTGCTGTTGTGATCGGGGCTATGCTGCTTGCGCCATTGATGACGCCCATCATTTCATTATCTATGGGTATATTGCGGCAGGACATGAAAATGTCTCGCCAATCAACTATCAAGATTATCCTCGGGGTGATAATTGCATTGCTTGCTGCAGCTCTTGTGACATTGATTTTTCCACACAAACCGGTCACAGGTGAAATGTTAGCCCGCTTGAACCCGACCCTGCTTGATCTTGGCGTAGCTGTTGTTGCGGGCATAGCCGGAGCTTACACCAAGGCATATAAAGAAATTCTGCAGAGCCTGGCTGGTGTAGCGATTGCAGTAGCCCTGGTCCCGCCCCTGGCAGTCGCAGGTATTGGAATTGGTCGCCTCGACATCAGCTTCTTTTCCCAGGCATTTCTATTGTTTTCAACCAACCTGGTCGGAATACTGCTGGCGGCAATATTTACTTTCAGGGTGCTGGGCTATTCGCCAGCAGTGCGCGGTAAAACAAGCATGCGCCTGGCCATTATAACAATGATCCTTATTGCTGTGCCGTTGTCTCTTTCGTACGACGATATAGTTAATAAACTGATGATGGAAAAATACTGGCAGAATGAGCGTTTTCTCGTCAATGGAAAATATCTCATCGTGCAAAAGGCACGAGTAACTACGCAGCAGAATAAAAATGTCATGACCATGGATGTACTCGCACGGGAACAGCTCAGCCGTGATGATCTAACAAAATTAAGATACAAAGTAGAGACGAATATTTCAAAGGAACTCATTATCCGGGCAAGGATAATCTATATACCGTAAGGTGCAGATCCAAAAAACTTATAAATAAGACAGATAACAATATATCAATGCGTACACAATTTTTACTTCTTCTATGTTTGCTTTGCCTTTTTCTTGCAGGTGGTTGTGATCGCGAAGTCGAAATCCAGCCGAGTGGAAACGTCATCAGGCTGGGCGTTGTTGGGCCCTTTTCTGGCGAAAGCAAGGGAAAAGGAGAGGGTGCTATTGAAGGGATAAACAGTGCAATGCAAGTAACGCCACTGTTGAACAATGGCGATAAACTGGAACTGGTTATCGAAGATGATCAAAATAAGCCAGAACTGACTGTAGCTGCCGTGGACAGACTGGTAAATGAAAATCAAGTATCGGCCATAATTCTTATCTCAACTTCGGCATCTGCACTGGAAATAAAGTCACAGGTGAACAAGTTAGAAATACCCGTACTGGCAATGCTTGCTACCCATCCTGACGTGACACGTGACAATAATTACGTCAGTCAGTTGTGTTTCGATGACATATTTCAGGGTAGCGTGGCCGCACTTTTCGTCATGGATGAACTATTGATTGAGACGGCGGCAGTTTTTACCAATCCGGACAGCCACCATTCTTCGATTCTCGCTGCAGAATTTATTCGGAAATACCAGGCAGTTGGCGGTAAGGTGACAGATACAATTCTGGTTAGTGATGATCAGAATTACAGAGAAAGGCTGGAATTGTTGCGTGGGAATGGAACCAGGCTTCTTTATTTACCCGTCAGTGCTAAAACAGTGATTGAGATTGAGGCAGCCACCCGGGATATGGGCTGGCAACCGGAAATTATGGCAAGCGATGGCCTGCTCGCAACAGTTATCAATGAATACCCTGATAAGACGGGCCGATTAGATGGTATCTATGCTATCGACTTTTTCGCACACGACGATAAGGCAAGAAGCGATTCCTCATTCTGGGAAAAAATAGGTAAGATCTACAAATCGCATAGTAAAGATAATGCAACGACGTACACCGCATTAGGCGCTGAAGGTTTTATGATTCTAACTAATGCACTAAATCGCTGTGAAGACCTTCAGGAGCGGTCGTGCATTAACCGCGCGCTACGCAATACGAAGAATTTCCACGGCATTTCAGATAAGGTGTCCATACTCGAAAACGGTAAGGCGAGCCGGCCTTTGATAGTGAATGCCATCAGGAATGGAAGGCTGGAATTTATTGTAAAGGTATATTAATCAGTCACGATGAAAGCAGATGAATATTTGCTTATCGGGCTTTTCAAACAACCATGTTAGAATGCGCAACTTGAATATTCGCGGGGCGCAGAGCCCTCTCCTGAAAACAGCACAAGATAGAATGTACAGTTCTGTTAGTTTTCTCTTTTATTTTCTTCAACAATGAAAAACTGCCATGTTAGATCTAGAAGACTTTGTCGGTAATACTCCATTAGTGCGTCTGAAACGCCTTGCTGAAGGGCACAACAACACTATCCTGGTAAAACTTGAAGGAAATAACCCGGCCGGGTCTGTCAAGGACCGTCCTGCACTGAACATGATCAACGCAGCAGAAGCGCGAGGTGAAATCAAACCGGGTGATACCTTGATAGAAGCGACCAGCGGAAATACTGGGATCGCGCTAGCTATGGTTGCCGCGTTAAAGGGTTACCATATGATACTGGTCATGCCAGAAAACATGAGTGCCGAGCGCGTCGTCAGTATGACAGCATATGGCGCTGAAGTGATTTTCGTCAGTCGTGAAGCCAGTATGGAAGGGGCACGTGATCTTGCGCTTGAAATGCAGGCAGATGGTAAAGGCAAGGTACTTGACCAGTTTTCAAACCCGGATAACCCGGCAGCGCACTACAAGACTACAGGTCCGGAAATCTGGAAGGATACGAATGGTCAAATCACGCATTTTGTATCTTCCATGGGAACGACCGGCACGATTATGGGAACATCTCGCTACTTAAAGGAGGCTCAACCCGGGATCGAAATTATAGGCGTACAGCCGACCGAAGGTTCTGCTATTCCGGGCATCCGTCGTTGGCCAAAAGAGTATCTTCCTTCAATCTTTGTTGCCGATGAAGTAGACCGCACTATGGATGTCAGTCAGCAGCTGGCTGAAGATACAACCCGTCTGCTGGCAAAGAAAGAGGGTATATTTTCCGGTATCTCTTCGGGAGGAGCGGTGGCTGCTGCAATTCAGTTATCCCGTGAAACTGAGAATGCCGTGATCGTTTCCATTATTTGCGACCGCGGAGACCGTTATCTGTCTACGGGCGTATTTCAGGAAAAATCATCATGAGTATTATGTGCCTTGATCTCGCGACCATCCCTGACTTTGAGCTGGGCGCTCGTATATACGATCTGCAAGATCTATCAGAAGAAGACATCTCCCGGGTTATGTTTACCAAAAGCCGAGAACGGGAAAATGATATTCAAGCAGGCGAATTAGGCGCATATATGCAGCGGGTGCTGGCGATATCCGTACTTTTTCAGGATGAAAATGGAATCAGGACCTGGTCGGCAGGAGCTCCAGAATCAAATGAAATGAGTTTGCTGCAAGCCTTGCAAAAACAGGTCAATGAGCAGAAACCGGCAGTTGTTACCTGGAATGGAAACCGTTCTATTTTCCCAGTTCTGAACTATCGATATCTGTCACATGGCATCAAGGCACCATTATTTTCAATTTGTACTGATTTAATGTCGGAACTTTCTGCGACAGATGACCGCAATACAGCATCACTGGGAGAGGTGGCTGCTCTATGCGGGTTAGCGCGGAATGAAGAGATGTCAGACGATGATGTCCTTAGTGCCTACTTCGAAGGGAATATCGAGCTGATTCGACATAACCTGGACCTTAAAAACATCAATACCTGGTTGATAAATCAGCGTTGGCAGATGGTCTGTGGAAAGATCGGTAATGCAACTCTTGAGAGAGAAAATCAGCAGCTTAAAAAAGTGCTGCTAGAGGAAAATAAAGCACATCTGAGCAATCTGGCTGAATCCTTGATCTGAAAGTATTACTGAACTCTGCGCGGTTCTGTCCTGATGGAGAAAAAGGTTTTTACAATTAAGATATTCATTTGCACCGGGCTACACGGATTTAGTTAATTCAAGTTCGCATTATTGGTATAGCGTCTTAGTTGTTTGCGCTATCAGCACAATGTTTTCCGCTATAGCCCGCTTACGACCAGCAAATTATTGATGATTTTAACGGAATAACACATGGCACGACGAAGAAGGCGTTCCCCGCCGGTTGAAATGACAGTCTCTATCGAATCATTAACGAATGACAGTCGGGGCGTTGCCCATCATGAAGGAAAGGCAGTATTTGTTGATGGTGCCCTGCCGGGAGAACGGGTGCGATGCCGAACCACCCAAAGATCCAGCAAGTATGATTCGGCGACAGTACTCGAAGTTCTTGAAGCCTCGGAAGATCGTGTGCAGCCCAGGTGTTCGGCTGCAGGAGTATGTGGCGGGTGTAGTCTGCAACATATGGCCGATGCAGTTCAGATACATGCCAAGCAACAGGTATTACTGGAAAACCTGATGCAAATAGGCAAAGTCAGCCCAAAATCAGTTTTGCCGCCATTGCAGGGCTCACATTGGAATTATCGTCGCAAGGCACGTCTTGGCGTCAAACTGGTGCCTAAAAAGGGTGGAGTACTGGTCGGTTTTCGTGAAAAACAAAGCGGTTACCTTGCAGTGATGGATCGATGCGATGTGCTTGATGAGCGGTTTTCAAATCTCATTATGCCGTTGCGAGAACTGATTGGCAGGCTATCCATCGCAAGACGCATCCCGCAGGTTGAAATCGCAGCGGGGGACGATACCGCAGTGCTGGTTTTCAGGCACCTGGAGCCTCTGACAGAGCTGGACCAGGAGCAACTGAAATCTTTTGCTCAACAGCACAATTTATCCATCATGCTGCAGGCGGGTGGTCCGGATAGTATTCAGCCATTACATCCTGCAACACAGGAGCTGCTTGAGTACCGGCTTGATGAGTGGGATGTTTCGATACGATTCCGACCCACCGACTTCACCCAGGTCAACGCCAGTATCAATAAATTGATGATTTCGCGCGCACTGGATTTACTGGCGCCAGAGAAGGGCGATGATGTGCTTGATCTGTTCTGCGGTATTGGCAACTTTACCTTGCCACTGGCACGCGTGAGCCAGCATGTCACAGGAATCGAAGGTGATTCAGTGCTGGTTAAGATGGCGCGAGACAATGCAAAAACGAATTCTATAAGCAATGCCGATTTCATCACTGCTGATTTATATGATACCCCGCTGGATGGCAGCTGGTTACATCGCAAGTGGGACCGTATCCTGCTTGATCCACCACGCAGCGGTGCAATGGAAGTTATAGAACGTCTGCCAGAGTTGGAACCTAAGCGCATAGTCTATGTGTCATGTAACCCGGCAACCCTGGCCAGGGACAGCGATATTCTGGTTAACAAGCATGGTTTTAAGCTTATCTCAGCCGGAGTGATGGATATGTTCCCGCATACCAATCATGTTGAATCGATCGCGGTCTTTGACCCAGCCTGAATAAAACCATGTCCACCTGATGCCGGGTTCAACTGCAGAGAGCTGGCCTGTCTTGTGCAAATGGTTTCGTTCTTAACATCAATCCAGTGTCATTATGCTGCAGGGTAGTAGTTTGGTGCCTTACTGAAGAGTTCTCCGGATAAGCGGGTCAATATATGCGTTGACTGGTCTTCACACGGCTTTATTTGGTGAAAATTGAATGCTAGTGTATATGTGAAAGGTGTATTTTAAAGTAATGTTAATTATTGATATCCTCTGTATCATCATGATTAAGAAGTAAATAATTTCATAATTATTAAGAAAATACTGGATTCTGAGTCACGACAAGAGTAGCCTGATCTCTACTGGGCAATTTCTTGAACATATAGATGTTGCAGAATATGCAAATCGTAATGTAAAACGGTAAGGGTGGTGGATCATGATATTACATAAGCTAATAATCCCGATTTCACTAGCAATGGCCGCTGGCATGGCATCAGCAGGTACTGCATTTTCAGATACCATTGAAGATATTCTCGTGCCTGCCTGGTCATCAGATTCATCGCTTTCATCCAGTTCTCCTGGTACATTTTCTCAATTTCAGCCTAAGCAAAAATGGCTGAATGACAAATGGTCGAGCGAGAGCAGCTACTATCAAACGAATGGTCTTGTTAACGGACAGGCAGGTACTAGCCAGTGGACTGTAGATATCAAGCGTCGTTTACTGTCTGCTGCTGAGGATACCTATCTTGCGATGGGTCTGGGCTGGAATGATTTTGCAGTCACAGAAGGAGAAACCAGTTCTGGTATGAGATTTGTTGCGGAAGGTCGTGTTGGAATCTATGGTCCGGCTTATTTGTTTGGTCAAGCAGCCTTGTCGCCCTGGATGTCTGGTATGGGAAATAACATCGACCCTTACGGCAAGGAACTGGAACTAGGCCTGGCAGTTGATCCTTTACCTACAATGTCTTTCAGGGCGGGCTATCGCAGCTTCTTGCTGGACTCCCCTGGTTCACCGGCTGATAGCACAACACACCAGACTGATGGTTTTTACATCGGCGGTGGTATGCACTGGTAGCTTCTGCCAGTTTCAATATCGACTCTATTTTGATCCTCAGAAAAATACAGTAACTGAATAAGCTGACCCCCAGCAACCTGCAGCGGCTGTCAGGGGATATTATGCTTCTTTTTCTATATGGACTTATTCAGGTTCAGATTTTGCGGGTGCTTTCGTTTCTATCTGAATTAAGGTCGTCTTTTTAACCACCTTGTCCATTTCAGGCTTTTTTGCTTCAGGTTTTTTCGTCTCAGTTTTAATTGTTTCAGTCTTTTTGGTTTCTTTGACCTCGGCAGTTGCTGCTTTTTTTGCACGAACTGCCTTTTTCTTCTTTACGACTGGTTTAGCGGACTTTTTCTCTTTCTCGGCCACGGCTTTTTCAGCAGGTTTTTTCTCTGCAGCAGGTTTTGCCGAAGCGGGTTTTTCAGCTGATGGTTTTTCTACCTGGGTTTTCTCTGCTGTCGCTTTATTAGCTGCAGGTTTTTCAGTTGCAGGCTTGCTGGTTGATGGCTTGTCAGCTTTCTTTTCTGACTGGACAGTCTTGGCCTGCACAACCGGTCTATCCTGCGTTTCCACAGTAGGTGTTTTTATCGCTACTTCTTTTGACGGGCTTTTATCCGCTGCCGATTGTTCTGCAACATTTTCAGCTTTAGCCGTATCAGCAGGATTCTTTGCTGAAGAGGGGCCTGATCTTCTACTGTCTGATTGTTTTTTTCTCGGTGTGGATTTCGTTTTAGCTGCCGGAGCGACGTTGCCATTCACTTCTGGTTTTGCTGTTTCAACCGGGCCAGGTTTTTCTACATTACCATTCGCTTCACTCGTCTGACTGCCCTGATTGTTTTCTGTAGCGGGTGTTCTAGTCTGCCTGGGGTTGCGACGTCGACCACGGTTAGAACGGTTTTGCTGGCGCGGTCGTTGCGGCTTGTCCTGCTGTTCTCCCTGCGGGTCAGTATTTTTCTTGTTGCCAGGTTGCTGAACCTGCTTTTTGGCCTGAGCATCCCCGCTTTTTGCCTCTGCAGGCTTTCTTTGCTGGCTGCGCTGGCGATTCTGCTGGTTGCCCTGACGTGGACCGCTTCTGCGGGCCTGCTGACGATTGCCCTGGCTTCTTCGGTTTCTCTGCTGGTTGCTTCGCCGCTGTGGTTCAGGCTTCTTCGTCTCTTCCTGCGGGGCTTCTTCCTGTACCTGCTCAGGAGGACCACTAAAGAGCTTTTTGACTAACCCTGCGAACCAGCCGCGTTCCTCATTAGAGGCGGTAGCTGGCGTCTGTTCTGCTGGCGCGGGAGCTGCAGGCGGTGCAGATGTCGAATGGAAAACCGGGCTGACAGCAGGTTTTTCTGCTGCAGGCTGCGGCTGGCTACCCGGTGATGGAAGTTCATCCTTAACTTCTTCTACGTGCAGTTTATAACTGGGTTTGTCACCGGATTCATCGAGATCTTCGCTACGCATCCGTTCAATCTTGTAATGCGGAGTATCTAGAGATGAGGTGGGAATAATCTGTATTCTTGTACCCAGGCGGTTTTCAATACCAGTAATTTCATGGCGTTTCTCATTCAATAGAAAAGTGGCGGACTCGATTGGCAGATAGGCATGAACCACTTCTGTGTTTTCTTTTAGTGCTTCTTCCTGAATGATTCGAAGAATACTCAGTGATGATGACTGTATTCCACGAATCTGCCCAGTACCTTCACAACGCGGACATACACCATAGTTTGATTCCCCCAGTGATGGGCGAATTCTCTGCCGTGACATTTCCATCAGACCGAAACGTGAAATACGGCCTGTTTGGATGCGTGCACGGTCTGATTCCAGTGCGTCAGTCAGCCGGTTCTCGACATTGCGCTGATTCTTATGTGAGGTCATATCGATAAAATCGATTACTATCAGGCCACCGAGGTCACGCATGCGGAGTTGCCTGGCAACCTCGTCAGCTGCTTCCAGGTTGGTCTGTAATGCGGTTTCTTCGATGTCACTGCCTTTGGTTGCGCGGGCAGAGTTTACATCGATGCTGACCATGGCCTCTGTGTGGTCGATAACCAGAGAACCACCTGAAGGCATTTGTACGGAACGGGAAAAAGCAGATTCTATCTGGTGCTCTATTTGAAAACGGGAGAACAGGGGAACAGAATCCTCATACAGTTTAAGGCGTATAAGGTTCTGTGGCATGACCTGTTCCATAAAACGTTTAGCGCGATCATGGACTTCGGGGTTGTCGATAAGTATCTCGGAAATATCTGAGCGAAGATAGTCGCGCATGGCACGGACGACGAGGTTGCTTTCCTGGTAAATAAGAAAGGGAGCAGGGCGGTCATCGGATGCTTTATCTATTGCCTGCCAAAGCTGAGACAGATAATCGAGATCCCATTGCATGGCTTCCTGACTTTTGCCGATACCTGCGGTGCGTGCAATCAGCGCATGCTCAGTCGGTACGTCAAGACCGTTCATGATTTTACGTAGATCAGCGCGTTTTTCACCCTCTATGCGGCGCGAGATGCCGCCACCCTTTGGATTGTTTGGCATTAGTACCAGGTAACGTCCGGCCAGGCTGATGAAGGTCGTTAATGCAGCGCCTTTGTTGCCGCGCTCTTCTTTTTCGACCTGGATTACAAGTTCATGGCCTTCCTTGATAACATCCTGGATGCGTGTCTGGGAAATTGGCGCAGTCTTTTTATCACCGGTGAAGAAACGGCGTGAGATTTCCTTCATCGGAAGGAAGCCCTGGCGGACAGAGCCGTAGTCAACAAAACAGGCCTCCAGGCTAGGTTCAACCCGGGTCACTACGCCTTTGTAAATATTGCCTTTTTTCTGCTGAAAGCTGGCGGATTCGATATCGAGGTCAATCAACCTCTGGCCATCCACGATGGCGACTCGCAACTCTTCTGAGTGAGTTGCGTTAAACAACATTCTTTTCATTTTAATGTACTTTCCGACGCAAAAGCGTCAGGACTATCGCGCTGCTGTAGCTGTCATGACCCTAACAAAGAACCTTGTTTATGAGTTAATAGGGTTTGAACAGTTTTTGTGCTACTAATTCAATTACCGTGCTACGTATAGCCTGTCTGCATGCGTCACTATGTCTGTTACCACTTATTAAAAAGTCTCTGTAACAGACTGTCATTTCTTTAAAATGAGATAATCCGCTTACGAATTATAGCGATAATCTATTTGTGTGTCTGGCGCTAGTCTAAATTCAGAAGCTTGCGCAGTTTACTACCTGTTAAAGCTGGGACAAACAGTGTTAGTCGCTTTAGTTATGCACGGTGGACAGTCATTTTCTGTCATCTTCCCGGCACTATCTGGTGGATATCTCATTACCCGAGGATGAAGGTTACATCCTTACATCCAATATTGATTCAATATATGTGTGAGCCAGTTACGAAAAAAACTATATGCACCGTAAATCACAGTTAAAAACTTGATATCTGGTTTTCACAACGACGCACTATACCAGTGTCTGCGCACAGCCACAATATTCTCTGTTCGACAAGTTTATGATTATTCGAGGATTCCAGCTACGCTTAAGCAAACAAAACCCTGTATCATTCGTGCATGCGAGAAAGTAGTCATTCGGATAAATCGGTGCAGTTAACAGAGACAACTCAAACAGCAAAGGTACGCCTGATCGAAGTGGATCAGGACAATTCCGGGCAGAGGATTGATAATTTTCTATTAGCACAGCTTAAAGGCGTGCCACGCAGCATGATTTATCGCTTGCTACGTACCGGACAGGTCCGTGTAAATAAAGGGCGCAAGAAACCGCGCTACAAGCTGACCACAGGTGATATTGTTCGTATTCCTCCCGTTACCACGATAGAACGGGAGCCATCGCAGGCCAGCTATTCGGACAAGGAAAAGCTTTCTGGCAGCATTTTATTTGAAGATAAATCACTTATTATCTTAAATAAGCCCGCAGGTATGGCTGTGCATGGTGGCAGCGGTATCAGCTACGGTGTTATTGAGGCCTTCCGCCAGTTAAGGCCCGAATCTCGCTTTCTCGAACTAGTGCATCGACTGGACAGGGAAACCTCGGGCTGCCTGGTGCTGGCAAAAAAGCGCTCAGCACTCGTTCAGTTGCATGAAATGCTGCGTCGCGAGCATGGAAAAAGTATGGATAAAACCTACCTGGCACTATTGCGTGGCGTCTGGCAGGGGAAAAAGAAGAAAATTAACGCGCCACTTGAGGTGAATAGCCGGCAGTCGGGTGAGCGGTTCGTCACAGTGTCAGCCAATGGCA
>JGI858J16261_1000029_pt1 | contig 17213 bp, 15 predicted proteins | sample TiedelARG03_113m_FD_16261 | JGI IMG/M metagenome (IMG submission 16261) | reverse complement strand
GATTAGCACAGGAGAGACTGTTATGGCGGGTAAAACCTTGTATGACAAATTATGGGAAAGCCATGTTGTGCGGGAAGAAGATGATGGTACGACATTACTGTATATAGACCGACACCTGGTGCACGAAGTCACGTCGCCACAGGCTTTTGAAGGTTTACGCATGCTCGGCCGTGAAGTGTGGCGCAAGGCGGCAAACCTGGCGACACCTGACCACAATGTTCCAACAACCGAGCGTCAGAAAGGGATTGTCGATCCGGTGTCCCGGCTCCAGGTAGAGACGCTTGATCAAAACTGTGAGGATTTCGGCATTACGGAATTTGATATGAACGATCCACGTCAGGGTATTGTTCATGTCATCGGGCCGGAGCAGGGTGCCACATTGCCTGGAATGACGGTTGTTTGTGGTGATTCACACACATCGACGCATGGTGCATTTGCTGCATTGGCGACGGGAATAGGCACCTCCGAAGTCGAGCATGTGCTGGCGACGCAATGCCTGATCCAGAAAAAGGCAAAAAATATGCGAGTGTCGGTTGAGGGCAAGCTGGCTGCCGGTGTAACGGCCAAGGACGTTATCCTTGCCATAATTGAGAAAATCGGCACGGCAGGAGGCACCGGGCATACTATCGAATTTGCCGGTTCGGCAATTCGAGGGTTAAGCATGGAAGGCCGCATGACATTATGCAATATGACCATTGAAGCGGGGGCACGGGCAGGACTGGTTGGCGTTGATGAGCAGACTATAGAATATGTGCGCGGGCGGCCCTTTTCACCCGCTGAGGAATACCGCTCGCAGGCGGAAGCATACTGGCGCCAGCTTACCTCTGACACGGATGCCGTGTTTGACAGAGAAGTCCTGTTGCAGGCTGAGGATATTAAGCCACAGGTGAGCTGGGGAACCTCACCTGAAATGGTTGTGTCAATTGATGATGAAGTACCTGACCCTGCTCAGGAAACTGATCCGGTCAAGCGTGAAGGAATGATCAATGCATTGAAATATATGGGATTGCAGCCTGGAGTTGCGATTTCCGATATTCCACTGGATACGGTCTTTATTGGTTCCTGTACAAATTCCCGCATTGAAGATATTCGTGCAGCGGCTAAAGTTGTAGAGGGCCGCAAAGTATCAGAAACGATCAAACTCGCAATGATTGTGCCGGGGTCAGGGCTGGTTAAGGCACAGGCTGAAGAAGAGGGGCTGGACAGGATTTTTACAGATGCCGGTTTTGAATGGCGTGACCCTGGTTGTTCTATGTGCCTGGCAATGAATGCCGATCGACTTGAAGATGGGGAGCGCTGCGCTTCCACCTCTAACCGAAATTTTGAGGGCCGCCAGGGCCGCGGTGGCAGGACCCATCTGGTGTCACCTGCAATGGCTGCTGCGGCTGCGATTGCCGGACATTTTATTGACCCGGGTAAACTGGAGAACTGATATGCAGAAATTTACTAAAGTAGACGCCATCGTCGCACCGATGGATCGTCCAAATGTCGATACTGACGCTATTATTCCCAAGCAGTTTCTCAAGTCTATAAAGCGTAGTGGTTTTGGTCCTAACCTGTTTGATGAATGGCGTTATATGGATGTTGGTGAGCCCGGACAGGATAATAGCAAGCGACCACAGAATGAAGACTTTGTCCTTAACCAGTCGCGCTACCAGGGTGCGATGATATTGCTGGCGCGTGAAAATTTTGGCTGTGGATCATCAAGAGAGCATGCTCCCTGGGCGCTGGAAGATTTTGGTTTCCGGGTAATTATTGCGCCAAGTTATGCTGATATTTTCTATAATAACTGTTTTAAAAACGGTATTTTGCCGATTGTTCTGGATGAAAAAACGGTTGACAGCTTATTTGTTGCCGTTGACCAAAACCCCGGTTACAGGCTAGCTGTAGATTTACACGATCAGGTGATTACAACACCTGATGGCAGCCGAATAAGTTTTGATGTCGATGGCTTTCGAAAACATTGTCTGCTGAAGGGGCTTGATGATATCGGCCTGACCTTGCAGCACGTGGATAAGATCCATGACTATGAGCAAGAACGTAGCAAGCATACGCCATGGTTATTCACAGATATCCTGTAATTGGCGTATTTCCTGAACAAACACAAAAAAGAAATTAATTATCATGAGGTTAAACTAAATGAGTAAACATGTGCTGGTCCTGCCAGGAGATGGCATTGGCCCCGAAATTGTGGAACAGGCAGTACGCATTCTTAGCTACCTGCGTGATGAAGCGGGGCTTGATGTCACCATCTCACAGGCTCTGGTGGGTGGTGCCGCCTATGATGCAACGGGCTATCCTTTACCTGAAGGCACTCTCGATCAGGCCCGCCAGGCAGATGCAATCCTGCTCGGCGCCGTTGGTGGACCGCAGTATGAGCAGCTTGATCGCGAACTGCGTCCTGAACGGGCGCTACTTGGTCTCAGGTCAGAGTTGCGCCTGTTTTCTAATTTACGTCCAGCGTTGATGTACCCGGCGCTAACAGAGGCATCCAGTCTGAAGCCGGAAGTTGTTTCAGGGCTGGATATCATGATTGTTCGGGAACTGACGGGTGGTATCTATTTCGGTTCTCCGCGGGGTATACGGACTCTGGACAATGGTCAACGGGAAGGGTTCAATACTCTAGTCTATAATGAAGCTGAAGTTGAGCGCATTGCGCGCTCTGCCTTTGATATTGCTATGAAACGTGACAAGCGTCTTTGTTCCGTGGACAAGGCAAATGTGCTGGAAGTGTCTGAACTCTGGCGAGAGACAGTTTGCCGGGTTGCAGATGAGTATCCGCAAGTTGAACTTTCACATATGTATGTGGATAACGCTGCTATGCAACTTGTGCGTGAGCCAAAACAGTTTGATGTGATGGTAACCGGGAATATGTTTGGTGACATACTGTCTGATGCCGCTGCAATGCTGACCGGATCCATCGGTATGCTGCCATCAGCCTCCCTGGATGCACAGGGTAAAGGCATGTATGAACCTATTCATGGTTCTGCACCGGATATTGCGGGGCAGGGTGTTGCGAATCCACTGGCGACTATTTTGTCTGTCGCAATGTTGCTGCGCTATACGCTTGATGAAGGAGGGCTAGCTGATCGTGTTGAGCAGGCAGTAGAAGGTGTGTTGGATGATGGCCTGCGTACCCCGGATATCAGCGATCGCAGTGAGTCAATTGGAACTGCCGCTATGGGCGATGCAGTGTTAGAAAAATTAATATCAGCCAGTTAATTGACTGGCTTACAAACAAGAATTCGGTATAGACAAATGAGTAAAGTATTTGATGTTGCAGTAGTAGGCGCCACCGGGGCAGTCGGTGAGACGATGCTAAAGGTTTTGCATGAAAGAAACTTCCCTGTCGGCAAGGTTTATCCGCTGGCTTCCAGTCGATCGGCCGGCAAGCGTGTAGATTTTGGCGGTAAAATGCTGCTAGTTGAAGAACTCGACAGCTTTGATTTTAGTAAAGTGCAAATTGGTCTTTTTTCTGCAGGTGGCAGTATTTCTGAAAAATATGCTCCCAGGGCAGCTGAAGCAGGCTGTGTGGTGGTCGACAATACATCACATTTCCGCTATGACGATGACATCCCTCTAGTCGTCCCCGAGGTCAACCCGGATGCGATTGCAGGCTATACCTCGCGTGGCATTATAGCTAATCCAAATTGTTCGACGATTCAGATGCTGGTGGCGCTTAAGCCCATTTATGACGAAGTAGGTATAACGCGCATAAATGTATGTACCTACCAGGCTGTTTCTGGCACTGGCAAAGAGGCGATTGAAGAGCTGGCATCACAAACAGCCGCGTTGCTGGGTGGTAAAAATATTGAGTCAAAGGTGTACCCGAAACAGATCGCTTTCAACGTCTTGCCGCATATTGATGTTTTTGAGGAAAATGGCTATACGCGCGAAGAGATGAAAATGGTTTGGGAAACGCGCAAGATATTTGCTGATGACAGCATTATGGTCAACCCGACTGCAGTGCGGGTGCCCGTCTTCTATGGCCATTCCGAAGCAGTACACATCGAGACGCGTGAAAAAATTAGTGCGGAGCGCGCTCGTGAATTGCTGGCAAACACGCCCGGTTTGATTGTCGTAGATGATCGTGCCGATGGTGGATATCCGACAGCAGTGACCGAGGGTGTTGATACTGACCCCGTTTATGTCGGTCGAATCAGAGAGGATATATCGTATCCAAATGGCCTGGATATGTGGGTGGTTGCCGATAATGTACGCAAGGGCGCTGCAACAAACAGTGTACAAATAGCTGAAATACTGGCAAAAAGTTATTTGTGAGCTATTGTTAGTTGCGAAACATAAAGAACTTTCGTAGTATTGAACTATAACTATAAGCGAAATAAGGAAAAAACCGTTTCTTTAACTAAGCACATTTATTATAAAGAGAAGATCATGCAGAAGGTAAAAGGGATTAAATTAGCGTGTTTGGCAGCTTTCGCCATATTACCGATACAAGCTTACGCACTCGGTGTCGGCAAACTCACAATGCATTCTGCGCTCGATGAGCCACTGAATGCATCGATCGAGCTGACTGCTGTGACGGCAACGGAACTACAAAGCCTGGAAGTTAAACTGGGCTCTGCCGGGGTGTTCAACATGGCAGGCATAGACCGTAACGAGCAGCTGAAGTCGATATCCTTTACGCTGGTGAAGGAGAACGGCAAAGATTTAATTCGATTGAAAACAGAACAGCCGTTTCGTGACCCTTTTCTTCATTTTATAATTAATGCCAGCTGGGCAAATGGTTCAATGCTGCGTGAATATACCGCATTGCTTGATCCACCTTCATACCTGAGCGGTGCACCGGCTCGTATCCAGGCGCCTGCTGTTGCCACGCCGGTCGCTGTACAACCCGCTCCAGTACCAGTTGCTGTAGCGAAAACAGAGCAAGCACCTGCACCTTCCGCCGTAGCCGTTGCCGCACCGATTACACCGGCTGATACTGTTGAAAGAAAGCTGGGTCCGACAGACATTGGCGCCAGTGACACAGGTTATTCTTCTGATATGGGCCCTGGCAGTACCTATGGTCCAGTAAAAAGTGGTGAAGTCCTGTGGAGTATTGCCGAGCAAGTTAGGGCAGGTACCCAAATGGAGACTACCCAGGTCGTGATGGCAATTTTCAAGCAGAATCCAAACGCCTTTATGCAAAACAATATCAACCTGATACGTGTTGGCCAGACTCTGCAAATTCCTTCTGAGAGCGAAATCACCGCTACCTCACCTTCTGTAGCACGGGAAGAACTGCGTGTACAAATGGCAGAATGGCAGGAGTACAATGATAATCTCTCCAGCGGTAGCAGGGTCGCTGAAACAGAATCAACGGTTGCCGACAAAGAAATGCCAGGCGCAGATGATAAAGAAACTGTAGATGAAACCACTGCAGAAACAACCGCAGACAAAGACGACAGCACTACATCAGCTGATGCGATGGAGAGCGGCGCAGACGAGCAGGACGTATTGGAAATCGTTCGTGCCAAAGTGGATGCGACTGATTCATCAGGATCAGGGGCCAGTGCAGAAGAACTTGCCGAATACGAGTCCGCGATTACTGCGTACAAGGAAAACGTTGGCATGCTTGAAGAATCACTGGCTTCAGCAGAGCTGGAAAAACAGGACCTTAGCGAAAGGGTAGCTTTACTGGAGCAGCAGATTGACAAGGCCAACAAGCTTATCGATATGCAGAATGCTGATCTTGCCCGTATACAGGCACAGGGGCAGGAAGGAGACGTTGAACCTGTTGAGCTAATTGAAGTAGCAGAAACAGCAGAAACAACAGAAGTCTCACCCGCAGAACCTGATGCATCACCTATTGCGCTTGACGCAACACCCGCAATGGCTGAAAAATCAATTTATGAGAGCACTCTAGTATCGCCAGAGGATGTTGCTCCGGTTACACCAGTTGCACAGGTTAAGCCGCCAGCACCTGAAGTCAAAGAGCCGCCAGTAGTCGAAACACCGCCTGTGGTGGAGAAAAAGGCCGCCAAAACACGCGTTAGGCCAGCACCGGCAGCAGAAGAAAAAGGTTTTGTTGCTTCAATTATGGATTTTGTTACCAGCAGCTGGATGACTATGCTGGGCTCAGCCCTTGCATTATTGCTGGTTCTGGTAGGGTTGTTTGTTGTGCTGCGTCGCAGACGTTCGATTGCGGAATTTGAAGACAGTATCATCTCGGGTACAGCCGTTCTGGATATCTCTACCGCTGAATCCACTGAACCCACGGACTCTGGTTCAGAGACCTCCTTCCTGAGTGATTTTGTTCCTGGTATGGGTAATATGCAGGCGGATGAAGTTGACCCGCTTGCTGAAGCGGAAGTTTACATGGCCTATGGGCGTGATGAGCAGGCTGAAGAGGTGCTTAAGGAAGCAGCATCAAAAACGCCAGATCGCCATGAACTCAAACTGAAGCTGCTTGAAATCTACCAGAGTCGCAAAGATGTTTCTTCATTCGAAACCTTGGCAGAAGAGCTTTATCCGGCAGATGGAAATATCCCAATGGCTGTCTGGGCTAAAGTGGCTGAAATGGGCAAAATAGTAAATCCTGAAAATCCGCTGTTCCAGGGCGATATCAAGATACAGGAAGATACCCTGTTTGGAGACAAGGAGAGGAAAGAGGATGTCACCTTAGGTGATCTTCTGGATACTGATACCATTGATGCAGAAGAAGCCGAATTAATGGAAGCACTGGATGAAGATATCAGCGAGGATGATTCAGAAGAATTTAATGAGCAGATAATTGAAGGCATACCAGAAGAAATAACGGAAGAGATTAAAGCGGAAAGTGAGGATCTAGCAACTAAGGTCGATGATTTTCCTGTTCCTGATGAAGAAGTACTGAACATGGATCTTGGAGACTTTACCCCGGATGTGGCGCAGGAAACTGATTCCTTTGACCTTGATACTCTCAACGTGACCCCCGAGGATCTGGGTAGTGAACTTGATGCAATTACCGAAGAAACAGAGGCAATTGAGGAAGGAGAAATTGATTTCAACCTGGATGGTATTGACCTGGACCTGGGCGAATCATCAGACACTGAAGAGACAGCTCTTGATATGTCGGGATTGGAAGGTCTGGACCTTGATCTAGAATTAGATGAAGATTCATCGATTGATGCTCTCAATATAGATTCTGAAAATGATACTTCGGAAATGTCACTGCAGGATGAGACACTGGAGTTTGCAGATCTCGGCGATCTTACATTGACAGATGTGGATAATGACAGTGTATTAGACATTGAGTCAGGGGAAGATGATTCTGGCGAATTACCTGCTGGTGCTAATGAAACATGGGATGAAGCAGGTACAAAGCTGGATCTGGCCCGGGCTTATATCGAAATGGATGATAAGGAAAGTGCCCAGAGTATACTTGAAGAAGTTGTCAAGGAAGGCACTGATGATCAGAAAAGTGAAGCCAGAGATCTGATCAATCAGATTGATGCAGGGTAATATGTGCCAGTTCTTACAAACCCGGCCTCACGAATACTCTCGCTGGCACTGCTGACGATACTGGTTAATACTCAGGGCTGGGCAGGCCTGCTGATTTTTGTGCTCCCGCTGATATACCTCTTTTATCGGCACCCGGAGCCTGGCAGGCAGGCTATATTGCTGGCTAAACGATTGCGCTGGTTTTTTCTATCGATTCTTATTCTATATTTGTGGTTTTACCCCGGTAGTGAACTGATTCCTATGATGGGCAGGTTTTCACCATCTGTAGAAGGTATCAATGAAGCAGTTTTAAGAATCACATCGCTGCTTCTCGTCATCTCATACAGTGTTTTTCTCGTTCAGTTAACTCCTCGAGATGATATTATCTGCGGCATTCAGTTCATATTGTCGCCGCTGTCATACCTTCGCATTGATACGAGCCGCTTTGCATTACGGCTTGGGCTGGTGCTTTCCATAGTTCCGAAATTGATGGAAGGTGAGGCTTTTTCAAAAGACGGGAAAGGAATTAAAAACATCTCTACGGTTATTGATCAGGCTGCGCTTATGGTGAAACAGGCAGGTGAGAAAACAAATGATTTTGATTTAACTGAAGTCGCTGCCTGCGAACTTGGTCGTCCAGGAGTAATGGATGTTTTTGTCCCTCTTTCTCTACTTATCTGGTTAGTTGCAGCATAACTCCAGGTAAAGAACTAAGTATCGCTAAGTAACTAGATGCTGGCTTAGCTTTAATAAAGCAATATGCATCTCAAATAGGTTATTTAGAAAGTTAAAAAGCGCCTGATGGTATAGTAATGAAAGTTGCACTTGGCATTGAATATGATGGATCTTCCTACTGCGGGTGGCAGTATCAGGATGGTGTATCTACGGTGCAGGCAGTCGTTGAAGATGCTCTATCCAGAGTGGCAAATACCTCTGTCAGGGTTATTACTGCTGGCAGGACCGATACCGGCGTACATGCCACATGCCAGGTAGTGCATCTGCATACTGATGTAATACGGAGTGAGTATTCCTGGGTTAGGGGTACTACACGATATCTGCCTGATGACGTCACCGTGTTGTGGGCAAAACTAGTTGATGATGATTTCCATGCGAGGTTTTCAGCCACTGAGCGTCAATATCAATACCTGATTCTGAACCGTAGTGAACGACCTGCCATCCTACATCGTAAAGTGACATGGGAGTACCGGCCACTGGATATTTCTTTGATGCAGGAAGCGGCCAATTCCCTTGTAGGCAAGCATGATTTTAATGCCTACCGTGCTGTAGGATGCCAGGCTAAATCACCGGTACGAGACTTGAGAGAGCTATCGGTAGAAAGGTATGATGATTTTGTCATAGTAAATGCAAGAGCCGATGCCTTTCTTCACCACATGATCCGTAATATTGCCGGCGTTTTGTGCAGTATAGGCGCCGGGGAAAAATCACCAGCCTGGGCTGGCGAAGTACTGGCATCATGCGATCGAACCTGTGGCGGCGTTACTGCTCCGCCGGATGGACTTTATTTGAATAAAATAACCTATCCGGAGAAATTCAGGATACCATCAGTTCGAAGCAGACCATGGATATTCGGGTTATGACAAGAATACGTGTAAAAGTATGTGGGTTATGTACGCTTGCTGATGCTGAACATGCCATCATCGCCGGTGCGGATGCTATCGGGATGGTATTTTATTCGAAAAGCCCTCGCTATATTTCAATTTCAGACGCGCAAGAGATTGTTTCTCACATTCCCCCGTTTGCAAGCACAGTTGGGCTGTTTGTAAATAGCAGTTCTGATACCGTCCGGAACGTATTATCCGAGGTGCCGCTGAACCTGCTGCAGTTTCATGGTGATGAGGATGAGTCATTCTGTAAAAGCTTCAACCGGCCGTATATCAAGGCAGTTAGAGTGAAAACTGATACTGATTTATTACAGATATGTCATCAGTACTCCTCTGCTAGAGGGATCTTGCTGGACAGCTACAAAAAAGGCACACCGGGAGGTACCGGAGAGACCTTTGACTGGAGCATGATTCCAGCTAAGCTCCCCTTACCTGTCATCCTCGCAGGTGGGCTTGATGCTAATAATGTTGCAGAGGCAGTTTCCGCTGTGCATCCCTGGGCGGTTGATGTAAGCAGTGGTGTTGAATATTCTGCCGGTAAAAAAGACAGGCAAAAGGTAGAACAGTTTATTCGTGCAGTTGAGCGTTCTCGCAAGTTTTAATATGCAGAGAATCTTTGTTGTGCGCGGTGGCATACTAACTTCGGAATTAGAGAGAATTCTACTTTTCCAGTGAAGCGGGATGATTGTCTGTTATCTCCGCCAAATCTCTATGTCAAACAGCTGCCTGCAGCAGCCACAGTGTGACAGCAGCAAACAGAGTGATCTAACAGCTACCCTGTCTCATCAGCCAGCATTGATGTCCATATCTGCCTGATAATTTTGCCAGTCCAGTAGATGCAATAAGCTGCAAAGACCGGTAAAATCAATTAGTCACACTATCCCTGTGTATCTAGCGCATGTCACTTAGTTTATTGTCCGGATATACATTTTCTCAGTCTATAAAGTCGGGTTTTAACCATGTCAGCAGCCTATTCCATGCCGGATAAAAATGGTCATTTTGGCCGCTTTGGAGGTATTTTCGTTGCAGAAACATTAATGCAGCCATTGCAGGAACTTACTCATGCCTATGAAAAATACCTTAAGGACCCTGATTTCCTGCAGGAATTTGATGAAGACCTGAAAAACTATGTCGGTCGGCCATCTCCACTTTATTATGCCGCGGGTTTAAGCAGAGAATATGGTGCCCGAATCTATCTCAAGAGAGAAGACCTGAACCATACTGGTGCACATAAAATCAATAATACTGTTGGCCAGGCATTGCTTGCGAAACGACTGGGGAAAAGCCGAATCATTGCAGAAACAGGTGCCGGACAGCATGGTGTGGCAACGGCTACTGTAGCTGCCAGGCTGGGACTTGAGTGTGTGGTCTATATGGGCGCTGATGATATTGAACGGCAGGCGCCCAACGTCTACAGAATGAAGCTACTAGGTGCTAGCGTGGTGGCAGTCGAATCTGGATCACGCACATTAAAAGACGCACTCAACGAGGCGATGCGTGACTGGGTGACCAACGTAGAGAATACCTTTTATATCATCGGTACTGTTGCTGGCCCACATCCGTATCCGGCAATGGTGCGTGATTTTCAGTCAATTATTGGCAGGGAAGCGCGTGAGCAGATCCTTGAGCAGGCCGGTCGTCTACCAGACGCACTGGTAGCATGCGTTGGTGGTGGATCAAATGCGATTGGTCTTTTCCACCCATTTATTGATGATAACAACGTCGATATGTACGGTGTCGAAGCCGCAGGAGATGGGCTGGAGACAGGTCATCATGCTGCACCATTGTGTAAAGGCAGGGTCGGAGTATTGCATGGCAACAGAACCTACTTAATGGAAGATGCCAACGGCCAGATTACAGAAACACATTCTATCAGCGCAGGCCTTGATTATCCGGGGGTAGGGCCCGAGCATGCCTGGCTGAAAGACTCAGGTCGCGCCAACTATGTCGCTGTAACTGATAGTGAGGCGATGAAGGGATTTTATGACATTACACTGAAGGAAGGGATTATTCCTGCTCTGGAATCCAGCCATGCGATTGCTTATGCCCGCAAGCTTGCGCCAATAATTGGACCGGACGGGATTATGGTTGTCAATTTGTCTGGCCGCGGCGATAAGGACATCCAGACGATTGCAAAAATTGATGGGGTAGAGCTCTGATGTCACGAATTGAAACGCGTTTTGAATTACTGAGAAACAGCGGACGTAAAGGCCTTATTCCTTTTATTACTGCTGGCGATCCGGTTACTGACATCACTGTTCCGCTAATGCACGCAATGGTTGATGCAGGAGCTGATCTGATTGAGCTCGGAATTCCATTTTCGGATCCGATGGCAGATGGGCCGGTCATTCAGAAAGCCAACCAGCGTGCACTATTGCATGACACAAGTTTGCATGATGTGCTCGAGATGGTGAAACAATTCCGCCAGCAGGATTTGACGACACCGGTATTATTCATGGGCTATCTTAATCCGGTTGAAGCTATGGGTTATGAAGCATTTGCAGAAGCAGCTCAGCAGGCAGGCGTGGATGGGCTGCTGCTTGTTGATCTTCCACCTGAGGAGGCGAGTGAATTCAACGAGTTACTTTATCAGAGAGATATTGACCCGGTTTATTTGCTGGCACCAACTTCAACGCCACAAAGGATGGAGATCGTATCACTGGAGGCCAGAGGTTTCGTTTATTATGTTTCGATTCGTGGTGTTACCGGGGCGGCTGAGCTGGATTATGACGAAATCAGGCAAAGCATCAATGAGATTCGTCAGCATACCCGCTTGCCAGTAGGCGTAGGATTTGGCATAAATAGTCCTGAAACTGCAGTGAAGATAGGTGCAAATGCAGACGCTGTTATTATTGGCAGTGCTATAGTCAGGATGATGGAAAACTATACTGGCGACAAGCAAATCATTATCAATGCTGTCAGCGATTTTCTACGTGGTGTTCGCGAAGCACTCGATACAAGTAGTCATTAAGAATAATCGTCAGGCATAATAGGCAGATGTTGCAAATATAAGGATAGAACTCATGAGCTGGTTTGAAATGCTGTTGCCACCGAAAATTAAAACTAGCGGTGGCTTTGGGAAAAAGGATATTCCGGAAGGGTTATGGAAAAAATGTCCGGCTTGTAGCGCTGTATTATACCGAGCTGAACTGGAACGTAATCTTGATGTCTGCCCAAAATGCAGCCATCACCTGCGCATTGGAGCCAGGCGCCGCCTGGATATTCTTCTCGACGAATCACCACGGGAAGAAATCGCTTTATCACTTAAGGCAACCGATCCATTAAAGTTCAAGGATTTAAAAAAATATCGGGATAGGCTCGCTGAAGCACAAAAGCAAACCAATGAACCTGATGCACTGGTAGTAATCAAGGGTGAACTAAAAGGTGCCCCCGTCGTTGCTGCAGCCTTTGAATTCGGATTCATGGGCGGATCTATGGGAACCGTCGTTGGTGAAAAGTTTCTCCGCGCAGCAGATGTCTGTATGGAGCAAAACATTCCCCTCATCTGTATTTCAGCCAGTGGTGGTGCACGAATGCAGGAAGCCCTGTTTTCACTAATGCAAATGGCTAAAACAAGCGCTGTGCTGAGACGAATGTCTAAATTGGGTGTGCCTTTTATTTCCGTACTGACTGATCCGACTATGGGTGGTGTTTCAGCCAGCCTTGCTATGTTGGGTGATGTGATCGTTGCTGAGCCAAAAGCTTTGATAGGTTTTGCCGGCCCCCGTGTCATTGAGCAAACCGTTAGGGAAACTTTACCAGAAGGGTTTCAACGCTCTGAATTTCTTATCGAGACAGGTGCCATTGATATGATCGCTGACCGACGTGATTTACGTGAAGTACTTGCCTCAACTCTAGCCATGCTGACGGGTAAAAAAGCCGCAGTTTCCTGATGGAGTTCATAAGCTGAAGCTCGAGATCCGCGGAGACCTTGCCTACTGGCTTGATTTTATATCCACACAACATAGCAATAAGATTGAACTGGGGCTGGCCAGGTCGCAGAAGGTTGCCCTCAGGCTCGATCTCAAACCTTTTAGCTGTCCGCTGATTACTGTTGCAGGAACCAATGGAAAAGGTTCAAGCGTTACGGCGTTAGAAAAATTCTATACCGCAGCCGGATACCGCACAGGCTGTTATACCTCACCGCACCTGACTGTTTTCAATGAGAGAATCCGTGTAAATACTGCCTTTGCCTCCGATGATGCGATCTGTGCTGCATTCAGCAGAATTGATTCAGCACGCGGTGACATTCCTCTGACATATTTTGAATTTGCCACACTCGCTGCCTGCATAATTTTCAACCAGTCAGCGTTGGACATTGTTTTACTCGAAGTTGGACTCGGTGGGCGACTCGATGCAACTAATCTTTTTGCTGCAGATCTCGCGTTGATTACCAGTATAGGCATCGACCATACAGACTGGCTGGGTAATGACAGAGAATCCATAGCGATTGAAAAGGCCGGCATCATTCATAGTGGAAAAATTGCCGTCATTGCAGATCCGGAGCCCCCACAAAGCCTGATAAATATTGCCAGGGAGAAAGCCAAAAAAGTTTATTTACTCAACCACGATTATAGTTATGGTCGGCAGCATAATGGCTGGTGGTGGGAATCGAACCAGAAAAAGTTGCCAGATCTGCCGTGTTCGGGACTGCATGGGGTTTCACAATTCAATAATCTCGCAGGGGTACTGATGTGCATGGCTGCGCTGCAGAGCCAGTTGCCGGTTTCAGACCAGCTTATTCGCACTGTGCTTCCTGAGATAGCTTTGCCAGGCAGATTCCAGGTTATTGACGGACCACCGCAGATCATCCTTGATGTTTCGCATAACCCTGATTCCATAGCCCTACTGTCAGAAAACCTGCAACAACATCCTGTCATGGGGAAAACCCATGCCGTCGTGGCTATGTTGAAAGATAAAGATATATGTGAATCACTGAGGCAGATTCTGCCGTCTATCGATCACTGGTATTTTGCCGGGCTCTCCGTCAGCCGAGGGGAAAAAGCGCAGCATCTGCAAACCAGTCTGCAGAAATTGAGCTCTGGCAGCGATAGCCGGGTATTTACCACTGTAGAGAGAGCATGGGAACATGCGTTAAATCAGGCTGGAGATTGTGACAGAGTTGTAGTTTTTGGCTCTTTTCACACTGTAGGTGTTATACTTGACAACCTGAAATTAAACAAATGACGTCCAGCCATTTTATATTTTTTTCAACTATACTCACTTTTTTATCAACCTCTGAGCAAATTCTAAATATCTGACGCACTATGTCTGCTACTGTAAAAAACAATTTTCAGGAATATGATCCACGACACCGATTAACGGGTGCTGTTGTCTTGATATTGTTGGCCATCATCCTGTTGCCCATGCTGCTAAGCAAAGAGCAGGATGCAGAGCCACCCGAAGCTGAACCGGCGGTGATGGAAGTCACAATAGGAAGCAAGAAAGTCTTTGTCTCACGTATCTCTTCAGCCACCCGGGAAGAATCCAGTGGAGAGAATGAAGGACAGAAAATAACGTCCAGTTCGAAGGCAGATAATGAAGCTAACACGACTTCATCGTCGGTTAAAAAGTCTGAAAAAGCTACAGGGAAAAGCAAACAAACAAGTAAAGACGAGAGTAAGGAGGAAGTTGAGGAAACTTCTGCATTGTTCAGGCCGATGACTCCTGTAGCAGGAAATAAATCATCTGCGACTAAAGCAGAGACGTCAGACAAAAAAACTGGCGAAGCATCTGATACAAAGAAATCATCAAAAGCGCCTGCAGCAAAAACATCACCTTCGAAAGCCACAACAACGAAAACAACCACGGCAAAAAAATCGTCATCTGCGGCAGCGAGTGGTGCATGGATACTTCAGGTTGGCGTGTTTTCCCAGTCAGCCAATGCATCTAAAAAGGTTGCCGAACTAAAGAAGAAAGGCTTTTATGCAAAAACCAGTAAGCTTAAAACCAGTAAGGGTACGGTGACAAAAGTCTGGTTAGGGCCGTTTAAAGATCGCCCATCTGCTGAAAAAATGCAGGACAGGTTGCAACATAAAACGCGGCAGCGTGGTATGGTTGTCAAAAATTAATCTTACTGGCTAGTCGCGGGCATTTTGTTAAATATTCTCGATATTGTGATCATTGCGATCATCACTGTTTCTGGGCTTGTCGGCGTTTTTCGCGGCTTTGTTCGGGAAGTGATGTCTCTCATTGGCTGGGGTGTCTCGGCGTGGCTTGCATGGCGGTTTGCAAACGTATTTGCCCCTGTTTTTGATTCAATTATTCAATCACCCGATGTCCGCAAGGCGGCGTCATTTATTTCTATATTCCTTTTATCTCTTGTGCTGTTTGCACTGCTTTCATATTTTATTAGCAAGATAATGAACAAATCTGCATTGAAAGGAATGGATCGCACGCTTGGCATGGTCTTTGGATTGTTGCGCGGTGCTATCATAATTGCAGTATTGGCAATATTAATTCAGTCAACACAGTTCGCCAATGAGAGCTGGTGGCAGGGATCTATGTTGAAAGACTATTTCCTTCTCCTAGCTGCTTATGGCATGGCAACAATGCCAGCAGAAGTTTCACGATTTTTCGGACAGAAGGTATGATATGCCTCCTGTTATAAACAATGGGTATTCTTCATTCATGTACCATGCCGGCGAGGTGGATCTGGAATGTGCGGTATAGTTGGAATCTTTTCGCAGGATAACGCCAATCAACCATTATATGACGGGTTGACTGTTTTGCAGCACCGTGGCCAGGATGCTGCAGGAATAGTAACCAGTGATGGCTACCGTCTTTGTATGAGAAAAGATAACGGCCTGGTGCGGGATGTTTTTCATACACGCCATATGCTCGGATTAGAAGGCAATATGGGTATAGGACATGTACGCTATCCTACTGCGGGCTGCGATTCACGTTCAGAAGCGCAGCCATTTTATGTCAACTCTCCTTTTGGTGTGGCGCTGGGGCATAACGGCAACCTGACAAATGCGCTGGAGTTGCAGAAAGAGTTGTTTCGTGATGATCTGAGGCATCTCAATACAAATTCTGACTCAGAAGTTCTGCTCAATATATTCGCACATGAATTACATCGGGCCGCTAATCATCACCCTGGCCCGCAGGATATTTTCAAGGCTGTAGCCGCAGTTCACAAACGTGTTAAAGGTGCCTATGCCGTAGTGGCATTGATTGTCGGCCAGGGAATACTGGCATTTCGTGATCCGTTTGGAATTCGTCCGCTGATTTACGGTTGTCGTGATACTGAGAAAGGGCCTGAACATATGGTCGCTTCTGAAAGTGTTGCACTGGATGTGCTGGGATTTGAGGTTGTTCGTGACGTCGCACCAGGCGAAGCTATTTTTATTGATATGCAGGGTAATGTTCATAGCCAGCAGTGTGCTGCAAAAACGCAAACTTCACCGTGTATTTTCGAATACGTCTATATGTCACGTCCGGACTCGCTTATCGACGGTATTTCTGTACACAAGACGCGACTTCGCACCGGTGTTTACCTGGGAAAGAAGATCAAGCGCGAGTGGAAGGATATTAAAATAGATGTGGTTATACCTATCCCGGACACCAGCAGAACGTCAGCACTTCAACTAGCCAAACAGCTAAAGGTTACCTACAGGGAAGGCTTTATCAAGAATCGATACATAGGCAGAACTTTTATCATGCCTGGCCAGGAAGAACGCCGGCGTTCAGTGAGAAGAAAGCTCAATCCGATAGATCTTGAATTTAAAGGTAAGAATGTACTGCTGGTTGATGATTCGATAGTGCGAGGAACGACTTCCAGCCAGATTATCAAGATGGCGCGAGATGCCGGCGCCAAACGTGTCTATTTTGCCTCAGCAGCGCCGCCCGTGAGATACCCTAATGTTTACGGTATCGACATGCCATCACCTTCTGAACTTGTCGCACATAACCGTAATGCGCAACAGATATGTGATGAGATTGGTGCAGATAAATTGATCTACCTTGACCTGGAAGATTTGGTCAAGGCTGCNCATAAGGGCAACAAGGCGATCACACAGTTTGATACATCATGTTTCAATGGCGAATACATCACNGGTGATATAGANGATAACTATCTTGAGATGATTAATGAGTTACGCAATGATAGAGCTCGTACCAAGGTAAATAATGTCAGCCAGACAGAGCTAAGCTTCACTGATTGAA
>JGI858J16261_1000028_pt1 | contig 17413 bp, 11 predicted proteins | sample TiedelARG03_113m_FD_16261 | JGI IMG/M metagenome (IMG submission 16261) | reverse complement strand
GTCATAACCAATATTGATGTTGTGCAATATTCCAACCAATCATCCTTCAGTCCCTACTGCATGGAAGCAGGCAAATGGAAGGATGAGGTGAAAAACGTATGATCAGGGGTGCATCCCCCTTTAATTTGTTCATCAAATGTTGAGCTGGTTTCTATTCCAAAGCCGGGTTCACTACCATTTAATCTTCTAGGGATCAGGAGGGTGTTATTTCCTCATACTAAAGGATCAGGTGGGCGTTATTTTCCCCTCACTCATTCTTAGATATAGATTTAGGAAAATAAATAGGGTTTTAAAATACTTATTATTGGAACATTGGTTTGCCAAGTAGGTGTTTATTAATAGCAAACAGCGATTTGGCGTATCCAACACCACCACGTGGAGGTTGTTCCGTGGTGTCGCACCCCCCTTCCTGCTATTGTATTATTACTTTTTCTCCCTTCCCCCCTCTCTATGCCTTGCATATTCTAGAATATCAGCACACTTTCTAAAATCAAATATCTGCAGTATGGCGCATATTTCTTTTTTCCTTTTTATCATATTAATTATCAACAAAATTTTCTGAGCTTTAAAAGACCATGCTATATGTTAGTACAAACTTACTTTCACCTTGAATGGGTAAAATTATTCAAATGATCTTTGTAATATTTCATTGGAACTATATAATAGAATCTTTTCTCTTTCCTCTTTTTCCTTTTATTTGATGGGTGATATATGAGGTGACTTAAATGCGTTTATAGCACAATTTTCACCGTGGTGATATGCATGAAGTACTAGAGAGGATATTTCTAGAGAAAGACACCATTAATAGTCGAAAATACATTTTATTAGTATGCATTAAATATCTTTTACTCATTCAAGGTGATTGAAAGTTCATGCGAACATATAATATAATCTTTCTTAGATTAGAATTTTTTGGATAGTTTATATAATAACTAGGAAGGAAAACAAATATGTAGCATATTATAGCTATTTGTTTAGAAAGAAACACTTTCATTATAGAATATTTTCATAGAATTTTATAACTTCCATGTCATTTTGTTGTAAATTATTAGAAAATATTTGTAAAATTTCTTCAAATGTTCGCCCCTTAATTCTATAATATAGAAAATATATGCAGTATAATCCACAAGTTGAACTATGGAAATTTTGTAAGCGGGAATAATTATAAATAAATCCCTTTGAATTATTTTCAATTAAAAAGTCTAACATTAATTGTGAATAAGTAGAAGGACATTTTCCTAAAGAGTCAAAAAATTCTGGAAGAGAGTGTAAAGGAAAATATATACTCACCCAATGTTTTCCTTTTCCACTGGAAACATCTGTATTTATGATGAACATTCTATTAGTATTATTGCACTTCGGTAAAAGATCCAGTGGGTAAATTTGAATCAGATTTTTTTTAGAACATATGGTATTTTTGTGGAGGATATTCAGCAGATCTTCTGTTCTAAGACTATAATCCATGTTCTGAAAAATTGCGAAAAAAGTGTCCACAAAATCTGTTCTGTAAGATAAGATCACTACTTTTGTTGAAGTTTTCCATAGCGGAGAGGAGACAAAACCTTGTTCCACTTCTTTTATTTCGGATTCTTTCTTATTTTACATAACCACATTTCTGGATTTATCTATCTGCATTATTCGTGGAAAGCGTGCATACATAATCAAGGTTACGCCTTCTTTTAATGGTTTTCTGAACTTTATAATTAATTTTGTGGTTCCACGGCGTGCAAGAGAAACAAAATCTGAATCTCCAACTGCTTGACTAATTTGAAATTTATATAAGCAGTATCCATTTGGATAATTTTCCAATGTAATGGGGATATTTTCTGATTTGTCATAATTTTCCCCGAAAAGACTAAGGTAGGCTTCCGTATATGCAACAGATTCTTTCTCTTTTTCTTTCTCAGGCGGTTCTGTTTTCCCATCTTTACTTTCCTCATCAAGTTCATAAATTGGTTCTATAGTTTCTTTAGGAATTGGTACACCATTAATGAAAAATCCACAAGAACTAAGATTAAAATGATGGAAATTGAAAGGATTTCTTTTATATTGACCACTATAGTTTGCTGCAGGAACTAAGCCCACTATCACATCTGAAGGAACATCTCCTTGGAATATATCATTTACTGTGTGTGAATATGCTCCTTCACTAATTTCAAAGGTTTTTAAAGAAGATTGATAAAAGGGATACATTACTGGTGAATGCTCAAGACCAGCAGCATGTCCTACTAAGATTGCCGGAGAAACTTCCACTGTGCAAAGATTTAAATAGGCATCTGTTATATGAAACCGATAACGCTTACCTTCCTCTTTTGAAAGCAAATAAAACTCAGGTTTATTCGGCCAAAATCTCAATTTCAGGGGAACTCCATTTATAATGTACCTATCTTGATCACATAAATCTAAACATAATGGTCCCTCTATTTGAATTTCACGACTATTTTTTGTTTCTTGAATTCTGAGGAATACTCCTCCCGGAGTTTCGTCAATATCATCCATACCTCCAGCTCTATCTGGGATATATAGTTGTGATGATAACTGATAGTTACGCTGATTTGGAGATTTGTTCAGTAGCAAATCTAAGTATGCCTTATAAGCATAATTTGTTCCTACTTCTGTATTTACAACCTTATGCTGAAGTTGTAAATCTATTTGACTCCAAATTGTATGAAGAGGAGCATTTATTAACCCTACAAAATCATCATCTGTTATCTTACTTCCATCATCCTTTACTATTTTCCCTTTAATTTGAATATTAGAACATTTTAGGTTAATGTATCGGTCAGATGTTCCTGGAATATAAAACTCCATCACACCTGTGTTAGATACTGTTGAAATTGGACTATATTGAATCCATTTATGAGAAATAACTCCTGTATTGATAGAAGGTTTATCAAAAAGTGCCAATGCAGGTATGTAACCCAATTCACTCTCATTAGACATGTTTCTTTTTAACTATCTCTTTTTAATCAGGCGTTTTTTAGTTCCTTTTCTTGCTTTCTTTTTAGGAGCTTTTTTCTTGGTAGACTTCTTAGGAGCTCTTTTTTTCGACGTCCTCACCTTTCGAGGTTTTGATAACAACTGACGTATTACTCCTGTGGTTGGATCATATGTATCTGTGGGAGCATTTTTTGCACGTTCCACTATTTGTGCTAAAGGTGTGACTACTTTTACATTATTCTTTCCTTCTTCCATGCTCCCTTCTTCTCTCCCAGCGGTAACTACTCTATAGAAGTAATTTTCATGTGGGATTAAACCTTTTGCTTGTTTAATGAAATGCTCTTTCCAAACTGAGAAATTGTCAGCCATATCTATGAAAATGTAGACAACACTCAATTAAGAAATCTTCCCCAAAATCTATATTCTTTAAATTTCTATCTATGAATTGTAATTCAATCTTGTTTAGACTTTTCTGCTTGAGGGGGATATATAAAGGTTGTATAAAAGTATAATATTTTTGGGGTTTCCTATAATAAAATTGGCTAAGAATTGGGAGTTGTTTTTTCTCTTGAACAATAGATGTTTCACAAAAATCTCCTAATACGAAAATGGAATCAGGAGTGAAATTCTTTTTCTTTACTGAAACATAAATATCTCTAATAACACATTTCCATTTACCTGCTAGGTCTATAGAAAAAGGTAAGTTCACAAGGTAGTGTCCTGACAGTTTTTCACAAAATGCAGAAGAGAAGAATAAACGATGTTCTTCCTTCGACATCTAAAGCGTGACTGTTTGAATCCAGAGGAAACTATTCTATTTATAGTTTTTTATCTCTTTAGTTGGGATCCATGTATTGAAATCTTTTGGCCACCCCAACCATTTGATCTCTGATTCTTCCCTTCTATTTTTAATTCTTGTACGTACAACTTCTTCTATATTAAATAAAGTATTTTCATTGATAAAAACTTTTTGTAATTCATTTTCATAGAATGTTCCTTCTATTGGTTTTGGAACCTCTCCATAATCTGTTAGAGTATATATTGGAATATTCTCTTTCATTTTCCTCCCTTTGATTTTAAAAACTTCAATCGTCCAATGCTCGCTGTAATGTCTTTGAAATGGTTTTTTTAATTTAGAAATTCGCACTAAGTCATTAATTTCAAATTTGAACACCTTTTTCCTTTTAGGGAGGGGGCCTGATGGCATCTTATAGAGTAAATTCCATAATTCATTTTCGTCTTTTTTGGAAACCGAAGACGGCGAACGCTTAATGCTGCGGTGGTATGTGTTATTATATCCCAAAGTAACAGAAGCAAGATCTTCATACCACTTACGTGAACGCTTGTCTCTCATAAGCCTAAAAAGTTTCCCTTTAATAGTTCTAATTGCGCGCTCTGCGTAATTCGCTTTAACTTCGTTTTGTGTTACAAAATGTTTTATCTTATGCTTTTTGAAAAATTTCTTCATGGTTGTATTAGAAAACTCCGTTCCTTTATCACTTCTAACTCTCTCAGGAACACGCTTGGATTTTATAATCTTTGTAAACAGTTTTTCAACCGCTTTCCCAGTTGGTGACTTAACACCTGCCGTCCACACATAGCGTGACATGATATCTATAATTAAAACAAAGTAACCTATTCCCCTGTTTTCTTTACTATATTTGCTTAAAGAAGCTGTATCACAATCCCACATATAATCAATATAAGGCACTATAACTTTGTTTCTTTTGAATTTATAATTGATTAAACGATTTGTAGTATAATTTTCCTGGGATTGTATCCAATCTGTTATATTTTTTCTTGTTAACTTGAATTTGTTTTCTTCCTTAACAAATCTATATATTTTATCAGGTCCTGAGAATGCAGCTGCATTTTTGGGATTATAATAAATATCTTTGAGGTATTGATCTACTTTCTCATCCATAGAAATTTTAATTTAAAGATAACCATTTAACTTTATTTATTTTCTTTTTTTCCTTTTTGGTTCTTACCAGGATTCCTGGTGGGAGTTGAGGAACTGTCACAGTTTCACTGTCGTCTTTTATTTTTTCCTGTTCGGAGTTTTGCGGGGTGGTATTATCCTTTTCCTTGTCACTTTCCTTTTCCTCAATAGTGCTATCTTCTATGTTTGCTTTTTGACCTTTTGTTAAACGCTCATAACGTTCGAATGGTAATAAAACAAATTTGTCGGCCAATTTCATTGAAGAAATGATGAAATCAACTTTTTAGCAGTAAGTAAAAGTTGTAAAACAGTTTTGGAATGACTTTTAAGAAGTTTACGAAGTTTACTTTTATTTTTAAAAGATGAAATAAATTTATTTATTAGATATTTTCTTTTCAATATTTCAGTCTGTATGTGTGCGGAGAAACTAGAAATATTTTTTAAAAGATTAAATAAGATTTCCACAATAACATCTACTTGAATTAAAGAACAATTAATTAAGATATACTTTTTTTGTGTTGCACTATTTGAAGAATCTAGTATGAATTGGAGAAAACCTTTAGCTCGCTTAGGGTGCATATCACCGATGCGCTCGTCTTCGCATCTCCTTTGTGAATGAAATACATTTTAAAAAATCTTTTCTTTATATATAGTCATGGAGGAGCCTTTAGGGCAATATACAATGGTATCTTCTCCGGGGAATATTCTTGTCCTCAAACGAAAATCTTTATGTGCATTTGGGGAAAGGTCAATGATTAAGTAACCAAACTTTTCCTCCATGCAGTTTTCATAAGCCTCTACTAATAGACGACTTTTCCCAGGATTTATTTGCTGACCCAATTTTTGAATTTGAGAGCAATCTCGCAAGTTTTTAAAAAGGATTAGGTAATGACTGTTAAGTGCAATACCTCTCGCATTTTTCCCTTGACAAAACATATTCTGATTTAAATATATAATAGATAATTTTTTATGGTGAGCACCTCTGGTGAATAAAAGCTCTATTTCCGAATTTTTAACTACTTCATTCATCAAGTCATCTAACACTACAATATTATGATGGTTATTTTTACATATGTCTTCAATTTGTGAAGAGGAAGGGATACCATGATGGAAAATTATATTAGGGATCTCTTTTTCCATTTTTTCAAATAGTTCTTGCCATACCCCATAACAATATAAAATACTCTGTGGAATATCCCCTGGAAAAAGCTCTTCTTTAGCACTGAGAACTTTATATAACCATGTAGTTTTCCCGCTCCCTGTTGTCCCAGATATGGAAAAGGTTGAGGGAGTTTTGAAAGGATACATCTTTCCTTATTGAAGTTTTTTTTCAAACTGACTTCAAAATTGGGTTTTCTTCTTTTTAGAAGGTTGTAAGGTGACATTCAAGGGTTCAGTTCTACATCCATCTTCTAATACTTTCCGTTTACAATATAAATATGAAAACCCATCTCGTTTTTGTGTGTATGTGTAAATGCCATTATGTCTAGGTCTAAATCCCATGTTTTCTCCGCTTCCTTTTTCCTTTGTTTCCAAAACACTTTTAAAAATTTGAAAGGGATCCTTTATGCGATGTTTGTTGATACCCTTGCTGCTGAACTTGTACTCATTTCCTTTAGTAACAATATATGTTTTTGAGCATAATCCGATCATCTCGTCTCCTTGAAATTCTATTTTGAAAAGCCCTGGGGTTCTTTTATCATATGATTTGTGTTTATCACAACAGGTTCGAGGAAACCATCCTAGTTCATTATTTGCGCAAAAATCCATTTCTTTACAAAAACCATTGAGACTTTTTTCATAGATCTCTTTGAATTCAGGTTTGATGATATTTTTGAATTGTGTAGAAGAAATAGCCATATAGGCTGAGTCAGTATCCATTTCACAATATTCAAAATCTTTCTTATCTACAAATTTCATCATGAAATCGAAGTAAAATTCCAACATACGCATTTTAGCTAATTGAAGTATGAAAAAACCAATTTGGGTAGGAAGATTGAGAACTATTTTTGCTTTGAATGCTTCTATTTCGAAATAATCCTGAGAAATTTCAGAAAGGCGTTCAAATTGTGGAGCATTAACAGCTTTTGCAGCATTTTCATAGCCCTTAATGAAGTAAACTTTTTTATGTTTAGTTTTATTCATTATCATGGACCCAAAAGCAGAGTTCCCTATTAGTTTCATTGTGTCTGCAAGAACTGCTTTACTCTCATCAATGTCACCCTTCCGCCGAGCATCTGAAACTTTTTTTACAAAACCCTTAAAACAAGGTGAACAATTATATTCAATAACTTGATGGATTTTAGTAATTTTCATACCGTGTTGCAAATACCAATTTAACAATGGAGTTGCTAAAAGCATTTTTTCGCCTTTTAAAGCCCCGACTAATAATCTCCTCGGATTTTTACTTAGATCTTTTTCCATGATATATTGCTGCATGTGTTCTCCCATATCTTCAAACGCTACATCTACATTTCCAAAAAGCGGTGACATTTCGTGGAAGTAATCTTCTGGAGAAAGTTCAGTCTCTGGTGGCGTATCAACTTCATCCCATCTAGAAGGTGTAGTAATGTCTACTTCCACCATTCCAAAAAGTTCCTCACTTCGAACTGCTGCTAAAATCTTTTCTTCTGTAACTTCATTTGGGTTATTGCGAAGAAAGTTTGGCTTTTGCTGTTCAATGAAATCTTTCAATTGGGAATTTGTGCTACATAAGTTATAAAATTTACATTCCCTCATTTCTTTAACTTCAAATTTCTCTTGCTCCAAAAAAAGTCTACATTTTTCAGTATCTTCTCTTCTCTTTTTTTGGAAAGCTACTAGTTTAGCATCTTTTATGTGTTTAGTTAAATAGCACTCATGTCCATGAAAAAAGCAACCATGAAATTGAAAGATAGTTCGTGAATGTGGATCAAAACCATCAACCAAATAAGGTCCTATTCTTTTTTCTTCACCTTTGTTTCTAAAATGTAATATGTTTGCATTTTGAGATAAGTTAAGCCAATCCATCCAATAAAACATGTTGTTGTATTTCATGTAATTGTTTGGTTTGAAGTTTGTTTCCATTGACCTTCTCACGAAGCTCCCAATAGGCATATTCTGATTAAAACTCCACAAATACAGGGCATTCGCATCAAATCCGATCACACTCCTGCAGATAAAATTTGGATCATTCCTGATGAAAGTCTCACCTGCTTTGTGGTGACGTGTGAAAATGATTGAAGGTCCGCCTACTAAGTTGTTCTCAATTGTGTGATACAGATCTTTATTTTTTTTATCTATCAATGCAAATGTAGCCTTTTCTTTTGCTGCTTCTTCAAAAGCCATTTTTCTTGCAAGTCCGGGAACAGAGATAGCTATTTTAAAGATATCTATTCCTTTTTCAAAATAGAATTCACAAAGCCGCTCTACACCTTTTACAAATGGTTGCACATCTAAACAATTGTACCATTTCAGTAAATCCTCTATTGTTTCCATGCCTTCTTCTTTCCAGATCCGCTGAAGGAATTTATAATTGTCTTCTATAGATCGTTTTCCATCATCGAGAATACTTTTATTTTTTAATTTCGACCACCATGCTTCCCCGAGCGGCGGTAATGAGCGTTCTTTTAATTTATCTTTTTCTGATAGATATTCATAAGGAAAAAATCCTTTACTTTCAGAAACTTCAAAGGCTTTTAAAAATTTTGCATAGGAGGTCCCTGGTGAAAGGAAATGTGTTATATCCAAAAATTTGAATGTTTTATCAGCAATGCAAGAATAGCTGTTGTTTTTTTTTATCACAAAAACATTTTCTTTGTTTTCTGCTAAGTCTAAAGTTGTAATGATTTTTCCTTTAATGAGGTTTAGGTCATAGCGAGCGGAGTTGAAACCGAGAATTGGTACCTGTGAACAGTAGAGTTTCATTCTAGACCTTAACCTCTCTACTTGTTTTCTCATCATAGTTTGCACATGCGGAGGGTAGATATCATTACTCCACTTTTCTTCTAACCTATCCAGTTGTTCGAATACTTCTTCATACATTTCTTCTTTTTCTTCTTTAATATTTGTTGCTATTTCGCGCATATAGTTTGTCATATCTCTAATCAACTCCTCTTCTTCTGCGTTCACTAGACAGAAAGGTTCAGTAAATCCTTCCACATTGGAACAAATTCCAACAGATATGGGCTTATGAGCATGTGTCCAAAGTAATTTTTCTGAATTTGAATCTTGCACAGGAACTAACATTGCTTCCATATCAAACACAATGAACTCCTTGAAATATTGATCTTCCCTTGGGACAACAATATTATGACTTTCTAAATCTTGGAAAATTGTTGTTGGAGCCTTGAAAAAACCACCTGGATATTCAAGGACTAATTTGGCTTCACAAATTTTTGTATGCCTATTCCAGTGGTCTTTTCTATCAAAGTGTCTTCCGCACCCTATACATTTGAATTTTTTACAATATGTGGACATATCCCTAATGAAAGAGACGTGATTCTCATACAAGTTCAAATTCATGGTTTCTTCAAACTGACTAGGGGATTTGTAAATATTCACACAGGTCAGATCTTCTTGTAAGGAAAACACATTGATATTGATATTGAAACAGCTTTCCACCATGTTTATGTCTGCAATATCGACCCCAGGAAAAGTTTCAACCTTATTTTCTTCCCCTTTATAATAAAGCCATTGTTGGAGATATTCAGCGGTTTTCTCTTCTATCGGCTGCACAAGTCTATTTGTGTATAATTTTGGGTGGAAATGCGCCACTAAACTGCGGAATATACACAAATTTTGATGTTTGAATTTTCTACTTTTACGATTCAAATCCAAACCATAGATAGCTTTGTTGCGCTTGATATATCTCGGGAGGTCAACACCACTTCCTATACGGAAATTAGTACTGTAAACTGTATAAATGATGTTTGTTACTAGCACAGGTTTGAATTTTGAATTGACTCTCTGTTTTAAGATATGGTTAATTATATCTAAATCAAGTAACATTCTTTCCAACTCTTTAATGTCTCCTCTGTTGGAAATCAGGAAAGGGCGTTCTAGTACTGTCTGATTTTCATATGCTTTGAAATATCTATAGGATCCATCTTCTGTATTTCTCAGCACAAAAGCGAATGCAATATTTATCTTAAAAGCATTTTTTTGTCTGTTGAATATTTCTCGGACATGTTCTATCATTCTTTTCACATCCACATGATTATCCACTGGAAAATTGTAAGAATTCAAAAGTGTCCCAATATTGTGTGTTCTCAATATTAGGGATTTATGAAGATCATAAATATTCTGTAATTGCGCATCTATTTCCCCATTTTCTTCTTCCCAAGGTGCTCGCTGCGCATTTTGAATCCAAGGGAAACTTTGGAGCGACGTGGGATTTTGGTGGTGGCGCATATTATGATCATAAATTTCTTTCCGACTCCCGCAAGCATATTCACAATTGTGACAATGAAACCCATCGTTATTGTCTTCCTTTCTTGTCTTTTGCCTTTGCTTTCCTTTAGCTTTTCCTTTTCCTTTCCCGACAGAATATTTTTTTTTTTTTTCCCCCTGTTCCCCCTCTGAACAATTTGCTCCATTTCTTTTCCCATTATTGTTTCCTCCATCTTTCTTCTTTTTTTTATTAGAATCTTCAAAATCATCATCATCTTCATTTTCTTTTTTGTCACAGTGTTCACATATCCAAGAGCCCTTTTTCTTTTTTTGAGAAATTTTCCCGCATTTCTCACAGAGTATTTTTACTTCGTTTTTAGGTTTATTTTCCTTTAAGCGTTTTTCTACTTTTTTCTGTGCATTTTCCCTATTTTCCTCACCTTTCCCTATTTGAGATATGCCACAATTCTGACAGTGAGTTTCTTTTCTTACAAATTCCCCGCAGCTATGACAGAGTAACAGAGATTCACTATCATTATTCTCACAAGGTTCATCAGATTTGTGAATAGCTCCGCATTTTTCACATAGAATTAAAGGTATGTCTTCAATTTTATGGAAGCGATTGTTATGACGCCTTAAATTCGATTTATATGCATATGATGGATGGTTGTTACATATTTGACAAGTGAATTTATTGTTCTTCAATTTAGATTTTTTCCGGGTTTCTTTTTTTTCATCCTGTGTCACAGACCTCAAGCAGGTGGCTTCTTCTTCCTCAACTTGTACTTTATTTGCTTGCTCAGTTTCCATCTTACATGTTGCATCTTCGCAACTTTGCTGGTTCAGTTCAATAATGCTCTCTATTGCTCGTTGTAATTCTACATCTTCCTCTTCGTTACTTTCAATGGAACTGCAAGTATCTAATGAATCCAAAAAGTTCTCTACATTGACGCAACCAGATTCTTCACCGAATGTATCCAGGAAATCTGGGAAATCTGAGAAATCTGGGAAATCTGAGTAACTTTCGTTACGAATTATGTTTGGATTTTGCACATCACAATTTGAAGTAGATGGCGTTGAATCAGATTTGTGGTTTTCACAATTTGTAGCAGGAGGTTTTAAATCGGAGTTGAGGTTTTCAGAGTTGTGGTTTATTTGCACTATTGTTTCAATGCAAGATTGAAGTTGTGAATCGAGCTCTGGATCAATATTCATGTCTTCCTCAGGCAAATTTTGTGAGTTTGAAGGAAAATTTATATTCTCTGCAGCTCTTTTAGGTATAATTTTTTTTCTCATGATATATATTACTTTCCATATACTACTTAAGGACTTTTTCTGCAAAAATGAACCTTATAAATTAACCCTGAATCCTTGTTGCGAAGCATATACTACTTAAAAGTCAAAAGACATTCTAGATATACTATTTTGCACACAAACCGTGCTGTATTTCCCTAGAATTTACTACTTAAAAGGCAAATTCTATAAAAATTATTTTAAGACGTACTTTATTTTCTTGTAATATACTACTGTGTTGCCTCTTGCACACAAACCATGCTGTATTCCCCTAGCATATACTACTTGAAACCCAAATTTAATAACAAATTATTTTAAAACATACTTTATTTTCTTGACATATACTACTAGCATATACTACTTAAAAACCTAAATATGATAAAAATTCAAACCGTACCTTATTTTCATAGACTACTTAAAAATATTTGGAAAAAAAAATCGTACCTTATTTTCTTTACATATACTACTGTTGAAAATATTTTAAAATTTTTTTTTCAAAAAATCGTACCTTGTTTTCTTTACATATACTACTGTCAAAAATATTTTTTTTGAAAAAAATAAATAAAAAAATAAATTGTACTTTTTTTTCTTTGCATATACTACTGTCAATTTTTTTTCTAAGTCGTACTTTATTTTCTTTACATATACTACTGTCGAAAATATTTTTTAAAATGGTACTTTATTTTCTTGTCTATATACGTGGACCAAATACGTGAATGTGTGACATGGGCTTTAGACTACGCACTCGACGGAAGATGGCGCAATTGCTGGTATAATTGTTAGTTTTGTCTCAAAGTGGAGCCACTGTGTCATGGAAATCCCCAACAACGGTGTCAAGGGAATCCCCAAAAAAGCATATACGTCAATATTATGAAGAGACTCACCTGAAGATCTCCGATGTCAGCTGCTCAATGTAGGAACTGTACAGTCTTTTATAGGGGTTTAGCACATTGCACAACTGTTTTGAAAGAATTTCAACACACTTTTGTGAGTGGTGGTGATAGGCTGATGAAATGGGCAAGTGTGTGTAATAACCACAGTGGTTTATATTAGCACGTGTACGTAGACACTGGAAGTTTCCTAGATCAGTGGGGCGCACCCATCAGACCGACGGAAACAGTCCATTCTGATTCTATGTCTAAAACACGGAAAATCTCACGGAAATAGCATTGTAATCAAATTATTGTATTCATTTGCTGAATGAAGTCTTTGAAAGTCTTTTGTCTGAATTATCAAGTGTAATTCAAGCAATCCACGAAAATTAAAACCCCACGAAATTGGCCATTTTTGTCTAAAACATGGTATTAATTATGGAAACTAAGCACTTTTAATCACTGTTATCAAATATTTCCTGCAATACGCTACACTACACAAGGAACCCAACGCTCCTGGATTGACTTAGAAATACATTGTACCTGACCACAGTGTGAGTGAATGTGCCCTGAAGATGTATTGCAATTTTTTACCCAACACTCCTGGATTGACTTAGAAATACATTGTACCTGACCACAGTGTGAGTGAACGTACCCTGAAGATGTATTGCAATTTTAGACATCTGCTTGGAATAATTAACAATACATTTTCAGGGCTCATTCACTCATGGTTTCCTTGTGTAGGGTATAGAGACTGAGAGGTTGTCAAGTTTTCTTGCCAAGAAAAGCAATTTATTACATATATATGTTCATAGTTGTCTTGAATCTTCTGTCAAACCATGGCTATTATAAGAACCTTTGTGTAAAAAGTTGATGGTTCTTGAATCTTTCAAATTAAACACATGATATAATATTGAAATAAATATAACCCGGTTGTCAAGTTTTCTTGCAAAGAAAAGCAATTTATTACATATATATGTTCATAGTTGTCAAGTTTTCTTGCCAAGAAAAGCAATTTATTATGTGACCCATCATGCGAAAAGCAGGGTTCCACCCCCCTGGTGTCCTGCCGAGTCAGTAGTTTTTGAATCTTCTATCAAACCAAGCCTGGGCAAGCCCTGCATACAAATCCCTAATTGGAAGTCAGTGGTTCTTGAATCTTCTGTCAAACCAGCAGGCTTGCCTAGGCTTGGTTTGATAGAAGATTCAAGAAGCACTGACTCAGCAGGAAACCAGGGACTGGAACCCTGCTTTTCCCATGATGGGTCACATGTATGTTCATAGTTGTCTTGAATCTTCTGCAAAACCATGCCTATTATAAGAACCTTTGTGTAAAAAGTTGATGGTTCTTGAATCTTTTCTTGAATTTCAGATTGGACACCATGCAAGTTCATATTTTATTCTTGATGGTTCTGATATTGTTGTCAGGGTGCGTAGAAACAAGAAAGTGTTATGGTGATGGTTTGCGTAGCTGTATTTGCATGGAAGAATATATGACATGTGATTATGCAGAGTTACAAAATACCATTCCAAGCATGGATAGTCTAACGACTGAAATATTGTTTATTTCCAAACAAATGCTTAATGAAGATATCACACAGGAGGCAATTTCTGAAGCATGGACAAATGTGAGAACAATTGACACACCTATCGGGAAATTTCGCTGTAAAGAACGATTTTGTGTATTTGTTAACCCTTCATCAGTTAGCAAACCCGTGCACACCACCACCTCACCTTCGTCCTTGTCAATGCACACCTCTACTTCTCCTAGGTGGATTGTTACCTTGCTAGAGCGCATCTCTGCTTTACCTGAACACCCCAAGCAAGACTCCACTTCACCTTCACCTAGAAGGATTATTACCTTGACAAGTTATGCCTATAATTCACCTTCACCTTCACCTAGGGGGATTATTACTTTAACTAACCCAGCAGCCGAAGCAAATGCAGGGGAAATTAACAAGGGAATGAGTGTTATTGAACAAATTTTAGCAGTTACTACAGGGATATTTTCGATTTCTTCTTGTGTTGGATTCATACGCTGTTTAAATAAACGTATAAGGTGTGTGGAGAAATGTTTGAAGGGGAAAAAAACCCGTCAAAATAATGACCCTTTGATTATCGAAAACCCTCTATACTTTGATCTCGATCCAGCAAGCCTTGACTCTGCAGACTTCCTACAGCCTGCAAATTTAGAAACTAACCCCAAAAGCTTAATATTTGACTCTCATGAAGGTTATGAAACATTGCCATTGGATGGTACAGAAGAAACAGAACCTTCAACCCTTGGTGCAACAGGCTGGTCCCAACTTGATTCACCCATACAAAAAACCCTAGACAATACCAAAAGGTTAATTAACGTCTTAAAAAACAAAGTTCATCGCCCTCCTAAGATTGATCTCCCTGTAGAATGGAAGTTAGATGACAGTGTTTGTGATGACAGTGTTTGAGATGAAACTACTTGATTATGATGTTGTCTTTAACCTGTGTAATGTTTTACACATGCAGGCAGGGTGTGGTTCTTGAATCTTCTGTCAAAAATTCACCTTGATAGTTGTAAGATTCAAGAATCACAATCTGAGATTAATTTCATATAATTATGCACTGTAAAGGTGAAAATATTCACCAATGTTGAATTTTCTTGACAAGAAATCAACTATTACATATGCTCATAGTTGTCTAATTAACCCTTTTCATGCGGGATACCGCTCTAATAGTATCTAAAATACTGAAAATATTGAAAAAATATTTGACTGAAAGTTGTTCAGGAGGTGCTAATAATCAATCTTTCTTGAATTTGTTCATCAAATGTTGAGCTGGTTTCATAGAAACCTGCTCAACATTTGATGAACAAATTCAAGAAAGATTGATTTCGTATGAAAAGGGTTAAAAGAGACAATGGTTCTTGAATCTTTTTCAAACCAACTCCCAACAAGATACAGAGACATGGGTTGAAAGAGCATTTAAGAACCACTGTCACAGAGTGAAAGGGTCAATTAATGTCTATGAAACATTTTAAATGTTACCAACAAGTTGATGGAACTTCTTTCACTGAAAGTAATAGTAGTTAGTAATAACACTTAATACAAGTTAAGATTTTGGGAAATATTTTGTTTATTAATAACTATGGTTCTTGAATCTTCTTTCAAAAGCAGTGCTGGATTGATAGAAGATTCAAGAACCACTGACACATTTAGTTAATGATAGGTGACTCTCCTGCGTGGGATCATTTTAATGGTTAGATTAGGGTGTTAATTATCGATAGGTCTCAGACATCTTGGTAGATCTTGGTACATCCCTTGCCCTTGGCATAAAGCTGCCGCAGCAGAACAGTAAACAATTAAAAAGTTTGTCTGAAAATTGATTTTCCACCACAGGGTAGCCCTAAGCATAACCATGCTGTGGTAGACACGATAAATCTTCACTGTAACAGTCACCATCATTGACATAGGAATGTTATAAAACCCAGGCTGGAGTGACTTTAATTACTCATAATGTTAAAAGGTTGTAAGTCAGCGGTGAAAACAATACCACTTACTTATTTTTTTGCATTTTAAGAAGAGCATACATCTACAGTAACCAAAACTTCCCACCACACTGTCTCATGACAGTCTATGTTTTAGATCATCTCACTTGCAAGGTAACTTCTGATCATGTAGCACACACTTAGGAATGTTCTAAAACTTAGACTGGAGCAACTTTTAGTTATCAAAAGTGTTAGAAGGAAGTAAGTGACTTCTTAAATCAATTTCACTAACTAACTTTTGCATTTGGTTAAGTACTGGATTCACTTTATTTCTTTGTCATACAACCTGTGTCCAAACTCCAGTCTATGTTTTAAAATATGCCTCTCGTGTGCCTATGGGCTCCCTGCACCAAGCTAGTGAGTTCCCAGCTGAGATTAATGTAGCAGCTACATAAATCTCAGCTGGGAACTCTCAATAATATTAGAGTGCATGAAGTAACAATCATACAATGTTACCGTCTTTGTATGCACTCTTTAACCTCTGGGGAATTAATATTTGTTGCCATTTAAGCTTAACCCTTTTCATACGGATTCTTGAATTTGTTCATCAAATGTTGAGCACATGAAACCAGCTCAACATTTGATGAACAAATTCAAGACAAAATTGACTTCGTATGAAAAGGGTTAAATAAATGGGAAGAAGGTTATTAGATATGCGTTCAAGCAAAACAATAATTTGTTACATTTTAAGCTCAAATGAAGAGCATGTTCATAAATGTTTTGTTGCATTTTAAGTTCAAATGAAGACCAGTTATTCAATATTAGCGTAGCTGAACCACAATTTTGTTACATTCTAAGAATAAATGAATGGTAAGTTAGAAGATATGGATATAGTTGTTCAATAATTCACAACCTCTATGTAAGAGTGATGTATCTGCTTAACTTTTCAATGACAGATATAACAGTATTGCACTGGGTTAAATTCAAACCTTATATAAAAAAGTTGTTGGTTGAATATTCTTTGAAACCTAAGCAAGGTCTTCATTTTATGCTATTTTACGCAAGACTGCTGTATCTGCTTGACTTTTTAATGACAGATACAGCAATATTGCATTGGGTTGAATTCAAACCTTATATAAAAAGTTGTTGGTTGAATATTCTTTTAAACCTAAGCAAGGTCTTCATTTTATGCAAGACTGAGGTATCAGCTTGTCTTTCTTATGTCAGATACACCAGTATTGCAATGGGAATGAATTCAAACATTATATAAAAGTTGCTGGTTCTTGAATTTTCCTTCAAAACCTAATCAAGGTTGTCATTTTAAAAGTCGAAACTTTACTTGAAAAAATTTATAAGAAGCACTTACTCAGTGTTGCAGTGAAAAAACCTTGCTAGGCTACACTGTTAAATATTACCGTAAAATTACCCGTTTTTACCTGTAGACTAGCCCAATTACGGTAATCGATTACCGTAATTGGCCTGGTGTACAGGTGAAAACCCCGTAAATTTACGGTAATATTTTACAGTGTACAG
>JGI858J16261_1000027_pt1 | contig 17416 bp, 14 predicted proteins | sample TiedelARG03_113m_FD_16261 | JGI IMG/M metagenome (IMG submission 16261) | reverse complement strand
ATTGCATGAAGAAGAACCTTTCTGCTGCGTCTCATGCGGTAAACCGTTTGCTACCAAGTCCGTCATTAGCAATATGTTGGCAAAGCTGGAAGGGCACTGGATGTTTACNGATGAGCGATCGAAGCAGCGACTAAAGATGTGTGAAGACTGCCGAGTCGTCGATGTAATACAGGATGATGACATGATGGGTAAGGGTGTTGACCGCGGCAGAGTGACCCATTAGGCCTTTTATGGTCATCTGGGCGATATGGATTGGTACTTTTGTGCCTTAATAGTCATTATTTTCATTTAGTAGTTGGCTCGTTAATTGCAGTAATACAGGAAGGAGAAATTTAATGCCCGAATTACAGACATCGACAAGTAACCTTGAAAGCAAACAGTCCGTTGGGCAGGTTGCGGTCGAATGGCATGAAAACCCGCTTGAGCAGGAGCAGCAGTATCGTGCTGCCGCTTATGGAATGCTTGCCGCATTGTTGCGAGATGTCCCCGATGCAGCATTGCTGGACCAGGTTTCAATGTTCGTCGATGTTGATGAAGGTGGCGATGAAATGGCGCTTTCAATGTCCTTGTTGGGGCTGGCAGCTAAAAGACGATCCATTGAGTCTATCAATGATGAGTACCATGCTCTTTTTATTGGTATTGGGCGCGGCGANCTGGTTCCTTATGGGTCATTTTATCTGACCGGGTTTCTGATGGAAAAGCCGCTTGGGGATTTGCGTGATGATCTTGACCGCCTGGGCTTTGAGCGCGAGGTGGAAGTTCATGAGCCGGAAGATCATGTTGCGGCTTTGTGTGAAGTGATGGCTATGCTGATTCAGGATGGCAGCAGCATTGACACTCAGCGCGGTTTTTTTACGACGCACATCAATAGCTGGTTTCAGCAGTTTTTTACAGAGATGTCTGCAGCAAACAATGCAGTTTTCTATAAAGCGGTGTCTCGTTTTGGTAGCGCTTTTTTAGAAATTGAAAAACGTTATTTATCCGTTGAGTGATGATGCATATCATTATCTCTGCGCAACCGTCTTAGTTGATTAGTATTTAGACGCAATGATTTTAGACAAACTTTCCTGTCAGGAGGAAGCAAAATGAAAAAGCAAGAATTGAAACAGACCGGCAGAAGAAATTTCCTGCGTAGCAGCGCTGTTGCCGGTGCAGGTGCCGCTATTGTTGCATCTACACCTGCATCTGCATTAGCCCTGACAGAGACAGAGCAGGCAGAAGAAAAATCCAAAGGCTACCGTGTTACGGAGCATGTCTCAGCTTACTATAAGACAGCCGCCGAATAAGTGTCCGGGCAATCAGGAGAAAAGTAATGAAATTGACGAAAACTTCGAATCAGGTTACAGACAGTAAAAAGGCCCAGTCAGCGGTATCCGCAGGCGGAGGCAGGGCGATGTCACGACGCGGATTTCTACGTAACTCGGGACTGATGGCTGGTGGTGCCGCTCTTGCAACAACCCTGAGCCCGGCAATGATGAAAAAGGCCCAGGCCAGTGCTGAAGGTGCCACAGGTGGCAAGGCTAATGAAGTCAAGACGATCTGTACACACTGCTCGGTAGGCTGCGGNATTGTCGCCGAAGTGCAGAACGGTGTCTGGACCGGNCAGGAACCTGCATTCGATCATCCGTTTAACCATGGCGGCCATTGTGCTAAAGGCGCAGCNGTCAGAGAGCATGGACATGGTGAGCGGCGTCTGAAATACCCTACCAAACTGGTCAATGGTAAGTGGACAAAAATTTCGTGGGACCAGGCCATCAATGAAGTTGGTGACAAACTGAACGAAGTGCGCGAGCAGTCGGGTCCGGACTCTGTGTACTGGCTGGGTTCAGCCAAGTTCAATAATGAACAGGCCTACCTGTTTCGCAAAATGGCTGCAATGTGGGGCACTAATAATGTAGATCACCAGGCGCGTATCTGTCACTCGACGACGGTTGCCGGTGTAGCAAACACATGGGGCTACGGCGCCATGACTAACTCGTACAATGATATTCATAATTCGAAATCAATCCTGTTGATTGGTGCTAACCCGGCCGAAGCGCATCCGGTATCTCTACAGCACATCTTCAAAGCCAAGGAAGAAAATAACGCACCAATTGTTGTCATTGACCCAAGATTTACGCGCACAGCCGCGCACGCTGATCATTTTCTACGAATCAGGCCCGGTACAGACGTGCCGATTGTCTGGGGCATGATATGGCATATCTTCAAGAATGGCTGGGAAGACAAGGAATTCATTCGCCAGCGTGTATATGGCCTCGATGAAGTCAGGAAGGAAGTTGCAAAATGGACTCCTGAAGAAGTCGAGCGAGTATCAGGTGTACCGGAAGAGCAGGTTTACGCCGCTGCCAAGACGATGGCTGATCACCGCCCTGGCACCTTTATCTGGTGCATGGGTGGTACCCAGCATACGATAGGAAACAACAACACCCGTGCGTATTGCACCTTCCAGCTTGTGCTTGGCAATATGGGTGTTTCCGGGGGTGGTACCAATATCTTCCGTGGCCATGACAATGTGCAGGGTGCGACTGACTTCTGCATACTGTCTCATTCACTACCGGGATATTATGGCTTGTCATCGGGTGCCTGGGGGCACTGGTCGAAAGTCTGGGACCTGGATCCTGAATGGGTAAAGGGGCGGTTTGATTCAGCCAGTTATGAACAGAGCAAGGGCAAGGATGTCACGGCCATGCATACCAAGGGTATACCCGTTTCACGCTGGATAGACGGCGTGCTTGAAGACAAGGCAAATGTCGCACAGAAGGACAATATTCGCACGATGATCTTCTGGGGACATGCACCAAACAGCCAGACCCGCGGCAAGGAAATGCAAAAGGCTTTCGAGAAGCTTGATACGCTGGTCATTATCGATCCTTACCCAACAGCATCTGCTGTAATGCACGACCGTACTGATGGTGTTTATCTATTACCTGCCTGTACTCAATTTGAGACTTATGGGTCGGTGACAGCATCCAATCGATCCCTGCAGTGGAGGGACAGGGTCATCGAGCCACTGTTTGAGTCATTGCCAGACCATACCATCATGTACAAGCTGGCAAAAAAACTGGGTATCAGCGACCAGCTCTTCAAGAACATTGAAGTGAAGGGAGAAGAGCCACTTGTCGAAGATATCACCAGGGAATTCAATAAAGGCATGTGGACGATTGGCTATACCGGGCAAACACCTGAAAGAATGAAAAAACAACAGCAGAACTGGGGATCTTTTGATTATACATCTCTGAAAGCAGATGGCGGTCCCTGTGACGGCGAGTTCTATGGACTGCCATGGCCATGCTGGGGTACGGCGGAAATGGGACATCCCGGCACGCCAAATCTGTATGACGGCAGCAAGACCGTTGCGGATGGCGGGCTGACTTTCCGCGCCCGATTCGGTGTTGAACGAGATGGCGTGAATTTACTGGCCGAAGGTTTTCATTCCAAAGGTTCTGATATCAAGGATGGCTATCCTGAATTTACTGACAAAATGCTCAAGAAACTGGGCTGGTGGGATGATCTGACAGAGGCTGAGAAAACCGCCGCAGAAGGCAAAAACTGGAAGACTGATCTGTCCGGCGGCATTCAGCGTGTAGCGATAAAACACGGTTGTGCACCTTTCGGAAATGCCAAGGCGAGAACAGTGGTCTGGACATTCCCGGATCCGGTACCTATTCACAGGGAGGCACTATATACCTCCAGGCGAGACCTGGTAGAAAAATACCCAACCTACGATGATCGTAAGTCCCATTATCGTTTGCCGACGCGCTACGCATCGATACAGGCCAAGGATTATACACAGGACTATCCAATCATCCTGACATCCGGGCGACTGGTTGAATACGAAGGCGGCGGCGACGAAAGCCGTTCCAACCCATGGCTTGCAGAACTTCAGCAGGACATGTTCGTGGAAATAAATCCGCGAGATGCCAACAATAATGGTGTTAAAGATGGCGATGATGTGTGGGTCGAAGGCGCAGAAGGTGCCAAGGTGAAGGTCAAGGCCATGGTAACCCGCAGGGTCGGACCGGGTGTCGCATTTATGCCATTCCACTTTGCAGGTGTTATGGAAGGCAAGGATTTGAGAAGCAAGTACCCGGCGGGGTCAGATCCATTTGTCCTCGGTGAAGGAGCTAACACAGCAATGACCTACGGATATGACTCAGTAACCCAGATGCAAGAGTCGAAAGCGTCTCTGTGCAAAATAACCAAAGCTTGATAACAGGAGTATAAAAAAATGGCAGCTATGAAATTTTATTGTGACGCCGAGCGCTGTATCGAGTGTAACGGTTGTGTCACGGCATGCAAGAATGAAAACGAAGTGCCATGGGGAGTCAACCGTCGTCGTGTCGTAACCATCAAAGATGGTGAGCCTGGAGAACGGTCACTCTCAGTAGCATGTATGCATTGTGCAGATGCCCCATGTGCAGCGGTATGTCCGGTGGATTGCTTCTACACGACAGACGACGGCATTGTGTTGCACGACAAGGATATATGCATCGGTTGTGGTTATTGCTTCTATGCCTGTCCGTTCGGTGCGCCACAGTTTCCGAGTGATGGTGCCTTTGCTTCTCGTGGAAAAATGGACAAATGTACATTTTGTGCAGGTGGGCCGCTTGCAGACAATAGTAGTGAGGAATATCGGAAATACGGATCAAACCGCATCGCCGAGGGCAAATTACCTGCCTGTGCCGAAATGTGCGCGACCAAGGCATTGCTTGCCGGTGATGCTGACATGGTTTCGGATATTTATCGCAAGCGTGTCGTTAATCGTGCATCGGCTGCTCTTGGCAGCGGTTATCAGCAGAGACAGACGAATTTCGGGCCTAAGGGTGGAATGAGTGGGAAGGTAACAAACTGATTTTTTCTTTCCACACGATTCTGTGTCAGCTGTAGTACAGTAAGGATTACCACACTATAGGAGTGCTGCATCAGATGCGTATGACAACAACCAGGGCCGGCCAGGGCCATAAGATTGTAAAATGGGTCGTCGCCACGGTTTTACTTGTTTTGGTGTTACCATTGGTGCCATATGTGTTTGACGCATATGCGGATAAGCCACCCGTCCCTGCAAATGCATCATCCGTACCCAGTCCGGGAGCTGATTTATGGCGTGAAGTAAGGCAGCGTGATGGGATTGTAAGCGGCACAACACAGGCCAGGGGAGTTGATGCCGGTACACTCATCAATTCTTCTGGAGAAGCATGGCGTGAATACCGCATTAGCAAACTAATTCCGTATAGTGCTTACATATTCGGAGCGATGCTTGCTGTCTTCCTGGTTTACTTTCTGATACGTGGAAAAATTCGGATCACGGGTGGCCGTTCCGGTGTACTTATCCCTCGGTTTACACTGTTTGCCAGATGGGTGCATTGGGTTGGTGCTGTTACATTCATGATCCTGGCCTTTACCGGCCTTGTGTTGCTTTATGGGAAACTGGTGCTAATTCCAGTTCTTGGTGCTGAAGGCTTCGGGGTAACTGCTTCAGTAGGAAAATGGCTTCATGATGTTATTTCACCTCTTTTCATCGTTGCCCTGATTTTCATGATATTCACCTTTTTGAAAGAATCACTGATTAATTTTAAGGTTGATATGATGTGGTTCCTGCGTGCCGGTGGATATCTTGGCGGCAAACACCCGAGTGCAGAAAAAGTCAACGCTGGTCAAAAACTATGGTACTGGGCAGTGGCGCTTGGTGGTCTGGCTATTGTTGCCAGCGGGCTTATCATGTATTTCCCTAATTTCGAACAGGGAAGGGTATTGCTTCAGGATGCGCACATGATTCACACACTGGCATCCGTGTTTGTGATTGCATTTATGATCGTGCATATTTATCTCGCCTCGTTTGGTGTCGAAGGAGCGCTGGAATGCATTACTACGGGTTATTGCGATTCCAATTGGGCTAAAGAACACCATGACCTGTGGTATGAAGAGATGGTGAAAGAAGGCAAGGTAGGCGCAACTTTTGAAGACACTAAAGAAGCGCCTCCAGCGTCTGCTAAACCGAGTCAGGGATAAGGATTATCAAGCCGCAGACGAAAAACTACTTTGCGTAGTCGTAAAGCAGTTTCCACGGTTAATTTTAATGCACGAAGATTGTAGAATCTGCATGCAATTTATCTTTCTTCTGTTTAGTTTGTTCGTGTGCATCAAAAATGCAAACCGATTTCGCTTTCCTTTTTCACTACTATCCTAACAGTAGCTACTGATATTTTAAGTTACCACCTGAACAGGCACATAAGCAAAGAGTAAGGTTTTTCTTCACCCATTAGCTATTCTTTACATGCCTCATTGGGATTGTCTCTCTACAGTGTGTAAAATCACCCCACCTTATCTATAACACTGGATTTTTCGACATGCCTTCTTATGCAGGAGCTGAAGACTTTAAGCACGACCAGCAGGCCAGAATTGGGGTGATGCTGGTCAATCTCGGTACACCCGATGAAGCCTCGGTAAAGGCTGTACGACGCTACCTTGACGAGTTTCTTTCTGACCCTCGCGTGGTGGAGTCTCCGAGACTACTCTGGTGGCTGGTGATGAATCTCATCATTCTGCGTTTCCGGCCGCGTAAGGTGGCGCGAGCATATGCTTCTGTGTGGCAGCCCGGTGGGTCACCGCTAATGGTGCATTCAAGGGCGCAGGCTGATGCATTACAGAACGAACTTGACGGCCACTTCCCTGACTATTTCAAAGTTTCGCTTGCAATGCGTTACGGCAATCCAGCGATTCAGGATGTTATGGAAGAATTTCGTCAACAGCACTGCCGCTATCTCCTGGTAGTGCCGATGTATCCCCAGTATTCTGCAACTACCACGGCATCTATATTCGATGAAGTCAGCAGAATTCTAAAGTCCTGGAGGCTACTGCCGCAGATGCGTATGCCGATGCATTATCATGATAATGCATCCTATATTGAGGCGCTGGCAATGAGTGTTGAGGCAAGCTGGCAGGAAAATGGTCGCGGCGACAAGTTGCTAATGTCATTTCATGGTCTCCCACAGCGATACCATAAGGCTGGAGATCCATACTTTTGTGAGTGTATGAAAACGGCACGTCTGCTTGCTGACAGGCTTGGCCTGGAGGATTCTGCATGGCTGGCTGCATTCCAGTCACGATTTGGACGCGAACCCTGGCTGCAGCCTTATTTTGATAAAACATTGACCAAATTACCTGCATCTGGCGTGAAGTCAGTCGATGTGATCTGTCCCGGGTTTGCCGCAGATTGCCTGGAAACACTGGAGGAAGTTGCCCAGCATGACAGAGACCTTTTTCTCAAGGCCGGTGGCGAGAGGTATCACTATATAGCTGCATTAAATGATCAGGAAAGCCATGTTAAAATGCTGGGCGAACTGGTCCATAATGAGACGCAGACCTGGATGGTTGAACTGGAAAGGTATAATGAGCCAGACCAGTCTGCGAAAAGACTTCAGCTAGCGATAAAACAGGGCGCTGAGTCATAACAAAAAATGAGGAAGCTATGAACAAAGGTATATTTCTATTTTTCACTCTTGTATTGGCCTCTGTTGAGGCAATTGCCGGGACGCCTGTTCCTGACTACAAGGCAGAGCAGCTTGCTGAACATACTTATGTCATTATCGGTCCAACAGAGAGGCCTAACCCGAAAAACCTGGGGTTTATGAATAATCCTGCAATACTGATGGGTAATTCCAGTGTCATTATTATCGATCCAGGTTCGAGTCTTGAGTCCGGGCGCATGGTATTAAGGCAATTAAAAAAGCTGACGAACAAACCGGTAACGCTTGTTTTTAACACCCACGTCCATGGAGATCACTGGCTGGGAAATCAGGCGATTCGTGAAGAGTACCCCGATGCGAAATTTTATGCCCACCCTGAAATGATCAGGAAAGCGAAAGAATCAGAAGCTGAGGCATGGATAAAAACCATGAGCAGCCTGACAAACGGGGCTACTGATGGGACACGTGCAGTGATTCCGGAAAATGAACTGAAAGATGGCGATACCGTCAAGATTTCCGGTCTGACCATTAAGATACATATCATGCCGGCCGTTCACAGCTATACCGATGCAATGTTCGAAATTGTAGAAGATTCCGTAATGTTTACCGGTGACAATGTAACCTATAAACGTGTTGCCAGATTCGATGATGGTACCTTTAGAGGTACTATTAAAATGACAGATAAACTGCTTGAAGATAATTTCAGGCATTATGTCCCCGGTCACGGACCAGCAGGTGATAGAAAGATAATCGAGAGCTTCCGTAATTATGTCGTAACACTTTACTCCGCAGTAGCGGAATTTTACGAGGAAGGTCTGTCAGATTTTGAGATGAAGGATAAGGTAGTTGAAAAGCTGGTTGAATATCAGCAATGGCCGGGGTTTGATGATGAGATTGGAAGGCATATCAGCCTGGCCATTCTTGAGGCTGAGAAGGCTGCGTTTGAATGATCAAGTCGGGTCATTGTGTCACGTGTGTAACAAGGCAATCTCCAGGGACTCGGAAATTGCCGTGTTATGTATTCGTACGAGATGGTGACACACGAATCTAAACCGAGGTGTCGAGCGATCTAGATTAGTAAAGAGCCTCAAGCCCACCCTGTCTGGCACGTGTATTAAACATTTTGCGGTAGTAATTGATGGCGCTGATGCCATTGGTGCTGACATCAAAAATTAACCATCCACGGGGGGTCTTGTGGAATGAGAATCGCACATCAATCGGATAGTTGTTAGGCTGCAGGATGCGAGCGGTGACATCGACTTCGTTCTGATTAATGCGGCGGTGCGGCATGAATCTTACTTCTGGCATATTGCCCGCATAGCCACCTACAATGTTAGCCAGTGAAGAGAAAAATGATTTTGCCAGTTTTATTGTAAAGGCTTTTCTCTGTTCAGGATTCATCTGCTCGTACCAGTAGCCGCCCGACCAGCGTGCCAGTGTTTCGATATCAAACTGAGGAGCAATTCGTGTGCGGATTAATCCAACCAGTGCCTCCTTGTTGCCAGCCTGGTCACTGTTAAGGAATGTCTGCAGGTCCTCAATGCCCATCCGTAGAATCGTATCGGGCGCAGGGCGGGACTGAGAGTTTCCTGCGCTGGATGAAGCATAAGAGCCGGACTGCTGGGCCAGGCTTAACCCGGGCATTAGCAAAAGCGTAAGCAAGAAGGGTAGTAATTTTTTCATATTGTATAATCCTTTAGTGGAATGAGTGGTGAAATTTGATATTAGTATTATTATAAAGTAGACCTGTAGTCTAGCTTCATTAAGCGGTCAGTACACTAAAATTAATGTAAATATTCAACAGCAAACACGACTGAATGAATGTTGGCAGCTATACGTAAACCTCTATGGGTAATTATGTCAGAATTCTGGAAAACAACGGCACTTGATGAGATGACGAATGAGCAATGGGAGTCGCTATGTGACGGATGTGGACAGTGCTGTCTTGTAAAACTTGAAGACTCTAAAAGCGCCAAGGTCTTCTATACGAATGTTGTCTGCTACCTGCTGGATCAGAATGCCTGTCGTTGCAATGACTATGAAAATCGCTGCACCCTGGTGCCGGATTGTGTCAAATTGACACCCGACAATGTTGGAGATTATTCCTGGATGCCAGAAGACTGTGCTTACCGCCGGCTATCTGAAGGACGCAAACTGGCATGGTGGCACCCCCTGGTTTCCGGCACATCCAGCACAGTACATGATTCGGGCGCATCAGTGCGGGGTAAGGTTGTTAGCGAAGCTGACGTGGACCACGGTGAACTGGAAGATTATATCGTGGACTGGGTTCGCTAGACTGATAATATGGTTGCGGGTAGATGCTGGTGAATTGAAGAAAAAAGGCAGAAATTAGCGTTATTATCGCTTCCAGAAGGCCGGTGTTAAAACAACCAGCAGGGAAAATAATTCGAGCCTGCCCAGCAGCATGGTAAAGCTTAATATCCATTTGCCAGCATCACTAATAGACTGGTAGTTGTTTGCCACATCACCCAGGCCCGGGCCCAGGTTATTGAGGCAGGCTGCCGTGGCGGAGAAGGCTGTGACAATATCTGAGCCGCTCATCATCATAAGCAGCCCAAGGCTTACAAAGCTGATCACGTATAGCGCGAAGAAGCCCCACACAGCGTTTATGACGCTGTCAGGTACTGGGCGTTTATTCAGTTTAATCGGCAATACTGCATTGGGGTGCAGCAGGCGATCGATTTCACGTCGACCCTGACGCAGTAATAGTTCTACCCGAATCACCTTCATTCCACCCGCAGTGGAACCTGCGCAACCGCCGACAAAACTGCTGATGATAAGTAATACTGGCAGGAGGCCAGGCCAGTAACTGAAGTTATTAGTGGTGAAACCAGTAGTGGTCGCTACCGAGATAACCTGAAACAATCCCAGCCTTATGGCAACACCAGTGTCCTCAAAGGTGCCTTCAAGAATTAGCAGCGTAACGGTAATCACAGAAAGTGTAGCAAGAATTAACAGGAAGGCTTTAACCTCGGAATCTGAAACATACTGTCGCAGACTGCGCCGGCGTATAGCCAGGTAGTGCAGTGAAAAATTAATACCGGCTATAACCATAAATAGCATGGCTATAGTGTCAATCAGAGGGTTATTGAAAAATCCAATACTTTTATCATGAGTTGAAAACCCGCCGATCGCGAGGGTAGAGAAGCTATGGCCGATTGCATCAAAAAGATTCATTCCAGCGGCAAAATAGAGCATGGCGCAAAGCACAGTCAGGCCAAAATAGATATACCAGAGTGCCTTGGCGGTCTCAGTAATGCGGGGTGTCAGTTTGTTGTTTTTCATCGGGCCGGGGGTTTCGGCGCGGAATAACTGCATACCACCCACCCCGAGGACAGGAGCTATGGCGACAGCCAGTACGATGATGCCCATACCACCAAGCCATTGCAATTGCTGCCGGTAATAGAGAATAGATCGTGGCAGGGCGTCAAGCCCCGTCAGAACTGTAGCCCCGGTTGTTGTTAGTCCGGACATGGACTCGAACACGGCATCAATCACTGACATATAAGGGTCTTCTGCCAGCATAAAGGGCAGTGCACCGGAAAGTGCGAGTACCAGCCAGAATAAAACGACGATGAGAAAACCGTCACGAATTCGTAGATCATCTGATTTTTTTCTATTCGGCAGCCACATCAGGGCGCCGAGGACTAGCACAGCAATCCATGACTGCAGAAACACCAGGTGAGTACCATCAGCATCAAACCATCCAATCAGCAAGGGCGGCATAAGGCTGACACTGAAGATGATCAGTAAGAAGCCGAGGACCTTGAGGATGAGTCGTGTTTGCATAAAATAAATAAATCAGGATCAGATAAAGAAGGCACTAACCTGAAATAATGCGACAACATCGTTGATGTGTTTCTTCTCCTGTACAAACAGGATTATATGGTCCTGGTTTACTATCACCGTGTCATGATGAGGGATGATGACTTCTTCCCCCCGCAGTATGGCGCCAATAATAGTTCCTTTGGGTAATGGAATTTCATCAATTCGTCGTCCAACCACTTTACTGGACTGGTCATCGAGAGCAATGGCCTCAATTGCTTCCGCTGTTCCAAGACGCAGTGAGTGGACAGCTTCCAGGGCGCCGGTGCGAAATTTTGGCAGTACACTGCCTATCGTTGCCTGCTTCGGCGAATAAGCAATATCGATCATCGTGCGCTCAATCAGGTCAGCATATGCAGTACGGTTAACGATTGACATTACCCTTCGTGCACCGAGTTGTTTTGCTAGCATGGCTGATAAAATATTGGCTTCGTCATCATTAGTGATAGCACAGAAAACATCCATTTTATCAATGTTTTCCATCTTCAGCAGTTCTTCATCTGCTGAGTCACCAACAAGGACGATGGTGCGTTTGAGATGTTTTGAAACTTCTGTTGCCCGTTCAGGGCTATGCTCAATTAGTTTGACCTTGTAGTTTTTCTGTTCCAGCGCTTCAGCCAGTCGGAAGCCAATATTACCGGCACCTGCAAGCATAATTGTACGCACCGGCTTATCCAGTTTGCGCATTTCACTCATAACATCGCGTATGTGCTCCGTTGCGGCAATGAAGAAAACTTCATCGTTCACTTCTATCACGGTATCCCCATCAGGCATGATGGCTTCACTCTCTCGGTAGATAGCGACAACACGTGTTTCGATATTGGACAAGTGGTCTTTTAAGGCGCGTAGGTGATGGCCGACCAGTGGCCCATCATCATAGGCTTTGATGGCGACGAGTTGAATTCGGCCATTGGCAAAATCCAGCACCTGCAGGGCACCGGGCCGTTCAATTAAGCGCAGCAGTTCAGTGGTGACTATTTGCTCGGGGCTGATAATGTCATCGACACCGAGTCCACCTTCAGCAAACAGGCGCTCTTCACTGACATATTCTGTGGCGCGAATGCGTGCAATTTTTTTTGGAGTATTAAACAGGATCGATGCAATCTGGCAGGCCGCAATATTGGTTTCATCACTGTTAGTAACGGCAAGTATGAGTTCTGCATCGTCGCACCCTGCTTCACGTAAAACATCCGGGTATGATGCATGGCCATGTACTGTTCGAATATCAAACCTGTTTTGCAGCAGACTCAGTCGCTCTTCATCAATGTCAACGAGAGTGATATCTCCACCAGCTTCACGTGACAGAATTTCAGTAACAGATGTGCCAACCTGGCCGGCACCGAGAATGATTATTTTCATAATACTTTAATGTTTACGGCTATTCTTCGGATTGATGTCGAGGGCCTTCAGCTTGCGGTAAAGATGGGTCCTTTCCATGCCAGTTATTTGCGCGAGTTCACTAACATTGCCACCGACCTGCTTCAGGTGGTGTAGCAGGTAATGGCGCTCAAAATCATCACGTGCATCTCGTAGTGACTGATTATACTCAGGTGTATACTGCGGTGAATCTTCTGTAATAGTGCGCTTACCAAGGGCGGATTGTACTTCCTCCACAGCAACTTCTTCTCCACGATTCAGGATCAGCAGCCGCTGCACAAGATTTTTTAATTCCCGCACATTACCTGGCCAGCTGTATTGTCTGAGTATATTCATTGAAGCACTGGAGAATCGCCGAGCGGGTAAATGATCGACACTGACCATGTAGTCGAGATAGTAATCAATCAGCAATTGAACGTCCTCCGGGTGTTCGCGCAGAGGCGGGATTCTGATCGGTATGACATTCAGGCGGTAATACAGGTCTTCGCGAAATCTGCCGGCAGAGACTTCTTCTTCAAGGTTGTGTGTAGTTGCAGCGATGACGCGTACATCCAGTTCAACAGGCGAATTGCCACCCACACGCAGGAAACGATTTTCTCGCAGAGCTCCAATTAGCTTGGCCTGTGTGTCGAGGTCCATGTCGGCTATTTCATCAAGCAGTAACGTGCCACCTCTGGCCTGTTCAAAAGATCCTGCCGTCACTAGGCCGTTCTTTTCCGATCCGAACATTTGCACTGCAATGTTTTCAACTGGGATGGCGGCAAGGTTGATGGTAACCAGTTTGGCATCAGCGCGAGGACTAAGATTATGAATCATGCGAGCGGCAATTTCCTTGCCACTACCGGGTTCACCACTGACCAGTACCCAGCTCTCAGTATTAGCAACAAGCTTTATCTGCTCTCTTAGCTGCTGCATGCTCGGGCTGTCGCCGATCAGTTCATTAACCGGTTGTAATTGTTGACGCAGCTGTACATTTTCGTTGCGTAGTTGTACATTCTGCAGAGCTCGCTGAACAGTGACAATAAGCTTGGCCATTGAAAGTGGCTTCTCAAGAAAATCATATGCGCCATAGCGAATGGCATCAACAGCAGTTTCAACATTGCCATGCCCGGACATCATAACTACAGAGGGAGGTGTTTCCTCATTGTCCATCCATTCTTTTAACAATGCGATGCCATCGGTGCCGGGCATCCATATATCAAGCAATACAAGGTCTGGATTAAATTCAATTCTTGCAATGCGCGCTTCCTCAGCATTAGCCGCGGTGGTTACGATGTAATCCTCATCTTCTAGAATTTCCTGCACCAGGCGGCAAATTTCGGGTTCATCATCAGTAATTAGAATGCGATTATTATTCATCGTTTATCAGTTGTTGATTGTTGTTGCTGAGCCAATCTGTTCATTTTGACGGGTAATTGTATGGTAAAGCAGCTGCCGCCATTTTTCATGTTTTTTGCCCAGATTGTGCCACCATGCTCGTCAATAATTTTCTTCACAATGGCCAGGCCCAGGCCGCTGCCTTTCTCTTTACTGGTTACATAGGGCTCGAATAATTGCTCCATCAGTTCTTTCTGGATTCCCTGGCCATTGTCTTCAACGCTTATGGTGACTATCTTTTCATTCTTGCCTGTTCCTGATTGGGTGCTGACCAACAGTTTCGCATTTTCAGTGTTCTCAAGAGCTTGCACGGCATTGACGATGAGATTATTAAATACCTGGCGCATGCGACCGGAATCTAGCATCATCGGAGGGATGGAGTCATCCAGCGACAGTGTCACCTCGACTTGCCCGAAGTGTCCTTTATGCAGTTCTACTACATCCGCCAGCAGCTGATTCAGATCTACATCATGGATATTCATGCTGACAGGCTGTGCATAGCTGGAAAAGGCATTCACCATCTCTTTCATGGAGTCTACCTGTTCGGAAATAGTGCGTGTTGCGCGATCCAGAGTCTGTTTCTGCGAGTCATCCAGTGTGTGGAGATATTTTTTTCTAATCCTCTCAGCCGATAACTGTATTGGCGTCAGCGGATTCTTGATTTCATGTGCTAAACGCCTGGCAACTTCACCCCATGCAGCATCTCGCTGTGCCTGCAACATGACAGTGATGTCGTCGAAGACAAAAACATAGCCTGAACCACCTGACTGGTTACCGGGCAGGCGCGTTCCACGACATAGCAAAACCTGTTTGCCATGCGAGCTGAACAGGGTCACTTCCTCATTCCATTCAGGCTGGTTTGCCAGGATTGCTTCATTCAGAATAATGAAAAAGTCTTTAAGTGGTGCCAGTGCCAGGGATAATTGCAGGATGTTTTTATTATAGAGTGTATCCAGTTCTTCAATGTCCAGTATTTCGCATGCACGGCTATTATGCGTCCGCAGTTTCTGATTGGCGTCAAAAGATAAGACGCCAGAGGACAGGTGGCCAAGTACTGTCTCCAGGTAAGTGTGCTGTTCGACCAGCTTGATTTGGCTCTGTTGTGCATTTTCACGTGCCTTTGAAATCTGCTGGGTCATGCGATTGAATGACTTGATCAAGATGCCAAGCTCATCATGGCTGGTTACGGGCAACTGCGTGTTGTAGTTGCCATCAGCGACGGCCTGGGTGCCTTCGGCCAGTTCACGCAAAGGTGATGCCAGGCGTCGTGCAGAGAAAGTGGCCGTCCACACCGCCAGCAGCAAAGTCATTAGGCTGACCAGGCTCAAGGTCATGATAAAGCCGAATTTGATTGGTCCACGCAGGTATAGCAGCCGGTCATACTCGCCAATGGCAGTATTGATACTTGATTCCAGGTTTGCGAAACGAAGAGGAATAGGTTTGATTGCCTGTAGCACATGGGGGGGCATGCCCACAGTAGATGGCGGAACGATGACTGCAAGTCTAATGATCCGGCTGCCATCAACCCCTGTTTCCTGCTCAGCATAAGCGTCATTGCTGTCGAGTGCTGTGAAGACACGTTCGCCTGGCTGCGAGGGCAGTAAAGTGCCTGGTTGCATTGAACTGGAAGCAAGAATACGCCCATTTTGAGTGAACATGGCTGTTTCACTGTATCCTTCTTCACGTCGGATTCTGTCCAGTAGACTGATTAGCTCAAGGCTGTCTGAAGTGTTTTCTACATCAGGAACGTAGCGAATCAGGGTCTCTATCTGTCCTTCTTTGAGCGATTTAAGAGAAACTTGTCCAAGCAGGGTTGCATCAGACATCGCCTGCTCAATGCGGACATCAAACCAGCTATCGATGCCATGGCTGAGAAATTGTATCGAGATATAATAAACCACGATTAAGGGCAGAAAGGCCAGCAGGCTGAACATAGTAACCATGCGTAATGTCAGGCGCGAGCCAATGACTTTCGAACGGACCTGCTTGATCAGCTTGTAAAGGCTGCCCAGGTTGAGCACCAGCAGTACAAAGATTCCAACCAGATTAATAACTAATAGCGGTGCATAGATATCGGCCAGCTTAGCGGTATTCTGGGCGGCAAAACTCAGCAGTAACAGTGCTACAAGCAGTATTAAGGACAGAATCAGTGCCGGCACAGGGCCGGCAATGATATTTTTCAGCGAATTAGTGGCCACTCTGTCCACTTGCTGTTGAGGTGCCAGGATGAGGAGAAATAGGCCAGAGGGCGCATCATGGCCGGTAATTGACCTAAATCAAGCTTCACACGGGCCTCGAGGTAGTATTTTTTTCCCTCTTTTAATGGCCCTGGTAAGGGCAGGCTTAAATTATTGAACACACCCAACCTTTCCAGTGCAGCACGCTGGCTGCCGAACGTTTCTTCCTGGTTCAGCAGGTCGGGTCTGCTAACGACGTATTCATCTGATACCGGCCTGTAAGAGATGATAATGGGCACAGTCCACACGGCGACTTCCTTGTCGTAGTAATAATTACGAGCCCGATTGAGTACGAACTCCATGTTTAACTGTAACGGAATGCTTTTGCTCAGGGCTTTTCTGACATCATCCGTCAGCGTCAGTGTGAGGTTTCCGTCAACCTGTATTGACTGTCCGTCCAGGCGTGCTTCAATCTGGTCAATACTCATGTCGCGGCCGTGTGCGCTGCTGGACCAGACTGCGACCAACAGCAAAAGGCTGAGTAGCAGGGGGTTGTTATTTTTTTTGCAGACAAGCATAAAAGAAGCCATCCATCTGGTGTTCGCCTGGCAGGATTTGAATTCCATGTTGGCGCGAATGGGCATAGTTTACATGTATATCCTGCTCCATTGCAGTTTCTTCTTCAGCAAGGAAGCAATGAACAATGTTTTCATTCTCCTGAGGCAGGATGGAACAGGTGGCGTAGAGTAGTTTTCCACCATCATTCAGCAGTGGCCAAAGGGCGTGTAATAGTCTTAGCTGCTGCTCGGCAAGGCGCTCGATATCTGACGGTCTGCGCAGTAGTTTGATATCCGGATGGCGTCGAATGACGCCACTGCCAGAACATGGTGCATCGAGAAGAATACGATCATACTTATGCTTAGACCACCAGGTTTCAGGCCGGCCGGCGTCCCCTTCAATGACTTCAATCCCATGTCCTAGCCTTTGCATATTCTGAGTTACGCGCTGCAACCGCAACGGGTCTATCTCCAGTGCTGTCAGTGCCAGGTCTCCATTCGCGGCTTCCATAATATGCGCTGTCTTTCCGCCAGGTGCCGCACAGGCATCAAGTACTCGCTGGCCGTGCTGTAAATCAAGAAAACTGGGAGCGAGCTGGGGNGCNANNTNNNGTAC
>JGI858J16261_1000026_pt1 | contig 17499 bp, 11 predicted proteins | sample TiedelARG03_113m_FD_16261 | JGI IMG/M metagenome (IMG submission 16261) | reverse complement strand
TCCTTCCCCCTCTTGCGACTGAAATCACTCAACTGAGTTTTGAAGTTCTCTCAACTGATTTGAATAGTTGTCTGTAATTTTTTCATTTTTTCAACTGTGTACATACATATGACATTTCAGAATGTATGTAAAAAGTTGACTGGAACATCAGTTACAAATAGATATCCAATATATTTGCATCCAGCACCACCAACGTGGAGGTTGTTCCAATAACAGGGTTCTCCCCATCATTGCATATACAAGTTTTTTTGAGCAAAGGAAATTTCATTGTTTTACTTTTTTCAGGAAACTTGTATATGCAATCTTGAGGAGAACCCTGAATAGTGCCACACCCCCCTTCCCTGTTTTATATACATATTCCCTTCCCCCCATTTACCCACCTGCATCAAACTAAGTCCAATTCAGAAACTCTCATTTTCATTTCAATAAAACCAGTGAGACATCATGAACATTACATTCTATTCCTAATTCATGAACTACTTCTCATTTCATTCAATTTAATACAAATAATGTGCATGTCTTTTTCTTTTATATTTATGGAGATGTGAAACAAAACTACTTCAAATAGACTTTTTTTCTTCCCCAAAATTCTCTTCTCACCCTTCCTCTGTTTCCTTAAACAATGGATGAAATATGATTGTGTACTTAGAGGTGTTTGTATAGCAATCCTTTTGATCAATGAGAATAACATTGTTATTTGTTTCATCTCATTTTCCTGTAAGGTAGCCAGTACCTGTCTTTCCACATGATAATGAAAAAGTACTAGAGAGGATTCCCAGACCAAGAAAAGAATTAAGGAAATATAACATTTATATTTGTTTTTGTTTTGTTTCACATCTTCCATATGCAGTGGAGAATTTGACATTGCTGTAACATATTATGTATTTTATGAAAAAAATGAACGTAGCTCATGTGTTAAAAATCAGTACGTAATATTTCATTTGTATATCTCAGACTTTATTAGGATGAATTTGAGACTTTTAGAATTCGGATTTTAGTTTGATTATTTTTTTCTCCCTTTTTTTCATTTTTTATTTTTTTTTTTAATTTTTTTATAAAAAAAATTAACTTTTTTTTCGTTTTTTTCAAAATCATTTTTAAAATATGACATTATCTTAACAAAACTAACATTTCTATTTCTAAAATATAAGAAAAATAAACAATAAATCCCACAACTAATGGAAAAGGGTTTTTGAATTCTTTTACGGTTATAAATGAAACCCTTTGGTGCATTTTCAATAAGAAAATTCAAAATAAAATGAGAATAGGAAGAAGGACATTGTCCAAGAGAATCGAAAAATTCTGCTTTAGAATCTCTAGGAAAATATATACTCACCCAATGTTTTCCAGGGAGATGTGAGGCTTCCGTATTTATTATCATGTATTGTCTGTCATGATTGAATTTGGGTAATAAGTCTAAGGGAAAAACATATCTTTTTTTGGGTTTTTCATCAAGGAAATGAAGTAGGAGCTTTTCTAAATCACATGTAGTCAACCCATTTTCCATATCTTCTCCAAATGTCATTCTAAAAAGTATAAGAGCACTACTTTTTTAGAAGAGCCTCATTGGAGAGTCGGAGACATATATATGTTCCACTTCGGTTATTTCGGATTCTTTCTTGTGCTTTATAGAATGACATTTCTAGCTTGGTCAATTTGAAGTACTCTAGGATACTTTGCATAAACCACTCCAACAACACTTTCAGGGAGCTTATTTCTGAATTTGAAGTGTAAGCGAGTGGTTCCTCGTTTATTAAGAGAAATGAAGTCTTCTCCATCAATGCTTTGATTTAATTGGAATCTGAATAAACAGTAGCCATTAGCAAATGCATGCATGTTTATGGGGATGGAATGGACAGAGTCATATTCATGTCCAAACAAAGAAAGATATGCTTCGGTGAAAGCTTCACTATCATTATCATCATCCTTTTCTTGAACTATTTCTATTTCTGTTATTGGTGGTGTGTCTACACCAGCACCTGCATCTCTCCTTTTGTTATTTCCTAACCTTGAGTTCGGTGAAAGTTCGCGTTTCCTTTTGAATTTTGGCATTAATTCCTGTCTTGGAACAGAATGACCATTTACATATAACCCAGCAAAACCACAATCAAAGTGTTTGAAATTAAAGGGGTTTTTGTTGTAAACTCCACTGTATGCTTCAGCAGAAACCAATCCCACTATAACTTCAGAAGGCACCTCACCNGGAAATACATTATCTACAGTTTTTTGAAATTCTCCTTGAGCAATTTCGAAAGTTTTTATTTCTGTTTGAAAAAACGGATATACAGCAGGGGCTATTTTTAGTGCTTCAGCATGACCTACTAATATTGCAGGAGATACTTCAACAGTACACGCATTTAATACCACATCTAGGATTTCAAACTTATACCTATTTGAAACATTATTGCTGAGTAAATAGAATGGGGCTTTGTTAGGCCAGAATTTCAATCCAACATCAACCCCATTAAGTATATACCTATCTTGTTGACATAAATCCAACAAAAGAGGTGCTTCCAGTTGTATTATTTTACTCTTATCAGTATGTCGACTTCTGAGTTTCATCCCTCCTTGTGGATTATCTATATTATCCATAAAACCTGCACCATCTAGTATGTATAATTGAGAGGAAAGTTGATAACTTTGAGTGACAGCTTGGTTGAGTAAGAGATCTAAATAAGCTTTGTAAGCATAATTAGTTCCTACTCCAGGATTTAGCACTCTTTGCTGTAGTCTTAAATCCACTTGACTCCAAAGTGACTGCAATGGAGCATTCACAAACCCAACGAAATCCTTATCATCATCAGTTATATCTGCTCCACCTTCTTTGACTATTTTCCCTCGAATTTGGAGCGTTGAACATTTCAAATTTACATAACTATCAGATGTTCCTGGAATTATAAATTCTAAAACTCCACTACTTATAGTAGATACAGGTCTATACTGAATCCAAGTATGAGCTTTAACCCCTGTATTAATGGAGGGTTTATCAAAAAGAGCTAAAGCAGGTACATAGCCCAACTCATTCTTTCCTATGTCAGTCATTATTCTTAATATCTTTTTTTCTTGGAACTAGTCTTTTTTTTTCCTTTTCCTTTCCCCTTCTTGCTTTTAGTCTTTTTCTTGGTAACTCTCCCCCTCTTAACAACTTTTTTCTTCTTGGAAGAGCTTTTTTTTTTACCTGACCTCCGTACTCTACGGACCTTTCTCCCAGAATGACGCATCACACCAGTAACAGGATCATATATAGCACTACCTTCGATCACATCACTTTTTGCTCGTTCAACCATTTGTTGCACAGGGGAAACTAATGTGGTTTTAATATTGGAAGAAGTATCCCCATTTCCCGCATTCCTTTCTGTGGTTACATTATAGAAAGAATCTTGATGAGGCACCAACCCTTTTGCTTGTTTGATGAAGTGCTGCTTCCAAGCTAAAAAACTATCCCCCATATTTATAGAAGTGAAGAGTGCACTCTATTAAAAATGCTGGATCAAAGTTGAAATTTTGTAAATTTGAATCTAGAAAAAGGAGTTCTATTTTCCTCAATTCCTTTTGTTTGAGTGGAATATATAGAGGACGCACAGCGGAATAAAAATTTATATTCTTTTTAATATATATTTTGGCTATCACCGGAAGCTCTCTTCCATTTACAAAAGATGTTTCACAAAAATCTCCTAATACATAAACAAATTTCGGAATTGTAGAATTTTCTGCATGAATATAAAAATCTTTAAGAGCACATTTCCATTTCCCACTTAAATCTAGTGTATAGGGTAAATCAAAAATAAAATGTTCACCTGCTAAAGTACTCTTTTTTGAAGAGAAATACACACGATGTTCTTCCTTCAACATCTAGAAACTTTCTGAGCAAAGTGTTGTATTTCAAACTCATATATAATCATCAATATTTGAAGTAGGAAGCCATGTGTTGAATTTTTTAGGCCATCCCACCCAACTTATCTCGGTGTAACTTTTCCCTCTGATTGTTTTCTTACCCAAAACTTCATCAACTAAAAATTTTGTATCTTTGTTAATGAAAACTTGTTGTAATTCTTCTTCGTAGAAAGTTCCAATAATTGGGTCTTTCAAATAATCATTCAATTCATAAAAGGGTATATTTTGTTTTATTCCTCTTTCCCTTATTCTGAACACTTCATTAGTCCAGTGCTCGCTATACATTCTTTGAAAAGCTTTTTTTAATTTAGAAATCCTCACCAAATCTCCTATATTGAATTTGAAATCTTTTTTTCTTGTGGGAGGAAGCTTTGAGGGTTTATATAATATTTGCCACAATTCATTTTCATCTTTTTTAGTAACAGATGCAGGAGTTCTTTTTATGGAACTATGGTAAGTATTATTGTATGCTTCAGTAAATGCAGGGAGTTTATCAACCCAGCGGTGTGTTTGTTTAGCCCTTAAATATCTGAATATTTTATTTTTTAAAGTTTGTATAGCGCGCTCACCATACGAAGCCTTAACCTCGTTCTGAGTGACAAAATGTTTGATTTTTTGTTTCTTAAAGAATGGATTCGCAAACTTATTGACAAATTCCGTTCCTTTATCTGTACGAAGGAGTTCAGGTTTGCGATTACTTTTCAGTATTGTTTTGAAAACCTTTAATATTTCAGAAGCAGAGGGTGTTTTAACAGCTTGGGTCCAAACATATCTGGACATTATATCTATAACTAAAACAAAATAACCTTTACCATCATTATCTTCCTTATAATTCACTAAGGAAGCTGTATCTGCATCCCACATATAATCTATATATGGAGCTATAACTTTATGTCTCTTTATTTTATGTTTCACCAACCTATTAGTGGTATATACTTCTTGTGATTGAATCCATTTTTTAATATCTTTTTTAGAAAACTGAAATTTTCCATCTTTTTTAACAAATCTGAAAAGTTTATCTGGTCCAGTGAAAGATGCAGAAAATTCAGGGTTAAAGTATATTTTACGTAAATATTCGTCTTCGTTTTTCTTCATTGGAGGTATTAGAATAAAGAATGCCACTTGAAAGAATTGTGTTTTATCTTTCTATTTTTAACAGGGATTCCTGGAGGAAGAGGAGGGACAGTATTATTTTCAGAAAGTGGCGAACTTTCTTTAAAATCACTTTTGGCTGACTCAACAGATTCAGTCTTCTTTGATTTATATTCTATATCTGTTTCTTGATTGTGCGTTTTAGGATTTTTATGTTCTTGATCTTTCTTTTCTAATATGGAATTTTCAACTTTTTCTGAAACATGCACTTTCTGAGTAGCATTTTCATCTTTCAATAAACGCTCATAACGTTCAAAAGGGAGTAACACAAATTTATCTACCTTCGACATTGAGACACTACAAGAATTGAAAGATGATATTTTTGGAAGCTAACAGAATGTAATATAATGTATTTAAGTGAGAATGGAGTAATTTGCGTTGTTTTTTCTGATTTTTAAGAAAATTCACAAATTTGGTTAATAATCTTTTTCTTTTTTGAATAATTTTCTTGAGTTTAGGAGTTAATATATCTAAGTTCTGTAGAAGATTGTAAAAAATTTCACTAAGAATCTGCAAATGTGTTTTATCGGTCAACAACAATATATTACGAACCTGTTTTTTAGAAGTTGAAGGTTCTAGAAGAAAACGTAAGAAACATTCACCCCGTTTCAATTTTTTNGTGGACATAGCATAACCTATGTGTTCTCTCTCAACTCTAAAACTGAAATGAATAACGCTAAATATGTTGGGACTTATATATACTTTGAACAATCATATGAATATATTTATTATTCTATTCTCATTGATAGATATTACGCTGTACAATAATTTTAGTATTTTTAATGGAAGGGTTAGGGAGAAGGTAACCCACACAAGCAGATAAAAGGCTTATCCATATTTCATGAGAATTAATTCCTAGGGTTAGATTAACTAAACAGGTAATTATAACTATGTATAATACCACAATCTGAGAAAAAAATACCACTTCCATTTTAGGAATTGAATATCCAAATATATTCCACACATCCCTAGCTTCATTTTCTGAAATATTACACTGCTCCATGTGGAAGATATATTCTTGTGTCTTCTCCTGGGAATACTTTACTTCTCAGTCTATGTTTGGGATCCGAACCAGGGGAGAGATCAATAACTAAATAACCAAAAGACTCTTGCATACAGTCTTTATAAGCTTGAACCAACACTTCACCTTCTCCTGGGAAAATTTGCTGACCTAGTCTTTTGATCTGAGAATTATCTCTAAGATTATGAAACAAAACCAGATAATGGCAGTTAAGATTAATGCTTTTTGCATTTTTTCCTTGACAAAAAAGGTTTTGATTTAAATATATGACAGTTAATTTTTTATGGTGAGCTCCTCTGGTGAATAAAAGCTCTATGTCAGAATTTTTCACAACTTCATTCATGAGATCATCCAATACAATGATATTGTGTGAATTATTGGATGATAAATTTTCTATTTGAGCATGAGAAGGTAAACCATGGTGAAAAGAAATGTTTTTTATGTGTCTTTCCATTTCCTCAAACATATCCTGCCAAACTCCATAACAATATAAAATTTGTTGAGGGGGGTTTTGGGGGAACATTTCTGATGTGTGAGAAAGAAGTCTGTATAACCAAGTTGTCTTGCCACTTCTTGTGCTGCCACTGAGAGAAAATGTAGTGGGACCTTCAAAAGGATACATCTTGTTCTTATGGAGTATTGATTACAACTAACTCTTCTTCTGTTTGTTTGGATTTTTTATAAGGATTCAATGTCACATCCAAAGGTATGGTATTATTTCCATCAGATAAAACCTTTCTTTTGCAGTACAGGTAAGAAAAGCCATCTCTTTGTTGGGTATATGTGCAAATACCATTATTCTTAACCCTAAAACCGATATTTTCCCCGGAACCTTTTTCTCCTGTTTTCAATACATTTTCAAAGATGCTTAAAGGATCATGTACGCGACTTTTGTTTATACCTTTACTACTGAATTTGTATTCTTCTCCTTTACTCACAATGTAGGTCTTGCTGCATAATCCTATCATTCGGGAACCAGAAAACTCTACCTTAAATAAGCCTGGAGTTCTCTTGTCATATTTTATGTGTTCAGAACAGCAAGTTCTTGGGAACCAGTGATTATCATTATCAGCTTTGAAATCTTCTTTGAAACAAGATCCTTCCAACATTTTATGGTATTTTTCTCTAAATTCTGGACGTATAATATTTTCAAATTTTGTACTAGATATTGCCATATATGCAGAATCTGTATCCATTTCCATATATTCAAAATCTTTCCTATCCACAAACTTTGTCATGAAGTCAAAGTAGAACTCTAGCATGCGAAGTTTAGCTAGTTGGAGTATGAAGTAACCTATTTGTGTGGGAAGGTTTAAGCATATTTTACGTTTGAATGATTCAATTTCATAGTAGTCAAAATCTATTTCTGATAAACGATCAAAATTGTTTGCATTTACACATCCAGCAGCTTCTTCATAACCTTCTACATAGCGTATATTCTTATGTTTAGTCTTGTTCATTATCATGGAACCAAAAGCTGAATTTCCTATCAATTTCATGGTATCAGCTAAAACTGATTTGGAATCATCCACATCCCCCAATCTTCTTGCATCTGAAATTTGTTTCACAAAACCCTGAAAGCATGCTTGAGGTCTGTATTCTATGACTTGGTGAACTTTGGTAATGTTAAGACCATGAAGAATATACCACTTCAACAATGGGCTTGCAATGAGCATCTTCTCTGCCTTCATAGCTCCAATCAGTAGCCTGCGGCTTTTTTGACCTAAATCTTTTTCAATGATATAATTTTGCATATGCTCCCCAATATCTTCAAATTCCACATCTGTATTCCCAAATAAAGGACACATCTCACTGTAATATTCATATGGATCTAATGTAGTTTCAGGAGGGTTAGAGACTTCCTCCCAGCTTGTAGGGACAGATATATCAACTTCCAACATCCCAAATAGTTTACCATTTTGAACATTTTGTAATATATCATATTCTGACACCTCCCCTGGGTTTTCCCGATAGAAAGTTGGGGATTGATTTTTGATGAAATCTTCTAACAAGGGAGTGGATTTACGCAACTTTATAAAATCACACTCAAGCATTTCTTCAACTTTATAATTTTGAGATTTCAAAAAGTCAAAACATTCTNGAGTTTGAACTTTTCTTTTTCTTTGCAGTTCTAGACTTTTTCTATCTTTTATGTGCTTGGTTAGAAAACATTCATGCCCGTGAAAATAACATCCACTGAATTGAAAGATGGTATTTGTCTCAGCATCAAACCCATCTACGGGATAAGGACCAACTCTTTTTTCTTTTCCATCATTACGATAGTGTTTGATATTCAAATTTTTAGTCAAATTAAGCCAATCCATCCAGAAAAACATTGCTGAAAATTTAACATTTGGAATGCCTTTGAAGTTATTTTCTTGTTTGCGTCTTATAAAATACCCAACAGGCATTTCATTATCGAACGCAAACAAGTACAATGCATTAGCGTCAAATCCCAGAATGGATTTACAAATATGATCCTTATTACCTCTGATGAATGTTTCATTGGCTTCATGGTGTCTAGTGAAAATTATGGAAGGTCCTCCTACCAAATTCTGTTCAATCAAGTGATATAAATCCTTATTCTTTGCATCACATAGAGGGAATACTGCTTTAACTTTAGCAGCCTCTTCAAAAGCCATTTTCCTGGCTATTCCGGGAACCGAGATTGCTATTTTGAATATATCAATTGATCTCTCAAAGTAAAATTCACAAAGACGACTAACAGCTTTTACAAAGGGACCCACATCTAAACAATTGTACCATTTCAGGAAATCTTCCATAGTTTGCATATTCTCTTTTTCCCAGACCTCAAGTAAATTACTGTAATTTTCTTCTATAGAGGAAATGCCATCATCTAAGATGCTTTTGTTTTTCAGAGTTGACCACCATGCTTCTCCTAAAGGAGGAAGCTTTGTTTCTTTTAACACATCTTCATGAGTTAAGTATTCATAGGGAAAGTGACCCTTGCTTTCCTGTACTTCATAACATTTCAGAAATTTGGAGTAGGGTGTGCCTGGGGACAGAAACTGAGTTATGTCTAAAAATTTGAAAATATCAGTACCAATGATTGTATAGCTGTTATTTTTCTTTATAACAAACTGATTTTCACATCTTGCAAGATCTAAAGCTTTGATTAACCTTGCCTTCACCAGATTTAAATCATATTTTGCAGAATTATAACCTAAGACTGGTATTTGAAAGCAATATTTTTCCAAGTTTTTCTTTACTCTCATCAATTGGTTAGTCATCATTTTGTCTGCATTGTTGTTTCCATTCCATTTTTGACATTCTGTTTCCAACTGTTCAAAAACCCATGCATATAATTTCAGCTTATCTTCTTTTATAGTATTTGCAATTTGAGTCATGTACTCAACCATTTCCTTAAGTAAGGCATCCATATCTGCATTTACTATGCAGTAAGGTTCTGTGAAATTTACTACATTGGAACATAAACCCACTGAAATGGGCTTATGTAATTGAGTCCACATCAACTTGTCAGAATTTGACTCTTGAATAGGCACCAAAATAGCCTCAAAATCGAAAACTATGAATTCCCTGAAAATTCGATCTGTGAGGGGTATATGAATGTCATAATAGTCTAATTCTTCAAAAATTGTTTTATTTGCTTTGAAGAATCCACCAGGGTATTGAAGCTTTAATTTATCTGTGCATACATTAAGGTGTCTTTTCCAGTTGTCATGTCTCTTGAAGTGCATGCGGCATACAGGACATTTATATTTTTTGCAATATACTTTCATGTTCTTTATGAAACTGACGTGATCACCATACAAATTCAAGTTCATAGTGTTCCCAAATTTGAAGGGGGATCTGTAGATGCTCACAGAAGTTGAATCCTCATTGAGTGAAAATATATTGATGTTTACTTGGAAACAAGCTTCTATTTTGCTTATGTCTTTAACATCAACACCCTGAAAAGAGTCAGGATTATATTCTTGTTGTTGATTGCAACACCATTGTCTGAGATAATGTTGAGCCTTTTGTTCAATTTGTTTACTTTCTCTGGATTTGTATAATTCAGGATTGGTGCAAAACACCAATGCTCTGAATAAGCATAAGTTTGGAGACCTAAACTTACGTCCATGAACATCTTTCTCCAAACCAACTATTGCTTTATTACTTTTTAAGTAAACTGGAAGCAGTATATCACTCCCTAGTCTGAAGGTTGTTGAATAGCATGTATATAGAATGTTTGTTAACAGTGATACTTTGTATTTGGTGTTGGGTCTCTGTTTTTTAACTTCTTCTAGAATTTGCAGATGTTTTAATTTTTCAGCTAAAATTTTGACATCTTCATCTTCAGAAAGACCAAAAGGTTTCATCAATATATTTTGGTTTTCATAGGGTTTGAAATAGCGATATTCCTTAGTCTGTACATTGACCAGTATATAGCCAAAACTCAAATTGACCTTGAAACTGTTTTTTTGTTCTTGAAAAATAGTTTCAATTTGTTCCACCATTTTTGCAGGGGTGATGTAGTTATCAATAGGGAAATTGTAAGTATTTGCTATTATACCTTTACGGTGTGGTTGCAATATCAAACTATGGTGGAGAGTATACACCTCACGCAGAGCATTGTTAATTTCTCCATTTTTTCCAATCCAAGGTCGAGGTCTGTCTTCCACTATCCAGGGAGCTTGCTGGAGAGAGGTTGCATTTTGATGCTTTTGCATGTGATGGGAGTATATTTCTTTCTTATCTGTACATGTATATTCACAGTTGTGACAGTTATATTTACGTATGGGTTTTTTGTAATTTGATTTTTTGTTTTTTGGATTGAGTTTAGATAATTTATTGCATTTTGAACACACACCTGTTTTCAGTGTTTTGTCATTTATCTTTCCACATTTCTGACAAGTACGAGAGGAGGAGGTTTTGATTGGTTGTTTGGTTTTGTCCCCCTTCCCTATTTGTGGAGGCAGAGTACATACTGCACAAAGAAGATTAGTGATTTCAGAGAAAATATGACGTACTATTTCTCCACATTTCACACAAGGTGAACATTTCCAGGTCAAGCTAGATACTGGGTTAGGGTGAATTTCACCCATGTGATGTTTTTTATTGTGTCTGATGAAATTTTTTGTATATAAAAAGGTTGGTTTTCGAGGGCAAATGTTACAGGTATGTAATATTTCTTTAGATTTGTTTTCCTCGTGGGTTTTTGAATGTCTAGATAGGTCATATGGGGTTTTAAATATTTTCCCACATTTTGCACAAATATGATCCTGTTTGTGGGATTTCATTTTTTTACAAGTGGTCTTTATTTTCCTGGAAACATTAGGAATGTTTCCTATATCTGCTAAAATCCCTCCACCACTAGGCGGAGACTTAGTATGGACATTCATATAATGTTCATACTCTATCAAACTCATTAATTTAATGGGTTCTCCTCCAGNGGGAGTGCTAGTGTGGATAGGTTGGAAATCTTCTATCTCATTCTCGGAAATATCTGAATATATAGGACTATTCTGAATCAAACATGCATCACTAGGTGGGGTTGTGGGAACATTATAATTTCCAGGTGACATCTCAACCTGCATCTCGGAAACTCCACACCTAAGCTTGTTTTCTGTAAGGGAAACAGTTTCAACTGCACTAGAGGCATCAATTCCAGATAATTTTCCGGCCAAAGATAAAATATCAACCTCACAACTGTTAACCATATTAGTGAGATCACAAGGAGATTTAGATACTGCACTCAGAAAAGTATTGTTTTGGTTGAGAATTGTTGCACTGTTTTCATTTTCATGCTCAGTATTGTGAGAGTTAATGGAAAACAAATTTGTCTGTGGTTCATGTTCGCACATATTTGCAATGAAACTCCCAGGTGAGAAATAAATAGTTGATTGTGAACAAGAAGAATCCGGACTTGGAACTGGAGTATGACTAAAATCAAAAATATCCTGAATCGGGTCTTGAGTAATCATATTGAGCTTTGGTGGAGTTGCATTTTGTTCAATATGTAGTTGGTTTTTTCCAATAGAATCAAGATTGGATTGTGCTATGTCAACAATGCTGTTGATGGTTGAATGTAACTCACAAAGAAGGTTTTGTTCTTCAGAAGTTGCTATATCTGCACATAAAGTTTGGATATTTTCCAAATTTTTGAATTCTTCAGAAGCCATTCTGACCTAGTGTAAGTCATTTAAGACTATGGCAATATAGTCTACATATGCAATAAGTCATAAACTTACCTCTTTAACTTGATTAGGAGCGGGAACTCGAACAGTTTAAATGAACCACAGGAACGNTTTAAATGCTAGCCACTCTGACCATTTAAACAAAGAGGGAGAGGTTATAACGGATATTTAGATTAGAAGCTTTAACTCCTCCCTATGCTTTAGCGCATGCGCATTTACATTAACTCCCCCTCTCTAGCATTTATTATATTTAGAAGCTTTAACTCCTCACCTATGCTTTAGCGCATGCGCATTTAGATTAACTCCCCCTCCCTAACATTTGTCATATAGATCATGTGATTTAGACTTGAGGTTTAATGTATGCGCTTTTAAAAAGAGGAGGAGGAGTTACGCATGCGTAGTGTATAGGGAGGGGGAGTTTGTGGGTTTGTGAATGAAATCCTAAGGAAAAACCTTTAGACCGTTGTATGCATTTCATGTTCTTTAATATTACAAAATATTGGAACTATTTTCTGTTATATAAATCATTATTGATGCATTTTTAGTATTACATTTCATTATCACTGACTCAAGAGGATGTAAAACTGTTCAGAGTGTTCAATTCAGACAAGCTATAGACTATCAAACTCAAGACAACTACGAGCATATGTAATAAATTAGTTTTCTTGGTAAGAAAACTTGACATCTGAGTGTTAAGGATTAATGGTTCTCTCTAAATCTTCTAACAAACCAAGTTGTTAGGACTAAGTAAAAATTATTGAATTTAAACATTCACATTGTCTGCTGCTTTAAGTTCCTCATTCGCTGGTTCTTGCAGGTGGAAGCTAGCGTCTATGCGAACGTGATTGGATACCAACACATTGTTGAATGCACATTGTCTGCTGTCTTAATTTTCTCATTCGCTGGTTCCTTATAGATGGAAGCCGGCGTCTATGTGAACACGATTGGATACATATCATTGAATGTACATTGACTGCTGACTTAATTTTCTCATTCGCTGGTTCCTTATAGATGGAAACCGACGTCCATCTATGCACATTGTCTGCTGTCTTAACTTTGTCATTCGCTGGTTCCCTTATACGTGAAAGCCGGCGTCTATGCAAACGCGATTGGATACATATCATTGAATGTACATTGTCTGCTGACTTAATTTTCTCATTCGCTGGATCCTTATAGATGGAAACCGGCGTCTATGCACATTGTCTGCTGTCTTAATTTTGTCATTCGCTGGTTCCCTTACACGTGAAAGGTGGCGTCTATGCATATTGTCTGCTGTCTTAACTTTGTCATTCGCTGGTTACCTTACACATGAAAGCCGGCGTCTATGCGAACGTGATTGAATACATATCGTTGAATGCACATTGTCTGCTGTCTTAATTTTATCATTCGCTGGTTCTTATAGGTGGAAGTCGGCGTCTATGCGTTCGGAACGTGGTTGAATACACCTGACATTATTAAAGACACATTCTCATCAATCACTGCATATAATGTGTATAAACGTAAGTCTCTTGAATCTTCTGTTAAAAAAGGATTAAGCTTTCAAATGCAGGATAATATGCTGACATATTATTATTATTATTATAATATAATAGTTAACACGCTTTCACGTTAGATGACGCCACTGCATCACATACATATCCTCTTTGATAGTTGAAGGCTATCTAGGATAATATAATAGTTTTCCTGGTTCAACTAATACCGCTAAGTGACAGCACCTGCACACTCACACTAAAAACACGCTTTCACGTTAGATGGCGACACTGCATCACATAGTTGAAGGTTATCTGTCTATTTACCATTTGTTAACCACAGGTTACTTTTCAATATATATATATTCATTTCATGTATATTCCTCTAGGCTATAATTATTCACAAATCATCCCATTCAAAACGCTGTGGGGATTCCAAGACAATAGTTTTTGTTTTTCTTAGAATAACAAATCCAATACTCATAATTATGGATAATATTGATATTATGGGAATGCAAATTGATAGAGAAATTATTGCAATCCGTTTCCAATTAGTACAGTTGTCTTTTTGTTGAAGTGTAGATGAAGAATTGAATTGTGTATAATCCACAGAAAGGTTGTTTGGAGAGGTTTGTCGTAACAGAGGAATGGAAAAAGTGGAATTTTCCATAAAATTGTGTAGATCAGTATTAGAAAACTTCCTTCTAGGGAATACAGTTGTAGGTGGGATGGTGGTTATTGGGGTTACCGTGTTGAGGTTGTATGCATATTGACCGGAAAATGATGATGTCTCAGTCTTGGTGGTAGCAGTCTTTGATTTAGTAATTTGTTCAGGTTGTGCAGGACTGGAGGTGAATAAATCCAATGTTGATCTAGTAATAGCTGTAACAGTAGTTTTTTTCATATTCTTTTTTGTGCATTGCCCTCCACTACATTTGAACTCACCTAAAGGGGTAATTATCTCAGACAAAACAGGCCAAGTATTGGTATTGTACTTTTCCACATCCACAGCCTTATCTCTTATATATAATGATTTTGTTTGCAGGCTGTCCAAACTTGCTTCTCCACCATCCATAAAAATCCATTCGCACAACATATAATCCTCAAAACATTCACAGCCTACTAAAAGATCCCCAAAACAACTCCTGGCATGAATTCCTTGAGAATATTGACCCAAAATCAGGAACATACAAAGTAAATACGCCATTTTGTATAAGAAACTTCAACTTGGAATGTGGTAACATTATAGGGAGGTGTTATTTTAACCCATTTCCTATCCACCTATAATTCTTAACCCTTAACACATTGAGCGGTTTTGTATCCTAAGTCAGTGGTTCTTGAATCTTCTGTCAAACCAAGCCTGAGCAAGAACTGCTTGATTAGGTTTGGTTTGACCTGGTCAGGTTTGGTTTGATAGAAGATTCAAGAACCACTGACTTTCCTGAGAGTTGTTGGTAGATATTTTAATCAGAACAACAAGCTCAAGGCAACTATGAGCATATGTAATGAATTGGTTTTCTTGATAAGAAAACTTGACATTCGAGTGGTAAGGGTATTGTAAATGAAAGTTAGTGGTTCTTAAAAGCTCTCTCAATGCTGATTGGGTCTCTGAACAAGCTTTTGATGAAACATCCAAAATCTTTCATTTTAGGTTGTGAAACCACACAATTTATTTAGGTTATGCAACAGACTGAAAAATGTTCAAACCTGGAAGGGTTAAGATGGAGTCTACAAACATGAATATCAATCTTACAAGAAAAGGGTTAACATAAACACTTCAAACATCTCTCACTAAATCTCTGTTTGATTATTTATATAATGCAACAGTTTAGAACGGAAATAGGTCCAGGTTCTTGATTTCAGATCCAGGTCAGCGAATAGTGTGCAGATTCTATACATAATAGTTCTAGTTTATCCATAACAGCTGTTCAAAGTATGTTACAGTATATAAAGAAAATGAAATGTGCATTGTCTCATGACTCTATTGACATGTACTGAACATAAGATTCGTTTTACTCTATGTTGTATTTACATAAATGACTATGAAGAAAGAAATTAGGGAAACACCTGCATAAGCATTGCATATAAAGAAAATGAAATGTGTTCCAACAAGGGAATAGGTTAATTAAGGTCAAGCTCAACCAATCTTTCAAAAATGTTCATAGTTGTTTTAGGATTCGTTTTTCTCATTAAAAACGTCTACAAACAACCCTAGTTAGAAGTTAGTGGTTCTTGATTCTTCTTCTATCAACTCAATCCTGAACAAGCAGTTCTGTTCAGGATTGGTTTGACAGAACATTCAAGAACCACTGTCTTAAATTAATTCAGTAGGTCTGTGGAAACCAGCCTTTTCCCATAACGAATCATAAATGTGCATTAAAAATAACTTCAAAAGTTGTCAGTTCTGTTTTAGTCAGGTACACTGGAGGTTGCAATATGGCCTAACTCCCTTCTAACATGATTCAACCATAACTTTGTCTTGGTCGATCTCCTTTTTGCATAAATGTTTATATGCTGTGGAATTAGGGGAAACACCTGGGTCTTGTTTAATTAACTCCATACCCAATTTACTTTAATTCAATTTAACAAGAAACATTCATTAATATTCATAAGGTTAGAGTAGAAAGTCATTCTAGTAAGACTTTACCAAACTAACAAGGTGTGTTTCCTTGATATTAGTTAGGAATTATTATGCAGGGTCTTGCATGGGGTGTATTTCATTGAATGCGTATTCCCTGTAACAATGAAATTCACCCACTCCAAGAACATGCATTGTAATTCCTAACTAATATCAATGAACCACAACTTGAGCTTAATAGCTCTACACAAAGACTTGCGTAAATTGGTGTAAGTCACACGCTCTACTCAACATCTAACCCACATATGCATTAACCCCATACATTCTGAACATATTTACAACCTGAAATGATTGTTTTTGAAACTTTTGTTTGATATTGATTTATAGAGAAGTTTCAAGAACCAACAACTTATTCTATGAATCATTCACAGTGTGAGGGTTAATGCATGCATGTATGACCAGGACCCTGCATAGTAATTCATATAAGAGAACCACTCTTTTACAGTTCAGTATGAACTATTAAGGTCAAGTTGTGGTATGTTGAGACACGTTTTCAATCAACCCACTGTTGAGTTCAAATAGCAAAGGGACCTACTCCACTGTGCTGACTCTTGAAACTTCCATCAAAACTCATTCAAGGGTGTTAAATTGGAAGTCAGGTACATTACAGTCTAAAACCAAAGACGGTGATTCTTGAATGAAATACATAAAGTAAAATCCTCTTTATGATAAAATGATCAACAACAACAACAAAAACCACAAAATTCGTAAACACTATTTTCAGCATGAAAAGGAATTTTATGAACTCTACTTAGCAGTTAGTGATTCTTGATTCTTTTTAATAAATCAATTTTGAACTAGAATTGAAACAATTCAGAATTAATATATAACCCTAGGCTATTTGAAATAATACCATAACTTGGGTTATTCCTAATTTTTCTGATAACGAAATTGATATAAATATTCAGCAAATTCAGGGTTCTCCCCAGGATTTTTATTTATGAAAGTTCCCTAATCAAGATATATTTCATTATTTAGGGAAATATACAATTCATATTTCCCATATCAACTAAATTTATCCTGATTCTAATTCATATGCAATCAATCTTGTGGAGAACCCTGTAAATTATATTAGCCTACTTACTTCGTTTAATACTTCAAATCATAATATATATATATATATATATATATATATATATATATATATATATATATATATATATA
>JGI858J16261_1000025_pt1 | contig 17655 bp, 14 predicted proteins | sample TiedelARG03_113m_FD_16261 | JGI IMG/M metagenome (IMG submission 16261) | reverse complement strand
TAAGCCAAGGGGATAACGAAAGTTATCCTCTTTTTTTATTTGTGTTAATGTAGCCATAATATGCGCGATTGATTCGCATTATTATGCGTTTTTATGCATTACCCCCCTACAATCACCACAATCGTCCATTATAAAATTATTGGATGTTATACGTGAGTCTTTTATTTTTATATCATTTGGATTACTAGTATTTATAACATATATTGATAATAGTTTTTAATAAAAAAGAAATATGAGTTACTCAGAAGATAGGTTAAATGATGTTTTTTATGAAGTAAGGGAGATGGAGGAGCAAGAGGCTTTTGATGCTCAGTTATTAAAAATGAAAGAACAAGATAAACATAAATATAAACGACCCCATGAAATGTGGGAGTATGCCCTCTATAGAATAAAGGGTGGTAATAGTTTGGAAAATTATTAAATATGAATAGTAAGAAGATTGATGTAGACGAATTATTTGATCTATTTCCTGAAGGAGATGAAAGTACTTATGTAGATTTTAAAGAATCCCCAATATATTGGATTGGGATGTATAAAAAATTAATTCTTAATCATATTAATTTTAATAAGAAAGTTATAAAATTCTTTAAAGAAGCAAATTCAGAGTTAGATGTACAGGATATGAAAGATGCTGGCGAGTATGTTACTTATAATAGAGCTTGGAGTTGGATTAAGAAAATAGACTGTGAAGTAGAGTTACACACCGATGCTATTTTTAGTTACTCAGATGAATATTTAGAAGCCACCTTAGAATTGGGGATATCTTATTTTCAAAATTTAGAAGAATATGAAAGATGTGCCCATTTATTAAAAATTCTTAAAGAATCAAAAAAACCTTTAATTTAAACTTGGATACCAGAAAAACTTCAGGTACCTTGGAAATACAGGGATTTTAAGAAAGGGAAAATAGGGAGGAAAATAGGGGTTAATAGGGTGTTGAGGGTAGGTAGGAATAGTGGGATAGGGGTTGTATATTGGTACCTAATAAAATTATAAATTATGAGAAATAAAGAATTAGTGGACAAAAGGTTCATGCAAGTTGATGGTAAATTGAAAACCTTAAAATTTCTAATGTCAAGAAATTCAACAAAGGAAGAATTTATGAATGAAGTTAAAGGGTTAGGAGAGATTATAGATGATCTTAAATCTATTATTGAAAGGGAATTATCACCTTTAAGAAATGGGTAAAATATCCAATATATTTACATTTTTAACCTTTACACTAATATTCCCATTATGTGTAATTTACATTTTTACCACAACCTTATTAAATAAATAAAAGTTATGACGTTAACAGCAGAACAAATCCAAATGAATTGGGTTGAATTTATAAGTAATATTGATACTTATATTTCCTCCCCCCGTAAAGAACAATTAAAATCATTCTATGAGAAGTTTGAAAATCGTATTTCTCTTATGCCCGCATCTCATAAAAAAGAATATCACTCTGCATTTCCTGGTGGGTATGTTGACCATGTTAATAGGGTAGTTAAAGCTGCTTTATCCATGTCTGGAGTATGGGAGGGTTTTGGTTGTGATATGTCTACATTTACTACTGAAGAATTAGTATTCTCAGCTATTAATCATGATTTAGGTAAAATGGGTGATTCGGAACATGAATCATACATCCCTCAGACAGATAAATGGAGAAGGGATAAATTAGGTGAAGAATATATGCATAATAAATCTATTGCTTTTGCTGCTGTTCCAGATCGTGGATTATTCCTACTCCAGGAACACGATGTGAAATATACATTTAATGAAATGATGGCTATTCAAACACATGATGGTTTATACGACCCAGCAAATGAAAAGTATCTAAAATCATTTATGCCAGAAACAAAACCTAGAACTTCACTCCCATTTATATTACACCAGGCAGATATGATGGCAGCAAGAATTGAGTTTGAAATTGAGTGGTTACCTAAATTTAAAAATAACTTGGATACCACCAAAAAGAATTTTACATTGCCGGACAATAACAAAAAAACCTCAACTAATGTTAAAAATAAAGCATTAGGTTCTATAAAAAGTCAAGGTTTAAAAGATATGTTAGATAATTTATAATTTATGATTTCAACAACAACATTAATAATTACAATACTTTTAATATTGGTCGCTATCTTAGGATACGCGACCTTTAACCTTTTACGTAAAGTAGAAAATGCTGAAGATATAGTAGTAAATTATCTTATTTATTTAGATAAAATATCCTCAGTAATCGAAATATCTGATAAAAGATTAAAAAAGGTAGATTCTAAGGGAACATTTAAAAGTGATGATGAAGTAGGTTTCTTTTTCCAAGAAATCAAACAAATCCAAGATATTTTAAATGACTTTAATATTAAAAAACTACAATAACCCCTTATGGATCATATAATTAGAAAACATAAAAGCCAACCTCAAAAAAGGGTTTACTTCTCTAAAGAAACTGAAAATGCGATTGTTAGATACAATCGCTCTTCTGATGAAGAAGAAAGGAGTGATATCTATGCTGAGTATATCCATTGGCCCTTTTATAAATTAACTGAAAATATAATCCATACGTTTAAATTTTACTACACTGATGGGGTTGAGAATTTAGAAGATTTACAACATGAAATTATAACATTTTTACTATCTAAAATTCATCTTTTTAACCCTGATAATGGAGCAAAAGCATACTCATATTTTGGGACTATAGTAAAACGTTGGTTAATTGTATACAATCAGAAAAATTATGGGAATAAAATAAAAAATATTTCTATTGCTGATCTAAACCACTACTCCCAGTTAGATACGACTGATCCTTCATTTATGATATCTAGCAAAGTCGAAGACGCTATTAATACAACTATAGAAGAGGAAGATTTTAGCAATAGTGATAGTCATACCCCTAAAGGATTTAAATATGAAGATCGTTTATCTTTATTTATAGATCAATATACTGAATATTGTACTAATAACATTTATGAATTTTTTCCGAAGGGGAATGACGCTTCTATAGCTGATGCCATTTTAGAGTTATTTAGGAAAAGAGATCATATAGATGTGTTTAATAAAAAAGCACTTTATATATACATTCGTGAGATGGTAGATGTTAAAACCCCAAAAATAACCAAAATCGCTAATAAATTATATGCTATTTTTAAAGAAAAGTATTTATTTTACCTAGATCACGGTTACTTCCCCACCAAATAGTTAGTTTTATATATATTTATAATCAAAAATATGGGACAATTAGATTCAAATGTTTTTGGTGGTAAAACCTTCTCAGACATATTAGAAGAAATTTATAACAACCAAAAGAGAAGAGATGCACAGGTTGTAGCTCTAATCTCTGAATTAAAACCTTTAGTCCAAGAAATAGGAGATGCCACTCTTATTGTACCTCTTATTAAAGAATACATGGAAATTGGGGTAAAAAATGATGAACAACTTATCAAAATGGCAACTATAGTTCAAAGAGCACTAGCCCGTACTGATGAAGATGGTGGTTTTGGGATATCAGATGAAGAAAAATCTCAACTTTTAGCCGAAATGGATAAACTTCAAATAAATAAGGAGTAAATGATAAAATCACCTACAGGGATATATTCGGGAAATAATACCTCCACATCAACAAAGCAACCTAATGCTGGTATAACAGCTGCAAGGGTAAGGTTTGCTATGGTAGATGATAAAGAACAACCTCAAGCTTTTAAAGATTTTGGTGAGTGGAGTTCTATAGGTGGTGTTTTCTTTGATAAATTAAATGAACCCAACCCAAACCCTACCTTTACAAGTGATAATTTTGCAAAACCTCTCTTCCCAAATAATTCTACTATACCTCTAAAAAACGAAATAGTTTATATAATACCTTTACCTAGCAGTAATGTTCAATCATCCCCAAATGCAATAACAAATTACTATTTCCAACCAATTAATATTTGGAATAGTACCCACCATAATGCAATACCTGATCCTATATATGGTGATTCTCAACCACAATCACAAACTCAAGATTACGAACAAACATCTCAGGGTTCTGTAAGGAGGGTTACAGATGGGGGGACTGAAATAGATTTAGGTAAAGATTTTAAAGAAAAACTAAGTATAAGAAACTTACAACCATTTTCTGGAGATTTAATATACCAGGGTAGATGGGGCCAGTCCCTAAGATTTTCTTCAACATTAAAAGAATCAGGAGTTCCTAACTCTTGGTCAGATTCCGGTGAAGATGGAGATGCTATTACTATTTTAAGAAATGGTCAACATGAAGAAAGCACAGATGCTTGGATACCTCAAGTAGAAGATATAAATACAGATAAGTCTAGTATTTATTTAACAACTACTCAAAAATTACCTATTAAAGTTTCAAGTAAGAATTATAAATCTTACCAATCAGCCCCTGAATCCCCAAACACATTTACTGGAGAACAAATAATACTTAACTCCGGGAGATTATTATTTAATTCAAAAACTGATTCGATATTATTATCATCCCAAGATTCAATTAACTTAAATTCCGTTAATAGTTTAAATGTAGATACACCTACATCTATAATTAACTCTAAAGAAATATACTTAGGAGATAAAAACGCCTTTGAATCTGTAATATTAGGTGATAAGTTCTTATCAGATTTACAGAAAGTTTTACTATCACTTATTTCATTATCAGCAGCCTTAGCAACTCCTATAGGCACACCAGGTCCATCGGCACCTAATGCAGCTATTCCGGGACCTGCAACAGATACTCAGATTAAAGCACAAAATATGCTTAATAAGATAGAACAATATAAATCAAAAGTAAGTAAAACTAAATAATGTCTACACGAATTTCCAAAATAATAATAAAAAGTATAACTAAGGTTGTTAAAAATACCTCTAAGTTTGATATTGTTGTAGATGATTTAATTTATCAATTTAGATTTGGATGCCCTCCAAAACCTGAACTTTTACGTTTAGTTGCTCAAAAAAACCAAATCCAATCCGCGTTATCTAACTTAGGAGATACTATAAATACTTTACAATCCACAGCAGATAATATTAATGGTATTATATCAGCAGTATCATCAACTGTTAAAGTAATTAAAGCTATCCCTGTACCAACCTCAGTTCCCCCCGGAGTTGGTATCCCCATCAACGTAATTACTATATTAGCAGATAGTTTAGATTTTCTTGGTAAATTATTAGATGGTGCTAAGGGATCAGTTTCTATAGTACCTACATCAACAAAAGTAATTGCAGATTCAATTAGAAGAGTTTTAGAAAAACTAGGAGAATTAGACGTAGCTATAAACTCATGTATTGAAGAACTAGCCACAGGGTTAACCCAACAGGAAAAAAACAACCTAATTAATGAAATAGGGAACGCCGCTGCTACCTCTGGTGATTTTTCAAATTTAGAATTAAACACAGAAGAGGAAGATGCATTGGTATCAAGATTATCCCCTAATTCAACTGATCCTTTAATTTATAAAAGGTTTAAATTAGAGATACAATATAATGAGGATAATGAATTCACATTTCCCCAAAGAAGAATAAGAGGGGTTAGGGAAAGGACAAACGAAACTAGACCCGCAACTTTACCAGAAAAGAACTGGTTTGAACCTAGGGTAAAGTTCTTTAATGGTTTTGTAACTGATACGTACCCCGCACAAACCTTTACAAACCTACTAGATGGAGGCTACTCATACAGCACATCCGTAAAAGTACTAATTAATGAAATAAAATTTAGGATAGATCAAGAAGCAAGACTAACTCCTTTCAAAACACCTAATTTAAATACCCCATTGGCTGAAGTAAAATTACCATCACCCTTAAACCCACTTCCTCCAAGTGGAAATACTAATACTGGAGGGAATAATAGTACAGGTGGAAGTGTAGGTGGTGCCGGAGGTGGTAGTGGTGGTGGTGGTGGTGGAGGTGCAAATGGCGGGGGAGCTATTAGCGGAGGTGATTTTGATAATGATTTTAACCCTTTAGGTAATACTAATAATAACCTAAATCAACTATAATAAAAAATACAAAAAATAATAACTTTTAATATTTATAATAAAAATGAAGTCAACAGAATTAAAAAAACTAATTAAAGAAGCCGTAAAAGAAGCTATTCAAGAAGAAATGAAAGATGTTCTTTTAGAGGCCGTTCGTGCTCCAAAAATTAGTGGCACAGCTGAACCTTCACCCGTTATGGAAACTGTGAACAATGTAAACCCACCTATGAATTCTGCCCAACAAAGGGAAGCATACCAAAATGTTTTAGGGGGAATGCAGAAAAATTTTACAACTAACCAAGTACCTCAAAAGTTTAACCCACAAGGAGGGGTACCTGGAGGAGACTTACCAGCTGGTGAGGTAGATATGAGTCAAATAATGGGTATAATGGGTAAATAATGGCTAGAATATTAGAAAACAGAACACCAATTGACTCTACAGCCCGAAAAGCTGTTGGGTTTGGTTTTCCTTTAAATGGTCCTGCTGTTTTCGTACCAACTTACACTACAAGAGAACAAACAAAAGCAAATTTAATTAATTATTTGTTAACTAACCAAGGAGAAAGAGTTTTTAACCCTACATTTGGTGCTGATTTAAGAAATTTAGTCTTTGAAAATATTATAGATGTAACTTCTGAAGAACTTCAAGAACGCATTCAAAATGATATTAGAAATTACTTCCCCCAAATTGTGGTAGAAGAAATTAAATTTGACAACAACCCAGATAGAAACACTATTAATTTTACATTAACATATAACATACTTAACTTTGGGATAACAGATGATATACAAATATTACTACAATAATGGCTGATTTAAAAAGAGACATAAGATATATTGATAAAGACTTCAATAGTTTTAGAAACGCTTTAGTAAACTATTCTAAAACATACTTTCCAGATACTTATAATGATTTTACAGATACCTCTACAGGTATGTTATTTATGGAAATGGCCTCCTATGTGGGTGATGTTTTATCTTTCTATTTAGATAACCAAATTCAAGAAACCTTTATACAAAAGGCAAGACAACAAGAAAATTTATATCAAATGGCCTATCTTTTAGGCTATAAACCTAAAGTAACAACTGCAGCATCCGTAGATATTGACTTCTACCAACAGGTACCTTCAAAATTTGAAGGAGGGGAATATGTCCCCGATTTTGATTATGCTATGATAATCCCAGAAAATACCCAAATCACTTCAAATTTAGATAACAGTCAAAATTTTATAATTGAAGATGTAATTGATTTTTCATCATCCGGATCTTTAAATCCAACAGAAGTATCAATCTATCAAATTTCAGGAGTTAACCCAACATATTACCTTTTAAAAAAGACAAGAAAAGCTATATCAGCAACAATTCAAGAATCACAATTCACATTTACAAAGGGTATAAGGTTTGATACTAGAAACATTAATGCTACTAATATTATAGGCGTATTAGACGTAGTAGATAGCAATGGCAATACCTGGTATGAAGTCCCAAATATGGCGCAGGAAAACGTATTTGATACGATTAGAAACACAAATACAAGCGACCCAACATATAACCAAGAAGAAGATGCACCTTACCTACTCAGATTAAAACAAGTACAAAGGAGATTTGTAACAAGATTTATAAATTCTGGATCATTAGAATTTCAATTTGGGGCGGGTTCGACAACAAGTAATGATGAGATAATAGTTCCTAACCCTGATAATGTAGGTTTAGGTCTACCATTTGAAAGAGATCAACTAACAACTGCATACTCCCCTCTTAATTTTGTATTTACAAATACTTATGGTATAGCTCCTTATAACACTACATTAAATGTTAGATATCTAACAGGAGGAGGGGTTGAATCTAATGTAGAAGCCGGAACTTTAACAGTATTAAATGATACTAATTTTAAGTTTATTAACCCTAACCTTGCAAATACATCACTAGCAAACCAAATATTTGCATCTGTTTCTTCTAACAACCCCCTGGCTGCTGATGGTGGGCAGGATGGGGACACTGTAGAAGAATTAAGATTAAATTCTGTTGGTAATTTTCAAAACCAGCTACGTACCGTAACTAAGGAAGATTATTTAATTAGATCTTTATCAATGCCTTCAAATTTAGGGGTAATAGCCAAAGCCTATGCTATGCCTGCTAAAATAGGTGAATATCAACCTGGGGAATTGCCAACTATGTTAGATTTGTTTGTTTTAACTTATGATGCAAATTCAAAACTAAGGACAGCTTCATCATTAATAAAAAGAAATTTACAAACTTACTTAGCGGAGTATAGAATGATTAATGATTCTATTAAAATAAAGGATGCTTTTATAATTAATATTGAAGTTGTATTTGATATAATAGTACTACCAAATTATAACAATAATGAAACAATAACTAAATGTATAACTTCACTAACAAATTTATTTAATATAGATAAATGGCAGATTAATCAACCTATACTAATGAGAGATCTATATATCCTTTTAGATAAAGTAGAAGGTGTACAAACTGTTAAAAATATTACAATTAATAATTTAACAAGTGAGAATTTAGGATATAGTGAATATGCTTATGATGTTGATGGAGCTACTATAGATGGTGTAGTTTACCCATCATTAGATCCTATGATATTTGAAGTAAAATATCCAAACACAGACCTTAAAGGTAGAGTAGTACCCCTATAAAAATTTAAAATATGGCAATTTATAAACTATTCCCAACAAAAGATGCTACAATGTATTCAGAATACCCAAACACTAATACAGGGTTGGATGAAATTATTGAGGCGTCTACTTATATAAAAGATGACTCAGGTCAAGTTAGTAGATATTTAATTCAATTTTCAACAAGTGAAATAACTAATATAATCCAAAATAAAACTACAAATGGTGAATGGACGGCATATTTAAGAAACTTTAATGCTGTCGTAACTGGGTTAAATCTAGATACAAAATTACAATTCTACCCAGTATCCGGTAGTTGGGGTATGGGTACCGGAAAGTATGGAGACAATCCTGTAGTTTCAAATGGTGTAAGTTGGAACTGGGTAGACTACTCAGGTTCTCAGTTATGGCCTATCTCATCTTTTCAAACATATGTTACAGCTTCATGGTCTGGGAGTGTAACTGGGGGTGGAAATTGGTATACAGGATCCAATCTTGGGTTAGAGGTTGTTCAAGAACAAACATTTACCTATGCTGATAACAAAGATATAGATATTGATGTTAAATCAACAGTAGAAACATGGTATAGCCATTCAATAGACCCCACAGATGGTTTTGAAAATAACGGATTTATAATAAAACAAACAGACGCAAATGAATTTGTAAATAATATAAATAACCAAAAAACCTTTAGATATTTTTCTATAGACACAAACACAATCTACCCTCCCCAATTAGAATTTAAATGGAATGATTTCGTCTTCAATACGGGTTCATCTACCAATGTAGAACTACCCCAAGCAGAAAGTTTTATTTCTATATATAATAATGCAGGTACATATTACTCACAAAGTATTCCTAGGTTAAGATTTGCGGCAATGCCTAAATACCCAGATAGAGTATTTCAAACAGCATCACTATATTCTACAAACTACTATTTACCACAGTCACAATCTTTTTACGCCCTTAAAGACACAGAAACTAACGAATTTGTAATAGACTTTGATAATGACTATACTAGAATTAGTGCAGACACAACTTCTAGTTATTTTGACTTATACTGTAACGGTTTAGAACCTGAAAGGTATTATACAGTTTTAGTAAAGACTGTTATAGGAGGCACAACCAAAGTTTTTGATGAAAATATTATGTTTAAAGTAATAAAAGGGTAATTATGGGAAATGTAAATTTAAAAAGATTAGTTTTTACAAAGAAAGAATTCAATGATACTGTAGATACAGAGTTTTCACAATTACTGTCTCCACCAGATCCATCTTTCTTTGATGTTAACTTGGCTACCCAAGAGGATTTTTGGATATTGTATGATAAATTCTTTTATTTAATACCTAAAGAAGGTGAAATAAATTCTCATTTATATTTGGTTGAAACTAGTGGGGAATATATTAACTACCAACCAAACGAGTTAGAAATACAAGCTTTGTTAGAAGAAATAGCAGAATTAAGGGAAGAAAATTTAGAAGTAAGACAACAAATTGCAAGCGTTATAGAGGACTTTAACGAAACCCAAACCCGACAAGAAGCAATCCCACTTCCTAATGGTTTATAGACAAAAATAAAGGATAATAAATGGCAATAAATAATCAAATTACAAGTTCAACAACACCTCTACTTCAAAAGGATTTGACTTTTAATGTGTTGAAGGAATCAAAACCAACTAAAGGGGAAGAATTAAAAAGCTATATTTCTCCTTCTGGTTTGAATTTTGAAATACCTATAAGTTCATCTACTACACAGGTCGACACTACAACTCTATCAGATAATGGGTATGAACTTCAAGATGAAACAAATATACCTAATCTATTATTATCATCTAGTTTTACACCTGGAGAAAATAATATAGAATTTTATATTTATGATGCCCAAAAATCCTTGCTACAATCTGAGTATGATTGGGAAGATTGGACTATTGAGAAAAATACTAATACAGAACAACTTTCTCAATCATATACCGATCTTACTACAGGATTGAATGTAGTAGAAACAGCCTCAACAACCGCACCTACAGACCAAGTATTCTTATCACCTTCTTCAAACATATACAACCAGGGGTATGAAAATGGTACTTTATATGCCTCTTATAATTTTGTAAATTATGAATTGGGGTCATCACCTAATAACACCTTCTATTTAGATGAAATTTCATCGGATAGAACAGAAATAGCAGTAAGATCTAACACAATTCCTGCAAATGATATTAGTAGAGGTTATAAAAAATTACAACAAAAAAGATCCTCTGCAAAATTCTTCGATGAATTTTATGTAAGCTTTTTTGATAATGAGTATCTTATAGGGGTTAATTTCTTACTAACAAGTTCAATTACAACCTCACCACCCACCATCCAAACCTTGGATGTGCAGAGTGATACTACTAATGAAAATATAAAAATATTAATTAAACTTTATGAACCCCTCCCACCTAAATTTAACGTAAAAGATAATCTTTATGTAGCTTCTAAGGTAGGAGAAAGTCAAGCTTATAAGGTTGACTTCATTGAAGATCTTAGTGGACTTTTGGAACAAGCTAATTTTATCAAGGGTCCAAATATTAATATCCCTTTAAAGGATTTAGTAAATAATTCAACTACTTTAAAATCTTATGATGAGTTAACATCAACCCCATCATCCGAGTCACTAAATAATCTTCTAAACACACTTAATAAAACAGGTGTAGTTATAACACCTAACTATTCATATAATACTTTTAATGAATTTATTAATTTTTCTTCTGCAAAAGAAAGAGTAAATAATTTCTATGAAAAAGTATCACAAATACAATCTTACGAAGCAGACATTGAATTAATAACAACCACAACCGGATCTAACCCTAATGTTGCGGCTATATCAGGCAGTTTAGCTAGTTTACAAACTAACATAAGTAACTTAATTAAAAACTTTGATGGTTACGAAACTTATTTATACAACACCTCCTCTTCCTTTTCATATCCAAAAGTAGGAAACACATACCCTTATCCCTTACAACCAACTAGCAGTGTAGAGGTTTTAGAGTGGATGGGTAGTGATGTTGAAAATTCCCAATATTATGGAGGATACATACTTTCAGCCTCACTATATGATGAAAATAACCAAAATTGGTTATGGTATACAATACCAGATTTTATAAAAGAAAATTCATCTAATGATGAATATATAGAATTTTCAAATATGGTGGGTCAATCTTTCGATGAGATTTGGATATACACTAAAGCTTTAAGTGAAAGGTATAATACAACTAATGATCCTGATAGAGGTTTACCACTTGGCTTAGCAGCCGATGCTATCAAAGGATTGGGGTTTGAAACCTTTGGAAATAATTATAATAATCAAGATAATTTTATAGGTTTAACCGGTGAGGATAATGGTAGTTACGTCCCTCCTACAGGTAGTGAATTAATAACCCAATACATAGCTGTAAATGGGGGTCAAGTATATAATTACTGGAGTGATGGTTATGCTTGGGCTGATTATGTTGAGGAAATATTAGAACCCGGATTCCCATATGCTATTGATAAAGTAAGTAAAGAAATATTTAAACGTCTTTACCACAACATGGCCTATCTTACTAAAAAGAAAGGTACAATTAGTGGGTTAAGACAGCTTATCAATATATGGGGTATACCTAATACAATCCTTCGTATAAATGAATTTGGGGGTAAAAATAAAGATAACAGCAATGATTATGATTTATGGTATAATAGATTTAGTTACGCTTACACACCAGTAGCTAACAGTTATGCTGCAAGTTCATCAGTAAACATCCCTTGGATGCCTTTAGAACGTAACTACAAATCAGCAGGAACTGTTTTATCATCCGGAGTAGTAAATAATACAATTACAACAGGAGCAATAACAAATGGAGGTACCCTTACTGCAAATGCATCTGCCCTTTATCAAATCGACAGGCATTTTACAATAACCGGCAATGGTCAGTATGGGGGGCTAATAATCCAATCAGATAATGGAACAATTAAACTTCAAGGGGTTACCCCACCATCAATTGGTATTGCGGATGGTGCCCCAAATACAGGTTGGCCCGATTACACTACTAATGGTATTGGAATAAATTATGAAGTAGGAGATATAATAACAATAACGGGAGCACAAATAAATGCATTAAATGATACTAACTTAGGTCAAGGGTGGACAGGCACATTAACCTTAACATTAACCAGTTTAAACATACAAGAAGGTGACTCCGCTTATATTGTACCAGATGGTTTAGCTTTTAGATTTAAAACAACAGGCTTCCCATCATCAAGTTTTGGGGGATCTTACTATAGTCAATCTTTAATTGCTAAAAAATCTAATGGTGGGTTTAATGATGAATTTGACTTTGGTATTGGGTTATTTTATGAAGACCAACCATCAGGATCATACTCAGGATCTAGCAATAGTGATTACTACGAATATGGTAAAATGAGATTTTTCTTATCAGCATCAGCTGATCAGGGAGGTGTTATGGAATCTGAAGATATTTTCTTACCATTCTTTAATAAAGGGTGGTGGAGTGTTTCTCTTCAAAGAAACACCCATGTATCATCTTCTATTAATGATTCCAATACTATTTACACCCTCCAGGTAGCTAATAAACAATATAATGGAGTAGATGGGAATGTTATAGGGTGGACAGGATCCGTATCAATGTCAACAACTGCCCCTGGAGGAAATAGTGGTTACGGGTATGGTGAATATAGTGAGATTTTTTATGGTGAAACCGGAGTAACATCTTCTGCTAACAAAGCATGGAATGATTTTGGGGTAACAGAGGTAGATGGTATTTATCTTGGAGGTTTCGTATCAGGATCTAAGGTTGTTGATAAAGAAATGAATGAAATATCTAAAATATTCTCTGGATCTTTCCAAGAATTTAGATACTACTCACATGATATCTCTACGGAAGTATTCCATGATTTTACAATGAATCCTGAATCAATTGAAGGAAACAACATCACAGGATCCGAAAGTTCTTTTGATATTGTAAACTTTAGAGCTCCTTTAGGAAATGAATTAGAATATCTTTACACAGCATCTATGTATGGTGATTATATAGAACAAATTTCATCATCTCACCCTGCGATCACAGCATCTGCTGATCTATTAATAACAGGATCATTTATTAATCCCGCTAATCAAACTATAACATCTAGTTATAACTTTATCCATTATTCAAGTTCAGCAAAAAGAACATATAGTAAACCTAATACTGAAGTTTATTTAGTAGATCAACCTTCAATAGGAATTAGAAACAGAGTTTCAAATAAAATCCAAGTAGAAGATGGAGATGCTTATGGTAAAGTACTATCAAGACAAATTAGTATAGATCAAAACTATTTAATTAGCAGAAGTTATACTGAGGATATTACAAATTTTGAAGTAGCATTTTCACCTCAAGATGAAGTAAATGATGATATCATTGCTACTTTTGGGTATGGTGTAATATCAGACACATTAGGTGATCCAAGATTTGTATTTGATTCAAAATTAAATTACTACCCACAATTAAGGAAAGTAGCAATAGATTACTTTAAAAAATATACAGAAGGAAATGTTTATGATTATTTAAGATTAATTAAATACTTTGACAATTCCCTATTTAAAGCAATTAAGGCATATGTACCAGCACGTACAAGCGTGAGTACAGGCGTTGTAATTAAACAAAATCTCCTAGAGCGCAATCGTCGCCCATCTGTAACAATAAACCCAAATACAACGGTAGCTCGTACTATAGAAACAGGATCCTTTAATGGAATTCCTACTGAAGAAACAGGTTTAAATAGTGCAATTCAATTTAGAAATTTAGAATTAACAGGAAGCATTGATATTGAATCTATAGAAGGTGGAGCTGCTGGTGTCCCTAACCCTCTAAACTATACACATACCCAATCAGGTTACTTTAGTTTTTATACCCAACAATCACCATCTACAATTAATCAAAATTATAGAAATTTACTAGCATATGGGGGGGTAGGATCTGGATTGGGGGATATTATATACCCTTCCAACCAATACGGAAATTTAGGATTTACCACACCTATAAATACTAGGTTTGGAATTCAATCAAATAATAGTTCTACTTTAGGTTTAACATTTGGCTCTACATTTGATTTAGCAATATCATCATCTGTAAGAGGGATTATAGGAGTTGAAAGTATATCATCTCAATCTTTATCTCCAATCAACACTGTAGTATCAACATCTTTCTACAACATTTCTCCTGAAGAAGAAATTTCATTTTGGTACAAATATCAAAGTGGTTATAGTGGTGGGGCATTGAGGTATATTACTATAACAACATTAGACTTAGATAATACATCACCTCTCTACTCTTCAAGTATACATAACCAAGTATCATCACAATCCTACATTCAAAGAAATGAAACTATATCTGGAAGTATCTTCTCAATTAAAGAATCACAAGATGAATTTTATAATGGAGAGTACAGTGGTAGTGATTTAATAGTAACAACACAATCTTTATTAAATAACCCTTATAGGTTAGTAGATAATAGAAACACACAATATTTTATAAGTGCCTCTAGTGGAGCCGTTATTGGCATCCTGCCATCTGCTCCTTTCTTTACAGAAACTGCTACCCAAACAAATACATTAATGTCAGATGGAACTACTACCCAAGTACTGGATATTATAGTTTCACCCTCTACAGATGCTGCTATTCTAAACTTCCAATTATATTTAGAGGAGGGGGGTATTAGAAATGGTCGTAATTGTATATCATTGTTTGAAGGTACTCCATATTTAAAATCTGGAATATATTATATAAATTACCTTGTAATGGGGATATTTATTAATAGAAGAGCAGCGAATGGGCAAGACTTCATCCAAACTGTATTACCTAATATTGATCAATACAAAGACTACAATTCTGGAGCAGAAGCACCACAAAATATAGATAGAGTAACCCTCACTGATCCTTTAGATATTCCTTATCTAAATGATTTTATTACAGGATCTATATTAGACAACAACCCTGTTGCAGCATTAAACCCAAACCCACTATCCCCAATATTCAACTTTGCCTTAACCGCAAGTGTTGGTGAGGTTTCTCCCACTATTGACTTAACAGCTGAATGGGAGTTTTTGCAATGGAAAAACCCAACAACTTCTGCTGCTTTCAATTCAACAATACCATCAAATTTAATTCAATCCGTTCTTTTTGAAAATAACAGTTCTACTTTGGGGTATTATGTAGTTAATAATGGTAAGGGTGCAGGGGTAATTACACCAACAAATGCACCTGCCGGGTTAGTAATTATGAATCCTAATTCGGAAACTTTAGGTGTACAAAGCAGAGATAATTATCCATCATCAATCCCACAAAACGCAGTATCTAATAATACAATAACTTTAAAATTAGGAGCAGGTTCCTCACCAAACTCAACCCCTAGAATAAAACAAACTGTAACAATTAATCAAAGTAGTGCCCCAACGGATAATGGTAATCCTAAAATACACGCCCTTACCTATTTAAGTAACTACCATGTGTCAAAATCTCTAGCACTTAATAAAGTAAAAGGAAAAACAACAGGGTATCTCTTAGGTCCAAGTTCTGGTAGTTTCTTCCAATATAAGCAAACCTTTTTAGGATTTGAAAAACCGGATACTTATTCTTATACCCCACTAGCACTAGCATTAAATAAATTTTCAATAGAACCAGATATATACGGAAATCTTACAGGAGATACACTAGATAATACAAATACGTTTATCCAAAATCCGACTTTCAATTTTGAACTTTCACAATCAATATTCTCTATGCCTGGGATTGGTTTAGATGGTTTATCCGGTTCTGAATTTTATCAAGAATTAACAGATTATAACGGTCCTTTTGTAAGTACGGATGCCCCAAACTCCAATAATTATTATTGGTTATATGGTAGTGGTAGTAGAACTACAAGTAATCTACAATACATTGCCTCACCAGGAATGGTTCCATATGTGGCAGATATTTCCCAATCATTACAGCTATTTAACTTCAACCCAAACACATCAGGTAATCCTATAATTTTTGATAACTCACCTTACAATCCTGTATTTAACAATGTTACAAGTAGTGAAAAAAACACATATGTTCAAGAGGTAGAATATGGGAATGGGATTGAACAACCAACCAACCTCCCATCAATTATAGAAGACACAGCTTTACCTGCACAGGTTAATGATAGTTTTTATACTACAAAGGCAAACATCATTCCAAGGTATATAGGAAGTACTCTAGAAAGTGCAAATTATAATAACTACACCCCATCAGGTAGTAGTATCACATTCCTAAACTCAATTAATGGTACTTCAAACACACCATCTGTTTGGGGTGGAGATAATAGTTTTGGGAACACGGCAGTTATTGACAAATACCCAATATATTTTGCCCATTTTAAAACCTCATATAATAATTTAAATTTAGAAAATACTTATACTTTTGAAATAGATTCTTTAATATTATCTCCTAACAGAGATGTGACAGGGGAAAAAGCACCAATAACACCCGTAACCATTAAGGTAGATGGTAGTGGTAATAATTTAACGGAAGTAAGAAGCACATTTGAGAGAGGTAGAAAGGTAGGCATAGCTTATGATTCTGTAAAGTTTAATAAAATTAAATATGGAAACGTAAAAATTGGAAATAAACAAATATTCCAAGGTTCATTAGAATTTATAACAACGGCGGCAACAACCTTAGGCCCTACAGGTCAAGGAGAATACCAATTCCCATCAAACACCCCCACCATGTCATTTCAAACAGCTAGTTATACAAATGACTATGGTATAGTAGGTTCTACAACTACACCAGTTCCGGGGGATGTGTATTATACGTCTATCCCAACCTCCCCACCATCTTCCGCATACAATTCACGTTCCTTTTTATTAGCCGGGAGTAACTGCTTTCTTTTAGGGGGTAGTAAAATTAGTTTTTCAAATTACTTATATGGGTTTAGTAATGGTGGTGGTGCTAATAACTTTTTAGCATATAATTCTGGTCCAGGTTTAGCATTAATGCATTCGTTTAACATTGC
>JGI858J16261_1000024_pt1 | contig 17829 bp, 10 predicted proteins | sample TiedelARG03_113m_FD_16261 | JGI IMG/M metagenome (IMG submission 16261) | reverse complement strand
GGTCATGCACCTTCACCCTGTCTAAAATGCTAGACTTCAGATAGTACCCTAATCGATAATCAGGTTCAAATTTTTGTGCCTCATGTTGTTTCGGTAGGGAACAATCTATTGGTGCCAAACCATGGTAGCATGAACACCAATTCAGGCACACCATCCATAGATCAAATGCATGTTGCAGCCATTTTCTATGGTCAGCCACTTGCTGAAAATGCACACTTATGTCTGGAGAGTGTTCTTTGGTTATCTTCTGTACAATATCTTGAACCAGATCCATATTTGCCTGACCATCTATGTATCGGCTAGAAAGGATAACATCTTCAGTCAAGTAATTTATGACTCTGTAACCTTCTTCAAAATCAGGTTTTGGATAATCAAGCTCGTCCCGAATCCAAGAATGAGCTGCCTTTAGCAAAGCAACTTTCTTTGCAGTACTGTCCATGTGGATATGTTTTTTTTTAATGTTGATCAAAATTTTTTCAGCATTGGTAGAAATTGACGTCACACCTCCACCAAAGATCGACATTGCAATTTCCATCCTCTTTTCCGTAACTTTGCTTATGCTTTTCTTTTCCATACTTATGCTTCCACTATATGTGTTTGCATCTGATGCAGAGTCTAATGAGAACCCTTTTATATCCAATTTTTGAATCTTTTTATAAAAGTTTTTGGTCGACAAAAAGTTATGACTCAACATCCTGTTTGAGTGTTTTTGTATTTACTACATGTGATAGTTTTTATGATTCCATCTCGACTTGTTGTCACAATGGGGAAAAAAGCTGCTAGTTTTTATCTTCAGTGCAAATGAGGCATCAACTAGATTATGACTCAACATCCTGTTTGAGTGTTTTTGTATTTACTACATGTGATAGTTTTTATGATTCCATCTTGACTTGTTGTCACAATGGGGCAAAAAGCTGCTAGTTTTTATATTCAGTGCAAATGAGGCATCAACTAGTCCTCATCGACAACAACAAAAAACGAGTAGAGTAGTCATATGTGTATTAGCTTTTTATCTATCTAAAAAATATGTGTGTTTTTGCTTTGGTACTATGTATATAAATAGGCTGTTCACATCTTAGAGATCAACAAATTAGCAGCTCAACATTTCTTGTCAAGTCACACCTAAAGATATGGCAGGATTTCCAAAATTCAACAATGTTTTGTTGTCAAAGTCTGACATTGAAAACAGATCACCATGCAGAATATTTTCAGAAACTGTTCGTCAAAATATAGAATGTGATCCACGTAAAGGACGTTTGTTTGCTGAGTTTGTGTACCACGCTCCTAATCACCCAGAATTGAGAGATGAATTTCGTAGGAAATTATCGCAAATAATCGATTATATGCGAAATCGTTCATGTGTGTATATGAAGAGTGATTACCTGCATGTACTGTCTGGAGGCCAAATTGAATGGTTACAATCCGAATATGATCGATGGATAAAGGATCCTTCAACTGTAAAGCTGGCAAACCAACTTCGTCAGGAACGGAGGTATTTTCAGGTTGCAAATGAAGTCAGTGTCCTGAGTTTGCTTGCATTAGATGTGGCCAATGAAATAGAGAAGTATGTATATCCCCCGTTCAACTTCATTCAAAAGGTTGCAGAAAATGCCATTATCTACATGACCCGTCCCGATATAAACTCGTACAAGAGAAAGGTTGATGAGCTGAGAGACCAAATATCAGTGGGAATTACTGTTCACAGAAATGGACCGGAACTTCTTCCAGTAGCTTTGAAGTATCGCATACAACTTTTTGGTGAAAAGCGTAATGACAATCCTCATGCTATGAATACAATTTTCCCCCAAAATCTATAGACATTTTGGATGCAAAACTGTTGTGATGAAAAAAAAACATTTGTATGAGAAAACTCTTTAATACTATTGACAGTGGTGTATTTGTTTTGATGAAATATTTACAATGTTTGAATTGTGTGGATTATCGCATATTATACCATGTTTTAATTGTATAAAACCATGTTTAGCCTGCTTTATTTGATATTAACAGTTTTGGTTGGTAAAATCTGTTCTATATTTTCCATATCTTGTATGCAATTATTCTTATGTATATTACATTTACATATTTGACCATGTAAAAAAGCCATGCGTTGTATCATTTGTGATCGAATTGTACTTATATGCATATGTAATGTTTGATTGGATGTACCTGATTGAATAAAAATACAATTACATGGCAATTTCTGTTTTTGTTCTATTTCATCTGTTATACCATATTCTAAATTATTAATTTTGCATGCACTACAAATATTATTGATATACGAGGGTAATTGAAGAAGAGATATCTGTGGTTCCTTTAATATTTCAGCAGAAGCTAGATATCCTCCTGCATATATTGGAATAGAAGGATAGCTGTATAGAATTGAAATAAAGTGTAATAGGTCATTTACTCTTTTGGATGAAACAGATAAAAGCATTGTTGCTGGATATTGAGACTCTTGCAGTTGATCATTCTTTTGTGTGTTCAATTCTACCTTTGATGAGCGTGTAACACAATGATTATCAATTGACATTAAATGGATATAGCGAATTATTTCTGCACATGATAGTATCTTACTTTCATGAAACAATGTTGCTGGTGGAATATTTAGGTGATATAAATATTCATATCTAGAATCTTTTTTAGTTTGGATAGCATCGGATAATCTTGCTAATGACATCCATAATGAATAGAAAAGTACTCTGTTTATAACAGAAAGAGCACTTTCTTCATTATAGAAGTAATTAAGAAGATACTTTTGATAATCCAACAATAGTTCATTTTGCAAATCTTGTAGTACAGAAATGAATGTCGAAAGCTTTTCTTGATCTCCTCTAAATAAGGTAAATACATCAACAGTGGATATATATTTTACTTCATGTAAAATAGATTCCCATTTATTAATATAATAAGATATTACACTTAGCTTTTGTGTATCAGACATACTTATCATTTAAGCTCAAAATTAAATAACCTGAAAATGTTTCCAATATGTAGGGTACAATATGACTGTCGTAATAATCTTTTATATCTATAGTGACACAGGTTCCATCTACTAATTTAATATTATTTTCACATAACCATGACTGTTGTGTAGGCTTAAAATAGACAATTTTTTCAGATGGTGGACTGTTAGATGTGAAAACTTGTACTTTTGTACCTCCTTTGATAGTTACCCATCTACACTTAGCATTTTGACATAATTTATATATATTGACACTTCTGTATTTATCTGAGCATATTGTTATCTTATCATCTTCAAAATAGTCTGTTGAATCTATTACATATTTGTCATCAAACATCGAAATAGGTAATGTCTCTTCTTTATCTGAATAATTGTTAATGTAAAATAACAATGTATCTATATCACTCTGTGGTAGTTTATGAAATGTTTGTAAATCTCTATTTGGTCCTCTTTTTGTTACAACTGACATAAATTTATCTTTTCGTTCTCTTTCCAATGCTTTTTTTTTCAATTTGATATAGTTATAGAATTGAACAAGTTTTTTATATTCATCATCAGACAACTGTTGTCGAAACTCAGTTGAAACAACTAACTCTTTTGGCATTGTGGTTATATCCAGTCGAGTGAGCTTTTGGGGTACTTTGGTCTTAGTGACATTTTCCCTGGACTTCAATAAAATGTCACAAAGTAATAGTAAAAAGGTGATTATCTGAACAGATGAATTGCGAACAATGTCAATGAACATTGGTGCCTTATCTTCTGTAATACCTTTAATAAGACAGTCATATTTAGCTTGAATAGATGGTAGTATTAATCGTTGTGCATTCAAGTCACCTACTTTTTCAACCCCTTTTAATAAATCAAGTGGGATAATATTGCCACCCATTTTGTTTCGTTGATCTTCCATCTCATTTACTAGATTTCTTGCTTCCTCTATCTTTCCTGCTTTACATAATTCTTCTTTGCGTAATTCTAATATCTCATTCACACGAGTTTCAGCACCTACTGCTTCAAACAAATCTTCCATAAATTTGAGCAAACCTTGAAAATCATGTCGGGCTAGTAGCTTAAAACATACAAATTGTGTACGAGCTTTAATAAAAGATGCACCTTTTTTCTTACCTGTTATCCCAGCTAAATGTAAAATTGGTTTACCATTTGGGGATTCAATTTTATATCCCATATAATTTTTTTTACGTAATAATAACAAAACCCAGAATATTTTTTCTACACATAATTTAGATGGTGATGGAAAGACAGGGGGGTACTGATCATCACCCTCATTGATTGAATCAGCATATTCCTGTGCTCTAGCAAATAAGGCTTTACTCATAGAGGGTAATGATGCACATTGTGGCAAAGATAGTTCTTGACATACGTCAGTCAAAGTTTTACAATTAGGACTCACTAATGGGACAAAAATACTATCAGTATCTCCAGTGATGACCCCCACATTATATTTATCTTTNAGCCTCCTAGCACTATTTTCAAGGTCCATTCGTGCAACATAGGTGATAGTTGCCCCCACCATTGGTGATAATCGGGCCATATTTCCATATATCATATTGCAACATACTTTAACAGCTCTTTGTTGTACATCGAACAATTGAACTAAATCACTATTTCCTTCTTTTTCAGCCTGTAGTTTTTTTAATTTATATACCCCACGTTCTTTTTTCAATAGTGATGACGTAACTTTAGCCAGTGCTTGATACCTGGCTGCTGTTAAATAATACACATCTGTTTCAACCTGAAATGGATCAATTTTTCGTTGTTTATTTTTTTTTAAGATAACAACATTAGGTATTGTATGTTTTACATAATCTATATTTTCAATGAGATTATGTTTTGTAATATATTCTTTTGTTACACGTGATGTCATGCCTATGTTACGCTCCATAACACCTGGGTACTGTGAGGCAAAATCAAATACAGCTGTAAAAAGCATATAAAAACCACAATTTTCCACAGTTCGACCAGCAAGTGGTTGAAGATTTTGTGAATCTTTTTCATTATCATAGACAAATGTTTCATGCTGCATATAAGAATCATCCCGACTTAAACCTGAATCAGGTAAAATAATATGTAGGGTGTATCCTAATCGATAATATAATGACAAAAATTGAGGTATCGATCTTTGTTTGAACAGTTCAATCTGTGTTACTCCAGTAATATTTGACATAGCAGTAAAGAATGAATTATATTGTTCAAACAAAATTAAAGCAAAGACTAAAATTGTATCTAGGAGACAATATGTAGCCAAAACAACCAAGTCATCACTATCACCACATTCCCATGTAGTTTTTAGATTATCATACGTAACTCGGGTATCGTGTAATTTTGTCAAATTAAATTTTTGTTTACAAAGATCATCCAACTTACATCCTCTCATAGGTCCTCCAGCAATCACCATAACATCAACTACTCCTACATTAGACATATAAATTCCAGTGATATTTCTAAAATTTTTAAATCTAACTATTTCATCATTTAGAAAAGATTCATCAATTTCATCATCACTACTTTCATCACTATCTATTTCTTCATACTTTCGTTTTAATGGTACATTTAACACTGACTTTTGATTTGTTTTGTATTGTATATATCCTTCATCTGGTTTGTGTGTGAAAGACAAATTAAATTTTGTTTTATGTATTGGTTGTTTTTTATTATTGTATTTTAACACAATGTATCGATTTTCTAAAAAGGGCAAATCAAATTTATAAATATTAAATCCTGTAATGTAATTAATGTTATTATTACGTATATAATTTAAAAATGCTTCAATCATATCAAGTTCTTCATTAAATAATAATATTTCCAAAGATGTCTCCGTAAAATTGAAATTAATATTTTTAATAAATTGATTTACATNTTCTCCTAGTAGTTGTTTTTGACATAATTTTATTATATCTAATTTTTTATCTTTAATAATACAAGCCTGTTGCTTAGAATGATTAGTCCGGTTTGGGGATATACGTAAAAATATGCGATACTCTGGCAAACATAGGGCATGGTCAAAAAGAACAGTTGACATGCATGTAATTGTTTCAACTTTCCTTGTATGAGGTTGAAAATCTGTTTCGATATCAAAAGCTAACCATTTCATTTTTTTTGCGATATCTAAATGCAACTTAGTTGACAACATTTGTGTGAAGTGTTTTTTCCATTGTACTTTTAATTCTTGTTTTACCTGACCCATACATTTAAATATATCTGACATAATTATAGAGATATTTTGTTCTAAGGTTTTGTATATAGTTGTGATATTATGTTTATCTTTATCATAAATGTGTTGAAATAAACAGGATAATAATTCCTCTGTAGTCACATCAATTATATCAGAAAATACATTATGATAATATATCTTTTTCATCATGTCCCATGTTAATGATTTATTCACATTAATTATACTGCAACACTGGTTATTGAAAATATATTTTGTGAAGTCACTTTCATGGTTTTTGTTATCTACACAAATTTCTTGTATTCGCATCTTTAATATATCGTGTATTTTGGTACTTTCAATAATACCAACCTTGAAGTCTATGTCTTTATAAAAAACATTATATTCCATATATGTTGATGATTTTTGCAGGGACATTTGTTTAATGGGAATAATTACATGTCCCTGTCTATAGGCACCCCTATTTAGAAATAATGATGTATCTGGACCTAATCCTACACCATGTACTTCAGGTAGAAAGAGAGGTTGAAAAATTAAATTTGTTCGTAATGTTTCCCTAAATTTTGTCCATGAAATGGAAGAACCAACATACAATTTTAGAAAAGATGTTACACCCATAGCTGCCATCTCTAAAGGTGCCCGCATAATCATTTTTGCATCAACAATATCAAATTTCAATTGGCGAAACAGTAAAACAATTTTTGTTATTTCTGTTGTATCCATGGTCATACTTCCATCTTTAAAACGGAGATACACACTTTGTCGTAATCCATATGCATTAATATAGATCTTAGATTTACCTCCATTTCCTATACACTCTATTACTGGACATACTTTGAACATATCACTAGTTTTAAGGTCTAAATTTTTCAAATGCTGTTTCTTCTGGTGACATCTCATTAAGATAGATAGATCAGGTGGGGCAATTGATTTCCCATGTACACCATATGTAAATGGATAAAATGCATTTGTATACTCTAACCTCATCATCGTGAATAGTTCTGAAGAGAAAAATTATGTCTCACATATATAATCGATCTCACCTTCCTCGAATTGGATATACTATCGACACACCAGTAAGCAGATTGGCATTACGGTATTGGAATGTGATAGACACACGTAAAAAAACATATATTACAGCCAATGAATACTATGATGTATCTAAATCAAGTGATACCACCTGCATGGCTGAAAACATACCATATTCAATTCGAAATAAAATAGAAAAATGTTGCAGTACAATCGATATATTAACAACAACAAAACAACTTGCTTTATTGACAGTTGACAATAATTTATTAGACAATACTATATTTTACATATTACCATTTCAAAAGCTTATGTTGCTAGAATATGTTTGTCAAATGATTAATCGTTGCAGCTTAAATGAATTCATACCTTTTCTTATATTACTCTTATCTTCCACATTACGTATTCCCCACATTACATGGAGCAAATGCGTAGAATTATCTCAGTTTTTCTGCAAACAAGTGAGTGTCCATATTATCCCCCGCAGACATGGCAAAACAACATTTATGCATTCTTTAATGGCATTAGAAATCTTTTTCCCAGAAGCAGGATTAAAAATATTATATTGTGCCCATCATTCAAAATTACCTGATTCCACATTTGCTGCTATAAACAGCTTATTACCAAGGTTAAGTTCTCTGATAAACAAATATGAAATAAAAAGTTATAAAGAACGCCAACTAACTGCACAATCAAAGGAGGATTTTTATTACAATGTCACATACAAAGTGTATCAAAGTAAAAAGTCAATCCAATGCTTTTTCACAAAATATAATAAAAAAGGTCGACTAATACAAAGTCAACAACCAACAACAGTCAATGCTGATGTACTATCAAACACCATTGAATGCCGAGTTTATGGAAAGCAAAATGTAAGTAAATCAGTAAATGTATTTATTAATTTTATTTTTAACATCTAAAATAGTATTAATATTTTCCAACTCTACTACTTGATCCAAATTCGATTCAATAGTTACTCCTGGTGGTAATATATCACTAGATATAACAATTGAAACACCATCAAATTTGATCACAACATCTGTATTATACAGTATTTTATAAAGCAATTCATTAATAAGTTTATCTGATAAAGATATTGATAAAGTATTTAAAAGTTTTTTTTGGGTGTTTTGCAAAGGATATTTATTTGCATATAACCAAATATTTCCTTGACGCACATAAAATGTGTTAGATTGATAAGATGAATCTAAATATGTTTGTTTTTGTTGTAATAAAAACAGAATATGTTTAATGTAATTGTCATTTATTCCTAATTTGTGACATAATTTAGGATAATGAATAATATTGTATGGTACACTGTGCAAGGATAAAACATTTTGATACAAAACATGTAAAAAATGGTTGTCAACATCAAGAAGCTCGTACCCTACATTGACATTTTTTGACATTGAATGATTATTCAAAGCTTCTCGAATTAACAATTTACATAAAGCAACAGCATTTAATTTTCCAAATTCAATAAAACCTTGAATTGGAGTATTTTTCTTTTTAATGGTAGAACATCCTAATAATTTAAGTATCATATATCTACCAATTTGATTCATACCTTGAACAATTTCAGGACAGTCATAAAGAGGCCATGCAGTACGTTTATTGACATTTCCCATATGATCATGAACAATATTCCAATGATCTTCATTAGCCCATATAATAGAAATAGGGTTGTTTTTGTCAGTGATCCATACAGTGTTATATTTATCACAGATATTTGCATCTTCACATAATTCTTCTCTAGTTTGGGTGTTTAATATTTGAAAATTGTTATCCATAGAAGAATCAATAGTGTTGGATGAATCCAGAATGTCTCGTACAAGTTGAGAATGTGTCAGGTTATTATCCTCACCAATTTCCACTTGTACCTCTGTATATTTTTGCAATGCAGTATATGGATTACAAACACTTGTAGCTCGTTGAAAAATAAAATTAATAGTTTGATTTTCAGCATCAATTAGTTCTATGTAGATAAATTTACTATACTCACGCAAAGCAATTGGAGCAATATAACAGTCACCTCCTATAACAGAAGGAATAGCAAAAAAATATTCCTGTTGTTGATAGCGAGTGGCAGAATAAAAACCAAACTCGTCTTGAATATTGTCATATCCAACTCTAATGAAGACATTTTTATAGATTATCTTTTTTTGGAATACCAATAAAACAACAAGATTATTATATTGCTCTGTAATTATGTTTAATGATTTGATTTCCTTTACTTTCTCCATAGTTTACATCCATTTACTCTTTTTTTGTCTTGTTATCCATTGTCTCAATGTATCACTCTTTTGTTGAGATAAATGTATATTTCTCCCTTGTACCAAATAAGCCGACACCATTAAATACACCAACTTAATAAATCTATTATCCTTTGCATGTGTGACAATATTTGTCTCCAAAACATACTCTAATATAATATTTATTATGTTACAAAGGCGATCGTTAGCCAATTTCATCCTATTTTCAACTGTTGTTCTTTGTTTTGCTTTGTCTTTAAGTAGATGCTTATAAAACAATTCATGTAAATGAACAATCAAAGCCATTAAAGACTCTGATTCTTGAACTTCAACATTATTTTCTTGTAAAGAATCTATAACATATTGAAAAAAATAATGTTGGTTATATTTGTCAATGACAATGTCATTGCTGGTACATTCAGGCTCTAAAATGGGTTGTTTTAAATATCTTGTTTGGTTCTTTGTCCCACTGCTGATATACTTTCCAGTCAATCGACAACAGTGCAGCTCATCTTGTATACATATATTATAATCTCCACAATAGTGAAACATCATATGTGTAAGACAAATATACAAATTGTCTTTTATGACATTATATGTTAGTATATCTACCAAGGTAGACAATTGTTTATTGTTTGATACAATTTCTAGAGCATCATGAATACTGAAGTACAAACATTCATCTAAGATACATGAATAATTAGCCATTTTGTTCTTTTTTTCCAGTGTTTACGAGGATCAACGTTTAACCATATAATTATAGATGAATGCAATTTTCTTCCACGTCACATATATGAAGAAGTGATTCCTATGGGTATGACAGACAATGGACGAATGACTCTCATCAGTTCTCAAAGATCTACAGAACAAAATAAATATGTCGACCTCGACAATACTCGATCTCCTTTTATATTATTTAATAGAGTATGCTATGCATGTCCTCAACATATAAGATCATTGTATCGTTCAAATACATCACTATTAAAATGTCCATGTAAATTTTTTGCCCCACCTCAACACTTGACTATCAAAGACAGCTACAAAGAAATATTAAATGTATTTTCATCTTCTGAAGATAATATGAAGGATGAAAACAGGTTGAATATGTTACGTGAAATCGGGGTAATACCACCTCCTGATATGTATGACATAAATCATGGATCTATCCAAAACAACTCTTTTCTATTTTCACAAGAAGGACTTGATCACTTTTTAAAGAAAACTATCTGTATTCAATCTTATATTGATGATCCTAATATACATGTTAGCAAAACAATTGTGATGTATTTAGATCCAACTACATTTAGTGCAGATAGTTCACTAAATGCAATGTCTTTTGTAACAAATATAATTTATAGTGATCAACAATCCGAATATGTTATTTTAGCCGTAGAACATTTTAAAACAGAAGATGTAGATCCAGATGAGAAAAATGTCTGTAAGGCATGTAGTGCTCTTATTATATCAGTATTAGAATTACTAACATCATGGTATGATAATTATTTTGATCGATTAATAATTGCACCTGAGAGTAATAGTCTAAATCTAGAACCATTGGCCTTTATGCTATCACAAGTATTTTTTATCAATAAAACACTAAATTCCAAAATAACAATTCAATTCACTTCTGTAGATCGAGGAACCATCTCTAATAGTTCCTGCAAAGATATAAATGGTATGAAACCATATGTAAAACGACGTAAAATATCGAAATTATGTATAGGTTATCTTTTAAAAGGTAATAACAAAACAAAAGACTGTGTAAATTTTTATGCAGATATATTTAATAAAAAGATATTGTTTTGTGCTAAATGCATCATTAGTCTAACCTTGCAAAACATACCAATATCTATAGTATCATATATAGGTGATCAATTACAATGTGTTCGCATTATTAAAAAAAAAACGACAAAGGCTTATTATATTACAGGAAAAGACACTAATAAAACAGATGACCTTGCAATTAGCACTATCATGAGTGTTCAGATATATCGGCAGATAAATAATCCTACAATGACACTAATTGATTTGCCATATCCATCCAATAGTTCATGTACTGCAGATGATCAATTAGGTTATTTGCATAAACAAGATCATAATACCTTTTATACCCCTGAAAATGAAATATCTTTAGTTATACCTAAAAAGTTTTTTTCTATTCCAAAGATCGTCCGCTAATCCACAATGTTTCAACCATTGGAAAAGAATTCACTTGTGTATGTTTTAATACTTGAGCATTACAGACACAAGTTCCAATTTGCTCTTTTATCATTCGCAATAAAATTTGTGACCTGAGTAATATATCATTGCATATGTTTTTTCCTATACAAAAACTCCAAAAAATACCACGTCCATCAACTGTTTTTGATATTTTAGACCCGTTGCTAAAGTAAATATTTTTATTATAATTATGGGATAAATGTTCACATTCATCCTGCAGTATATACATCTCATTCCACTTGTTTATTGTTTTATTATTGACTAAATAATCATCTAGGATATTAGATACATGGTCTATTGAATCGAATTGACATTTGTCAAATATAATCTGGACAACTGCATAGTTTTTCTCAACTTTTAAATCAATGATATTATATCTTTGGGCTGGATTTACCCACACAGCATTGTAAACTTCATCTGCAGAGACATAAATAAAACAACATAATAAAAATATGATTTGTTGAAACATTTTGTCTTTTTCAACNTTGATAATAAACTATGGTGCAAGAAATAATATTTTTCATTTTGGTCGGTCAACTAAAAGATGTTTTGGATAAATGAATCAATATTAATAGGTTCATAGCTATCGTCATTACCACTCTCCTCATGGTCAAAATGCCACAAAGGCAAAAATATTTTTCTTTCAAACACACTAGCAACACATGTATCATCAATGATATCATTATGATATTCAGTACACTTTCTTAATGAATCCTCATAATTGTCTCGGTCATAGCAGAAGTTATCTTCATAGAACCCAATAAGTTGCTTGTACGTGAGATGTTCACTCTCAAGCTCATATATAATATCATCAACACTTTTTCCAACCAATATTTCATCGGCAGATAATACAGTTCCTGAATGTATTGTTGGAAATTTATTTAATGGATATATAATAGCCAATACTTCATTTCCAGCAATAAATTCTGATTTTAAATAACACCCTATACGTTGCATTTGGTTGCTTGTAACATGACCCATACAAATTTGTGTAAAAAATTCATTTGCTCCTTTAGCTCCACTATAACTTTTTATGGACACATTATATGTAGAATATGAATTACCTCTTGTTCTTATTTTATCATTCCCTAAAATTTTTTTATTTCCTATTGTTACAACAGTTTTATAAGTAGTCAATGGTGGACCAACCATCACTTCAGTCTTTTCAGTATATGTTTTACTTTTAGAAAATCCTAAACGTAAAGCCATCATAATTGCGACATCTCTCATTGCTAACACCCTCTCCACATCATAATTATAAAATACATTGGGTAGAGGTGAAGTACTTCCATAAAGTTCAGTAGCTACCATCACAGCATGTAATGCACCACATAAATTTGGATTGTGAGTAAACAGCCGATTTAATATTGAATTATTAGATGAACTTTCTAATAGTGGAATAATTTGTCTATTGAGAATTGTAAATGATGGAGATACTTTATTCATTTCACTACATAAATTGTTAATATTGTGCAGTACTTTGGGACAAACCCGACTAACTGTTTTGAAAAGTATTTGAATATCTTTTCTGATTATCCACCATAATGTAGGAGCTATTTTTCTTGTATAACTCATGCAATTGATAAGCTCTAGTCGGATTTTTTCATTACTTGATTTATCAATAAAATATTCATTATCAATCTGATTTATAGATAAACAAGGATTTCGCAATATAGAGAAGCATGCTTGTCGTTTATTTGATAAAACAGCATGTTCTACGATATTTCCACCTTTATAATTTCTTTCTTCTGGCACTTCTAAGCAAATAACATCATTATTTTCTAATAAAGATTCCATTTTAATATTTTCCTCATCTTGATCATTATCTTTTGTCTTATTATACCATTCCCAATCAAATTCGAGCACATTACCCTTATGTTTAAAAATTGGGTTATTCCACACAACTATCTCTTCTGTAATTGCATCATCTCCAACAATTTGTAGTTGATTTTTATCATCAACACAAATACCAACAAATGGAATTTTTACTGTTTCTTTTTTTAAAGCAACTCCTCTTTTTTCTGTGAATAAATTATCAATTACATTGCAACTATTTTGATCAGTCCATTCTCCCATTCCTGGCATAGAATTAATAGATCTTAAACAATCCAATCCATGCTTAACATACAGATATGTTTGTAACCGGATTGTTCGTGACATGAATTGATCATCAACATCAAAATCATATATAGTAGTATAAATACGTTGAGGTTTCCAATCATATAATTCTATGTTAGGATATTCAATGTCCAGTTGCTCTGGTGTTAAAGATAAATGTTGTGCTATAGTTTTAAAAACTTTTTTAAAATATGATATCACATCAGTTACATATCGCTGTAAGATTTCACCAGCAAGAGAAACAATAATCTGGCTTGCAACTTTATCTAGAAATGCCCCATTCTCTAATTCCTTTACACCTTCCTGAATTACTGTTGATAATTTACTTAAATCAATTTTTTTACTGTATTTTTGTTCCACTGTTGCTTTTATAAGTGAGTGTAAAAACCTTTTGACTTTCATAGTATTATCATCTATATCACTGTTAGACAGCAACATAATGGGTCTCACCATTTTTCTTTTTTTTAGAATAGGTTCATCTGTATCTTCAGTTTTGTCTTCTTCTTTTGATCTCTCATCCTCTGGTATTTGTTGCTTATCCTCGTGGATAAAAAAGGGTTCATTATACAACCGTATAATGTGATCATTGACATATCTTTCATGATCAAATTTTTTTGACGCAGTGATAATTTCTTTACTAGCAAACATATTAATAAGCATACTAGCATCAGGGTTTGTCTGATAATATTCATCACTAAAAATGTTTTCCATACCCTGCACAACTCTATGTAGCTCATCAAGAGACACTGATTCATTATATTTTGAAGCTCTTTTTTCATCTTCAGTCATATCATCTTTTACTTTATTAGTGGTTGTTTCACTTTTATTTTTTCTCTTAAAGACATTTCCACCTCTGTGTCTAATTCTCATATTACCATATTTACCCCCATATGGTACTCCATCTTTAGTAATAAAAGATGACGTATAGCGATATGAAGATTTTACTGGAATAGTATCTCCTGGTAAATAAGTAGATTGGTTCACATCTAATCCATTTCCAGCTACTTCACCTTCCATATAACTATACTTTGCACGATTTGGATTTTTTATAAATCCATAGGCAATAGATGATAGATAATGTACACAACATGTATTGTTACTTATCATTGGTCTATCACACACATCACAAAAGGTTATTTTTACTGTATCATTCTTAATATTTTCATCAATAATAGTACCAAGAAAATATAAAATTGGTTGAATAAAATCTCTCTTAAATGCATAAGTGGATTTGGACATCTTATAAAATATGGTATCTACAAAAGATAAATCACTATTTCCATGTAATGCACTTGTTTCTGGTCGGATTTTATTTTTAGATATACGTTTTTTGTCTTGTACTTTATCCATCTTTTCTGGCAAGTCTGACCGCATATAGTCAGTGTGCCAAATGTGTCCTTGGTCTAATAAGATGGACAAAGAGTACATTGAGTTGGAAAATGCAACATCTACAGCTGAATATTCTTTTAATCTATGTTCAGACAAAACGTGTAAAAAGTTGATATTGTTGAGTCGTGTATTATGGACCATATTTTGTCCTTTATTTACATTTACTGACCTGTACGTTTGAATGAAATCTGTAGAGATGACATTATTTATCAGATATGACATAACAGCCATAGCTTGGATCTCAATGGGTCTAGATAATTGTGGTGTTAAAAGTGGGTCACCTACACCTTTTAATCCAGATTCCCATAATATCCCTAATCGTGCTATAAAATAATCCTGTTCTGTTAAATCTCCTGCATTCTTTAGAGTTAATAAAAATGGTGATACGTACATATCATTAATCAGCTGTACAAATATTGAAGCCAAAGTATTATCAACTGTCAACATTTTATGTGTGTTTTTATCACACACAAAATACTTTAAAAATGAATCTTTATATAGTTTAAAATTATTATTTGATTTTGCTGCCATTAAATTAAGGGACTGTTCATTTTTAACTTTATCAAAATATACTGAATTTGATCCACAAAATAGAGGACACACCAATGATACACCTTTATCACCATGTAAAATATTATTATCTATAGCACTTTGAAACACTGTTGAGGATACATATATATTATAGTCCTCTTGTATATCTATCAAATGGGTAGAGTCCATCAAATCTCCTTTTAATTTCAGCTGATTTTGGATAATGTAAGATAAAAATAATCTTGGTGTCCCTACTATGTAGATCAAATAATCTTGTATATTTTCTGGTTCAATCCTAGAAACAAAATACTGAAAAATATCATTCAAAAACTCATCTGAAAAAGAAAAGGCAGTTGTATTTACACATGATTTCATTCCATATGTCATTTTATCAACAACTTTACCACATTTCAACTTTTCAGTTCCACATGCAAATTGTTGTATACATTCATCTGGTAAGGAAATATTAGAGATTCTATTTTCTAATTCAGATGATCTAATATGATTTACGCCAGACAATATTACTACCTGTTTCATAAAACGCTCTGTTATTGTATTTTTAGTAGTTCCATGTCTTTGTTTAGACATAACAGGATGACGAGATGCAGCTGGGAATATAGATCCTGGTGTAACAAGTTGTAAGTCTGTAAGCCCTATCTGTCCATAAACCACTGTATGAAATCCAACATAATCAATGACATTGATATCTGGAATTGCATCTTTATGGATGGCTACAAAAGCTCCATCAAATGGGGTTATACAAAACTCTTGTGAATAACTATTAATGGTTTCTTCCATGATGAATTTGTAGAACAATCTCTCTCAAAATCCAAATGGTAAGTGACGTGTAAGCAATGTGAAAGACCACTAGAAGCTTTTTCACAGTTCTGTCGAGACTGATTCATTTGTTCTCCTGGCAATGTATCCAATCTTACAATGGATCATATTACATTGTTACAAGTGTTTAACAAGCTTGTTTGGTCGATGTAGACTTGCATAAAAAGTTTGATGAGTTATGGTCCAACATCCTGTTACAGTTTTTCACAAGACAAGTTGAATGTTTAAAGTACATTATAAAAAGGTGTTTGTGCAAAATATCAGACCATATTGTTTGTTCAGTTGAAATGTCTCTTTTTTCGGAAGCCAGAGAACTCAACAGGAAGCAACCATGCTTTTTACATAGGGAAAAAAGGTGACAGTTTCAAGTGCAGTTGGACTATTCTAAGTTGCTTTTTTCAAGTGCAGTTGGAATAAAAAGTAGTTTTTCAGACTTGATAGATATTGTTCTTTTTTGTAATAAAAGTGGAAAAAGCTTCTTGTTTTTAGTCGAATAAATCAGTCTCGACAAATCGACATAGTGTTAGTCTATTATAAAGTGTTAGTCTATTATAATGATGAACATACTATTACCATTTGATTTGATAAGAAAAGTTGATAATGGCGACTTTACCACTGTATGGCTGGACACATCATGATAAAACTGGAAAAGAAGTGACTCACGGTTTCTGGTTGTTTTTCTCCAAAGAAGAGTGTGTATCATGGATGAGTCAATTTAACAAAGACTGTATGATAAAATTGACAAAAATGGATGTGCCTCGACCATCTGCAGCTGCAATTGTGCGAGTTGTTTGTTTGTGGACTTTGTGTAGGATCATCACTGAAACACTGCAAGAGATAGGTCAGGTTTACCATTCCCACCGTGAGCATTTAAGTCTGGGATGGAAAATGTCGGCTGAAAAAGCTATCGATTTATTTTTACCGAAAGACTGTAAAAAGCATCTGCTTAACCCATCGTGTGTTGCTGACTGTCAGACTGTGTTACAGTTATTGGGATATGACCAAGAGGCAAATAAAACTGATCAAGATCTGAAAGAAGTCCTTAAAGATGTATCACGTGAAAGGTGGGGGCAACGATTGTTAAGACTGTCAAACAAAGCATGGACCCCATTATTCCAGTATGTGCGTTACGTTTTGTACATCCGAATAACTGATTGACATCATATCCTTTTGAGCACCAACTATCATAGTTCTAACTGTTTCCAGTACATTATAAAAGTTGCTTGATATGACTCAACAGAAAGCACCCATGCTTTTTTACTTACAGAGCAGTTTGTGATAAACACAATGGGGGGGGGAAAAAG
>JGI858J16261_1000023_pt1 | contig 17890 bp, 14 predicted proteins | sample TiedelARG03_113m_FD_16261 | JGI IMG/M metagenome (IMG submission 16261) | reverse complement strand
GTCGGCGCAGCAATAAACATATTCTGGGCCAGGCGATTGGCTACTTCAATGTATTCATCTGGCATCACTAACCAGCCAACACGCCAGCCAGTCATGCCATAGAACTTGGAAAAGCTATTGATGACAAAAAGCTGATCACCACATGCCAGGGCGCTGGCTTCCTGCTTGTCATAGACCAGGCCATGATAAATCTCATCAACAACCAGGCTGGCATCCTTCTCTCGCACCAGCTGATATATTGCGGATAACTGCTGCTGCGGCATCAGCGTGCCAGTCGGGTTTGACGGACTGGCAATTAACACTACCCGAGTATTCTCCCGCCAGTGACTCTCGACCAGTTCAGCGCTGAGTTGATAGTCGGTTTCTTCATTAACCGCCACTGACTGCACGTCGGCATTGTACAGACTCGCAATATGCCGGTTGCAGGGATATCCCGGGTCGGCCATCATGATACCGTCAGCGGGATCTAATAACATTGCCATTACCAGTTGCAGGGCACCTGATGCGCCGGGTGTGACAACTATTCGCTGCGGATCAATCGCCGCCTGCCCTGAATATTCGTGTGCGATAGCCGCTCTTAATTCAGGCAGACCATTCGCAGGCGTATAACGGGTAAGCTGCTTGTCCAGTGCCTGCTTGCCTGCACGGATTACCGTTTCAGGCGACGGGAAGTCCGGTTCACCTATCTCCATGTGGATGATCGACTTACCCTGCGATTCCAGCTCCCTGGCCTGTTGTAAAATCTTCATTACATAGAAGGGTTCAATCTGTTGCGCCCGTTGTGCCATTCTTGCAGTCATTCTGATTGCCGCCCTGCTCCTCGTTAGCCGTAATTCGTGATCAGGTAGTCAATGCTTAGCATTGACTCGTTAAAAGTGCCCAGAGAGTCTTCTATTAGCTCTACAGGCTCTCCCGGGTCACCGAGCTGGTCCAACACCAGCCCTGCGCCGATAAATGGCTCATCGCGCGTATAATCGTTCACTGTAATGATAACGGGGAGACCTGCATTAATGGCGGACAGACAACCCATTTTAGAATCCTCAAAAGCAATGCATTCATCAGCTTTTAGCCTCATATCTTGCAGCACCAGCTGGTATATCTCGGGGGATGGCTTTTTATTTTCGACAACATCTCCAGCGGCGATGATATCGAACCAGCCGAGCGATTCTTCACCGAGGTTGCTACTGAGTAAATATTTTACGTTTGATGGTGCCGTTGTTGTTGCAATTGCCAGACGTATCCCGCTCTCGCGGGCCTCTCTAAATAACCTTGCAACTCCACTACGCAGGGGTATTAAACCTTTCTGCAGCATTTGGTTGAAAATTCTAGTCTTGGTTATATAGATTTCAGCGATCAGCTCCTGCAGTGCTCTGTCTGCCGGTAATTCGGGCTGATAATTCTCCACGAAGTATTTCATTCGTTCTTTGCCTCCAGTTACACTCAGCAGCTCAGCATACGTATCTGCACTCCAGTGCCATTTAACAGCGAGTTCCTCAAAGGCCTTGTTGTAGGCAATTCGATGGCCATTTCTCTCCGTGTCCGCCAAAGTTCCATCAACGTCAAATATCAATGCTTTCAGTGACATAGTAAATTTATACCCCCCCTATCAAAGAATCCTTGTTGCATCAGACCATAGAAATCTGCTATATGTTCGCGTCGTTAATTTTTCAACGGATTATGGCAGGAGACGCTATATGGCGGCCAGCAAAAAAACTGACCAGGAAGACACATTGATTCACGGTATTGAACCCTATGTTACGAAAAAGGGTGAAGAATATATGAATCCGAAGCAACACGAACATTTTCGCAGTATTCTGAGCGCATGGCGGCAGGAACTGCTTGATGAAGTCTCACGCACGGTGCATTCGATGCAGGATGAAACAGAAAATCATCCAGACCCTAATGACAGGGCTAGCCAGGAAACAGATATTTCACTGGAATTACGCAGCCGTGACCGCGAACGTAAATTAATCAAAAAGATTGATGAGTCTATCGACCTTATTGAAACATCGGACTACGGTTATTGTGATTCCTGTGGAATTGAAATCGGCATCCAACGCCTTGAAGCCCGACCAACGGCAACTATGTGCATAGATTGCAAGACACTGGACGAAATACGCGAAAAACAGCGCGCCTGAACACTGATCAAGCAGCAGAATCCATTCTGTTTGACTAGCTTTTGCATCCAACAATGAGCACCATGCCCTTTAAAACGGCATGGTGGTTTCGAAATCCCCATTTCCAGACCATATGGCCTGCTTTATTTCGCACCACCCCACAACCCGCCTATCAGCGTGAACGCATAGAACTCTGTGATGGAGATTTTATAGATATTGACTGGTGCGGCAATGACCAGCTCAATGCCCCTGTAGTCATACTGTTGCATGGCCTGGAAGGAAGTTCAGACTCGCAGTATATTCGTGGATTAGCCAGCTTAATCGCTTCTCAGGGCTGGTCTGCTGCTGCAATCAACTTTCGCGGCTGTAGCGGCGTGTCAAACCGGCTGGCGAAGAGTTATCACTCCGGTGCAACGTCCGATCTGAACGAAATTGTAGAAACTTTATCTGCACGTCAACCTCAAACAGCACTGCATGCTGTTGGCTTTTCACTGGGGGGCAACCTGTTACTGAAATGGTGCACGGAGAAAGGTCAAACCTGCCATCTGAAGTCGGCCATTGCTGTTTCAGTCCCTTATGATCTTTCGCTGGCATCAAAGACCCTCGACCGCAATAAAGTCATTAACCGTCTGTATCGCGGCCGGCTGCTGCGAAGCCTGAAGCAAAAAGCCCTGCACAAGGTCAGTCAGGGGCTAATCGATCAGGATAAGTCTGATATTCAAAGCATACGCAGCCTGGCCGAATTCGATCAACAACTCACCGCACCGCTGCATGGTTTCGACAGTGCCAATGATTACTATTGTAAATCCAGCTGTTTGCCACATCTGCACAAAATAACAATCCCGACATTGCTGATACATGCTTTCGATGATCCCTTCATGGAAAGCAGCGGCATTCCTCAAGCAACTGAATTATCTGAATCAACACAGCTTGAACTTTCTTCACATGGCGGCCATGTTGGCTTTTACCAGCCAGCACTGAAAAAACACAATTACTGGCTCGAGACCCGCATCTCTGACTTCTTCAACGCAACAGTTTAACTGTTACGCAAGGAGAAGATAATTCGCAGGAATCCTTTCCTCTTTGATAACCTGCCATTCCAGGTTTCTGCGCGGACTGCCTTCTGTAGCACGCATTAAAAAAGGGCCTTGCGGCCCTTTCAAGTAAAGCTTTAATAATGCCTGTTCAATAATCAGGCTGCATCGTCACTGATAGCTTTCATACTCAGGCGGATACGGCCCTGACGGTCAACTTCCAGTACCTTGACTTTAATAACATCACCTTCAGACAGCTTGTCACTGACCTTCTCAACACGTTCATTAGAAATTTGTGAGATGTGAACCAGGCCATCTTTACCAGGCAGGATGGTGACAAATGCACCAAAGTCCATCAGCTTGGCGACCTTGCCTTCATAAATAGCACCGACTTCAACATCAGCGGTAATCTGTTCAATACGTCTCTTCGCTTCCTGGCCGGCAGCATTATCGGTAGAACCGATTTTCACTGTACCATCGTCCTGGATATCAACGGTGGCTCCGGTTTCTTCAGCGATGGAGCGAATAGTTGCACCGCCTTTACCGATAACGTCACGAATTTTATCGGTCGGTATCTTCATGGTAATGATGCGTGGTGCGTAATCAGACATTTCTTCACGGGGAGCATCAATAACTTTGGCCATTTCACCCAGAATATGCTCACGCCCTTCTTTTGCCTGGCTCAGAGCGATTTCCATGATTTCCTGGGTTATGCCTTCGATTTTGATATCCATCTGCAGCGCGGTAACACCTTCGGTAGTACCTGCTACTTTGAAATCCATATCACCAAGATGATCTTCGTCACCAAGGATATCTGACAATACGGCAAATTTATCACCATCCTTGATCAGGCCCATTGCAACACCGGCCACAGGTGCTTTGGTTTTTACACCGGCATCCATCATCGCCAGTGAGGCACCACAGACTGAAGCCATCGAGCTGGAACCGTTACTTTCTGTAATTTCTGAAACGACACGAATAACATAAGGGAATTCTTCCAGAGTCGGTACAACAGCTGCCACAGAACGCTTGGCTAATTTACCATGGCCAATTTCACGACGTTTTGGACTACCTACACGCCCGGTTTCACCAACAGAGAATGGTGGGAAGTTGTAATGCAGCATGAACGGATCACGGTAGCTACCTTCCAGTGCATCGATAATCTGGGCATCACGCTCAGTTCCCAGTGTTGTGACTACCAGGGCCTGGGTCTCACCACGTGTGAACAGGGCTGAGCCATGGGCACGGGGTAATACACCTGTACGAATTGTGATTGGACGGATGGTGCGAGTATCACGACCATCTATACGTGGCTGTCCATCAAGGATACGGCCACGGACAATTGATTTTTCCAGTCCTTTAATGGCGGCGGAGATTTGTTCAACTTCTTCCGCAGTAGACTCGAAGTTAGAAATCTCATCCATAATCTCGCTGCGCACTGCAGAACATTTATCCTGACGGGACATTTTCTCAGCCACACTATAGGCTTCTTCAAAGCCAGCAGCACCGACGGTTGCCACCTTTTCAGATAATGATTCGTCTTTTTCTGCTGCTACCCATTCGCGTTGAGGTGTATTGACTTCAGCTGCCAGTTCGCGAATTGCATTAATTGCAATCTGTGACTGCTCATGGCCAAACATAACAGAGCCCAGCATAACTTCTTCAGATAATACTTTCGCTTCAGACTCAACCATCAGGACTGCGCTTTCTGTACCGGCAACGACAAGATCAAGAGCAGATTCTTTCAGAGCCTCGGCACCGGGGTTAAGCACATATTCACCATTGATATAGCCGACTCGTGCAGCGCCCACCGGACCGTTAAAAGGTAAACCGGATGTTGCAAGTGCTGCTGATGTACCCAGCATGGCAACCAGGTCGGGATCGACGTCCGGGTTAATAGAGATTACAGTACAGATGATCTGAACTTCATTGACATAGCCTTTCGGGAACAGTGGACGCATCGGGCGGTCAATCAAACGACAGATCAGAATTTCCTTTTCAGAGGGACGACCTTCACGGCGGAAGAAACCACCTGGTATACGACCTGCAGCGTAGACTTTTTCCTGGAAATCAACAGTCAGAGGAAAGAAATCCTGTCCCGGGCGGGCACTTTTTGCACCGACTACTGTAACAAGAACGACTGTGTCATCCATGCTTGCCATGATTGCAGCATCAGCCTGACGTGCTATTTCACCTGTTTCTAATGTGACGGTGTGCTCACCGTACTGAAATGACTTGCTTACCTTTTTCAACTATTCATCCTCTGCTCGGATACTGTCCGACTGACTTAATATAAAACCATCTGGTGTATAACCCATCTGGTGAAAACCTGAGCTTATTTACGCAGGCCTAGACGTGAGATCAATTCACGATAACGTTCAGAATCCTTGCCCTTCAGGTAATCAAGCAACTTGCGACGCTTGCTTACCAGGCGCAGCAAGCCCTGACGTGAGTGATGATCATGGATGTGCTCCTTAAAGTGCCCGGTAAGATCAGTGATCCGTGCGGTCATCAGGGCTACCTGTACTTCTGGCGAACCGGTGTCAGTGCCACCAGTCTGATAGTCTTCAACAATCTTCGCCTTTGTTTCTGCATTCAAGGCCATTTTTTTCCTCTCTGGATAATCCTTGCAATTTACGATCAATAAAACCCGCGTATTCTACCTGCGTACCGTGCATTCCTCAACTCTAAAGTACCAGCAAACAGTGAATACCCGTTTACAACTGACAGCACTGTCAAATTTAACGGAAGACCAGGTAAAGCTATACATTATAAAAACTCAATAACTTACTGTATTTTATAGTGACTTCATGTCGAGCCTTGATTCTCAGCTATTTGTACTAAGCAATCTTTTCGGCTTAATTCTTTGACCGGGCAAAGCCTCTCCTATACCGATGAAACCCCCGCCTTCTACATACACACGAACGAGCCCGGATTCTGGCTCACCTGCTGTGCGAACTTCCTGCCCTCGGCAAAAGTAGTAAGACGCGTCCTCAGAAAGACTAATCGACTGCATACTGCTTATGCCTGCGTCTAATGGCAGTAATTGTTGATGACGCTGTTGATGGTCCATTGCGGTTGCATCATCGAAGTTAATAGCACCTTCGACGTTGAATTTTCCAACAGCTGTTCTTCTTAATTTCGTAACATGCGCACCACAGCCTAAAACTTCGCCGAGGTCAACGGCGAGACTGCGAATGTAGAAGCCCTTCGAGCAATGAACATCAAGCTCTACCGACTCACCGTCGTAGGCAATTAAAGTTAACTCGAAGATTTCTACTGATCGAGGCTTGCGATCGACTTCTATTCCCTGGCGGGCAAGTTTATACAATGGCTGGCCATCTTTTTTCAGGGCCGAGTACATGGGTGGGACCTGTTCGATGACACCGGTGAATTTGTTCAAAGCTGACTGCAACTGCTGCGCAGAAACATCCACACTATGCTGCGCAATAACAGCACCTTCAGAATCTCCAGTAGTCGTTGTCTGGCCTAATTTGAAAGTCGTCATGTAACGCTTGTCTGAATCAAGCAGGTACTGACTTAATTTGGTAGCTTCACCGAAACAAATGGGCAATAAACCGCTCGCCAGTGGGTCCAGACTACCGGTGTGCCCGGCTTTTCTGGCATTAAACAGACGCTTGACCTGCTGCAGGGCCCTGTTTGAAGATAGCCCCACTTCCTTGTCATATAGCAAAATACCATCTACAGGATCCAGATGGCGCTGCGACCGCCTGCTCACTGTTTATTGCCATCCTCATGCAGGATGCCTCTAATATATCTGCACGGGTGTGTTTGGGAGTCAATATGCATCATATTGATGATCAAACGAAATTACTGGCTTCAGGCGAGGTTTTCAAACAGCGGACAGGTATACATAATACGTGTTCATTAATTGTTCGAGTCGTCTTTTATGACGTCCTCGATCAATTTGCCAATACGNATACCCCGTTCGATGGATTCATCGAATGTGAAAATCAATTTTGGAATATGTCGAAGTTCGACACGAGCTGTCAATTCATGGCGGATAAAACCGGAAGCCTTGTTGAGGACCTTCTCGGTTTCTTTTACTTCCTGCTCATCGCCCTGCATGATGAAATAAATACGTGCAGAAGACATGTCCCTGGTCACCTTTGCATGGGTGATGGTAACAGCGGCAGCCCGAGGATCATTCATACTCTGCTGAATGATATAGGCGATTTCCCGTTGAATTACCTCGGCAACGCGGGCAGAACGACTGAAGTCTTTAGGCATAACAAACGCTGCTAGTCTAGCGTCCTTTGAGTTTCGGTGACCTCAAATACTTCGATCTGGTCACCCACTTTGATATCGTTGTAATTTTTGACCCCGATACCACATTCCAGGCCTGCTTTGACCTCATTTGCGTCATCCTTGAATCGACGCAGGGAATCAAGTTTACCTTCGAAGATTACGACATTATCACGCAGGACGCGAACCGGGTTATTTCGTTTAATTGAACCTTCTAACACTATACAACCGGCAATCGCACCCACTTTTGAAACGACGAAGACATCGCGTACTTCAGCCAGACCGGTTATTTTTTCCTTAATCTCAGGCGCCATCATACCTTCGATCGCTGCCTTAACCTGATCTACGGCGTCGTAGATAACTTTATAGTAATAAACTTCAACACCTTCATTCTCAATTAACTTTCTCGCCGCCATGTCGGCACGCACATTAAAAGCAATAATGATTGCCTGTGAGGCAAGTGCCAGGTTGACATCGGATTCTGAAATACCACCGACCATGCCATGGATTACATCAACTTTGACCTCGTCTGAAGACATTTTCTCCAGCGACTGACTAAGGGCTTCTACTGAGCCCTGCACATCAGCTTTGACCAGTAGATTGAGCGTTTGCTTTTCAGCAGTAGAGTCATCCATGTTCTGGAATATATTTTCCAGCTTACTGGCCTGTTGACGGGCAAGCTTTGATTCCTTTGCCTTGCTCTTGCGGTACATGGCAATTTCGCGCGCCGTGCGCTCATCCCGTGCCACCAGCACTTCATCACCCGCGGTCGGAACACCCGACAGCCCGAGCAGCTCGACCGGCATAGCAGGACCTGCCTGCTTGATAGATTTGCCTGTATCATCATACATGGCACGCACTTTTCCGCTTTCCTGACCGGCAATAAGAATATCACCTTTATTCAGAGTACCTTCGAGAACCAGTACCGACGCCACTGGTCCGCGTCCTTTGTCAAGACGGGCTTCAACAACCATACCTTTCAACGGACCTGTCACAGGTGCCTGCAACTCAAGAATTTCTGATGTCAGCAGAACACTTTCGAGCAGGCTCTCAACACCTTCACCGGTATGGGCTGACACGGCAACAGACATTACATCCCCGCCATAATCTTCTACAAACACATCATGACTGCTTAATTCTGACTTAACTCGCTCAAGATCTGCGCCTTCCTTGTCTATCTTATTGATGGCTATAACAATAGGGACATTGGCAGTACGCGCATGATGGATGGCCTCAATTGTTTGAGGTTTAACACCATCATCTGCTGCAACAACTATAATTACGATATCCGTCGCCTGTGCGCCGCGTGCACGCATAGCACTAAAGGCTTCATGTCCCGGTGTATCAAGAAATGTCATTCCGCCATGGTCAGTCTTAACGTGGTAGGCACCAATATGCTGAGTAATCCCACCGGCTTCACCACTGGCAACCCTTGTTTCACGAATATAATCCAGCAGTGATGTCTTGCCGTGATCAACATGCCCCATAACCGTTACGATCGGGCTACGCGGTTTGAGTTCATAGTCACCCCCATCCTGCTGCGTGAAGACATCTTCGGGGCTATCAGCTTTGGCTTCTCTTGCTACATGCCCCATTTCTTCAACCACCAGGGTAGCCGTATCGGTATCAAGCATCTGGTTAATCGTCACCATCATGCCCATACCCATCAGGGCTTTTATCACCTCTCCCGCCTTTACCGACATCGCAGATGCGAGATCAGCTACGGTAATTGTTTCTGGTATCTCTACCTCACGCACTATTGGTTCTGTTGGTTTTTCGAACACATGCTGATCAGTGATACTAGTTTGTACTTTCTGGTTTCCTCTGCGCTTGGGTTTACGTCGTTTACCACCTTTACCCGGTGCAACATGTAGCTGTGCGCGCTCTTTTTCAAAGCTGCCCTTGTCACGACCATGTCCTGACTTCTCTTTTTTTGCAGGTGTCTGTTTACCGGGGCGAGGACCCGCACTCTTTTTAGGCTCATCTGGTTTTGCAGAAACTTTCTTTTTTGCGTCTTCTTTTGCTGATTTTTCTGCATCTGCCTGGCGTGCCAATTCAGCTTCAGCTTCCGCTTTGGCTTTCGCTTCAGCTTCCTCTGCCTGTTTCTTAGCGAGAACCTCAGCTTCCTTTGCAGCCTCAATTTTATCCAGTTTTTGTTGTTCTTTTTCTTTTTCCAGTCTTAGCTTTTCTTCTTCCTGCGCCTGCGCTTCGTCAATCACACCCTTGTTAACAAATGTGCGCTTCTTTCGCACTACGACCTGCACCGCATGTGCTCCACCAGTACGTGATGTCTGGCGAATCTCACTCGTTGTTCTTCTACTCAGTGTTATCTTGTTGCGTGACTTGGGTAATTCGGCATCATTGTTTCCGCTAAGGTGTTTAAGCAGGAGCATTTTTTCGTCATTGGTCAGATCATCGTCAGCTTTTTTGTCATTGATGCCGGCGGCAGTCAGCTGCTTAAGCAGGTGTTCTGGCTCGACACCGATTTTCTCTGCAAAACTTTTAATATTGGTCTCTGACATCTTTCTTCTCTCTACCCTGTTGAGGGTAATAACGAAAATTCGGTTTATTCTACTCTAATAGCCTTAAATATTTTATTGATTTACTCGAACCAGGGTGCCCTTGCAGCCATAATCAATTGTTTCGCCTGCTCTTCATCCATGTCCTGAATTTCAAGTAATTCATCGACAGCAAGCTCAGCAAGGTCTTCCTGCGACACTACGCCATTACTTGCCAGTACCCTGGCTGTATGTTCATTCATACCATCAAGAGCCAGAAGATCTGCATCGGGCTCTGCTTTTTGCAACACCTCTTCCTCTGCTATTGCTGAGGTCAACAAGGCATCAGCTGCACGATTGCGTAATTCATCAATCAATGCTTCATCAAACTCTTCAATTCCCTCCATCTCCTGCCTCGGTACATAGGCCACCTCCATCACAGAAGTAAAGCCTTCCTGAACCAGGATAGACGCAACATCTTCATCCACATCCAGCTGACGGGAGAACATTTCGATCAGTTTCTGAGCTTCACCCTGACCTTTTTCTTCAGCACCACTCTCTGACATGACGTTTAACACCCAGTCAGTAAGCTTTGACGCAAGCTGGACATTCTGGCCGGCCCGGCCAATGGCCTGAGCAAGTTGCGTCTCATCAACAATTACATCAATCGCATGGCCTTCTTCATCAACCATGATAGAAAGAATTTCGGCCGGAGCGAGCGCATTAATAACAAACTCAGGAATTTCAGGCGACCATTTAATGATATCTACGCGTTCACCGGCAATCTCATTAGAAACGCTTTGCACGCGAGAACCTCGCATACCTACACAGGCGCCGACCGGATCGATTCGTCCATCCATAGATTGCACGGCAATCTTTGCACGTGACCCCGGATCTCTCGCGGCACCATGAATTTTTATCAGTCCTTCACCCACCTCGGGCACTTCAAGTTCAAATAGTTTAATCAGTAATTCCGGTGATATACGGCTGAGTAGCAGCTGCGGACCACGGGTGGCATAACGAACCTCTTCAAGAATTGCCCTGATCCGGTCACCTTTGCGCAGGCCTTCTCTTGGAATCATATTCCGCTTCGGCAGTAAAGCCTCAGTGCCATTGATTTCAATAATCGCATCACCGCGTTCCATGCCTTTTACGATGCCGGTAATCATTTCACCCTGGCGATCTTCAAAATCCCTGACAATCTGCTCACGCTCTGCTTCACGAACCTTCTGCATAATGACCTGTTTGGCCGCCTGTGCAGCAATTCTGCCAAACGCCACAGCATCAATACTTTCTTCTATAACGTCACCAGCAAGCAGTTCGGGATAGTCTTCCACGGTTGTACTCAATAACAACTGTTTGTCTGGGTACTCAAGCCCTTTACCTTCTTCAAGCGCTTCATCATCAACGATTTCCCACACACGAAAACTTTTATACTCACCCGTTGACCTGTCTATATCTACCCTGGCATCAATATCCAAAGGATTAAGTTTGCACGTTGCTGCAGCCAGGGCAGCTTCAATTGCCTGAAATATGACTTCTTTACCAAGCCCTTTCTCGCGTGAAACGGCATCTGCCATCATCAGAATTTCGTTTTGCATAACAAGCCTCGTTAACTATCCAATATCGGTACCAGATTTGCTTTTTCTACAATATCAAAAGGTATTTCATATACCTCATTGTCGACTGCAACGTACAGATACTCGCCATCAAATGATTCAAGTATGCCCTTGAAGTTTTTCCTTCCAAGAACAGCCTCAGTACTACGTATTTTTACTAATTCACCGGTAAATTGATCAAAATGCTCAGGTTTTACCAGCGGCCTATCGATGCCTGGAGACGAAACCTCCAATGTGTAATGGCCCTGCATAGGATCCTCAACATCAAGGATGCCACTTACCTGGTAACTGACTGCCTGGCAGTCATCAACCGTAATACCCTTCTCTGCGTCAATGTAAATACGCAGAATTGTGCCATTTCCACTGCCTGTCAATTCCACACCAACCAGTTCATAAGCCATTGATTCAATCACCGGCTCAAACAAGTCGCTTAGTTTCTTTTCCAGTCTATCCATTCCGCCAAACCATGACATATACACACTTCAGGAATCTGCCGATTCATCAGTAATGCATCGCCAAACGACCACAACAGACATCAATCGGAGCCCGAAAAAACAAGACCCCGCATTGCGGGGTCTTATTTTTATAAAAAACTTGGTAGCGGGGGCAGGATTTGAACCTACGACCTTCGGGTTATGAGCCCGACGAGCTGCCAGACTGCTCCACCCCGCATCAGACGGAGGGCATCATACTCATGCCTGCATGATTTTTCAACATCGGAAGGCATTTAATTCTACAAAACACGGTGATTGTTACTTTGTTTCGTGTTTTACCAGGCTCGGATTCCAGAAAAGCATCTTGCGTTGATCATACTCTTCCTTAACTTTTTCAGTTTCCCAATCCTTGCTGGTATCGAAATAGCCTTCTTTCATAACGCGAATACTCAGCTTCCTGGTTTTCTTTGCGACATTGTTTTCTACCACTAAAGTTGATTCCAGCGGCGTAGTACCAAGAAAAATCCAGGGGGCATCGGCCTCTGCTTCATTATCCAGCCGATAGATAACATAACCGCCGGCGGGTTCAGAGTAGACCTTGATTGGAACTGGTTTAGGAGCACTGCTGCAAGAGGAGAAAAGCAGCATTGCTGAAATGGCGAATAAAATAAAACTGGTTTTCATTGAAGGGTTCTCCTACTGCTTCTTCATTTCAACTTTAACTGCCTGCGGCTCATTCTCTGCCTTGGCTCGGGAACTATGACGCATATTCACCCAGAAGGCTGTCACTTTGTCATCAAAACCACTTTTATGAAAGCGCACTGTAATTAACTTTGATTCTTCACGATCATTTTTCCAGTGGACCATTACCGGGGTTGTGCCTAACAGTGAGTCATCCTCGAGATTGACAACTTCAGCGCCTGCGGGCTCTGACAATATCCTCGCTGCACCATAGCTGGAACAGCCACTAATTGCCAAAAGCATCATTGGGACAAGTATAGCGAGCTTCATGTTCTTTAATGTTTTCAACCAAATCACCTCATTAAAATTTCGAAATATTTTCGATTTATTATTTTACTATCCCATTTTACTAATTGCTTCACTACATATATCCATTACCACTCCAATCCATGGCATTATTAGCAGCAAGGCAAATACATTGACAGAGAGAATAAACTGCATACCGAAATTCGCTGTTATCGGTTCATTCGTTTCCGGTTTTTCAAAATAAAGCGTCTTAACAACCTTCAAATAATAATAAGCCCCGATGACGGCAAATAACACTGCAACAACAGCAAGCCAGTACTTGTCGACATCGATCAACGCCTGAATAACAGAAAGCTTGGCAAAGAAACCAACTGTTGGAGGAATCCCGGCCATTGAAAACATAACCAGTGCGACCATGAATGCGAACCAGGGGTGACGCTTGTTGAGTCCTTTGTAGTCACTGATCTCCTCTGCTTCGAAACCCGCCCTGGACATCATGATTATCAGGCCGAAAGCTGCCATTGTGGTAAATGAATATATTATGACGTAGAAAAGAGATGCACTATAACCATTCGGGTTGGCACTGATAATACCCAGCATGAAATAGCCCATATGCGAAATCGTCGAATAGGCCAGCATGCGCTTTAAATTCGTCTGCGCTATGGCAACTATATTACCCAATGCCATCGACAATATGGCGAAGATCGTCAGCATGTCAGACCAGCTTACGGCAAGTGCCTGAAAACCGTCGACCAGTAAGCGCATGACGAAGGCGAAGGCTGCAATCTTGGGTGCCGTACCAATGAATAAAACGACGGATGTAGGTGCTCCCTGGTAGATATCAGGTATCCACATATGAAATGGCACCACACCAAGCTTGAAACCTATGCCTACGACAATAAAGATGAGACCCAGTATCAGCATCACATCATCAGATTGCATTCCCTGTATGGCATTCCTGATAGTCTCAATATCAAGACTTCCTGTTGCACCATAGATGATGGACATACCATAAAGTAGCATGCCGGAAGCCAGTGCACCGAGTACGAAATATTTCATCGCAGCCTCAGTGGCCAGATCTGAGTTACGGTTCATCGCCACCAGCGTGTAGAGCGATAATGAAAGCAGTTCGAGACCAATATAGATGGTAATGAAGTGACTGGCCGAGACCATAACCATCATACCGACGACGGCAATAAGTATCAGTACAAAATACTCACCACGATACATTTTCCGCTCTGTTATATAGCCATGAGAGTAGATGAGAACAACAAAGGTGAGGATAAATATGGTCGATTTGACCAGTGTCGCCATACCATCAAGAACAAACATGTCATTGAAGGCTTTCACCGCATCGCCTGCTGGTGCGGCAACCAGCGTTAAATAAAAACCAACCAGTAAAGTGACCTGGGTAAGCAGGAAACTTACCCTGGGCATACGTTCATGAGTAAATCTGTCGACCAGCAAAATCACGCAGGCCATCGTAAAGACGAAAATCTCCGGGATGGCCAGTTGAATGTCTGCGAATATGTTGTTCATAAACTTACACTTACAGTTTGGTGACTGAAGACAGGGCAAGAACCTTATCTACAGATGAATGTATCGTGTCGAGGAATGGCGCGGGCCACAAACCCATGACCAGTACTGTCAGGGTAAGAATCAGTAAAAATAACCCTTCCCTGCTGTTAATATCTTTCAGCCCCTTCACGTTTTCATTGCTGACAGCACCGAAGATCACCCGTTTATACATCCACAAGGTATACGCGGCGCCCAGTATCAATGTAGTACCGGCAATAATGGCATACCACGCGTTGACCTGGAATACGCCAAGAATGACCAGGAACTCGCCAACAAAACCTGACGTTCCGGGCAGACCCGCATTGGCCATGGCGAACAGCATCATAAAGGCTGCAAATTTCGGCATGGTGTTCGCAACACCGCCATAGTCAGACATTTTGCGGGTATGCATGCGATCATAGAGCACACCAACGCAAAGGAACATAGCACCTGAAATAAAACCGTGCGAGATCATTTGAATGACAGCACCTTCCAGTGCCATTTTGTTGAAAACAAATAAACCAAGGGTGACAAAACCCATGTGTGAAATTGATGAATAAGCAATCAACTTCTTCATATCGGTTTGTGCCAGAGCAACCATTGCGATATAGACAATAGCGATCAATGACAAAACAATGATAAAGCCTGAAAGGGAATGGCTGGCATCAGGCGTAATCGGCAGGTTAAAGCGGATAAAGCCATACGCGCCCATCTTTAACATGATAGCGGCCAGAACGACGGAACCCCCGGTGGGCGCTTCGACATGCGCATCCGGCAACCAGGTATGCACCGGAAACATGGGAATCTTAACAGCAAAGGCCATGAAGAATGCCATGAACAACCAGATTTGCTCTGTCAGACCGAGTTTAACCGTGTACAGATCAGCCAGGGCAAAGCTGCCGTTGCTTTTGAAATAGAGGTAGACCAGGGCTACCAGCATCAACAGCGATCCCAGCAGCGTATAGAGAAAGAACTTTATTGTTGCATAAATCCTGTTCGGCCCACCCCATATACCGATAATAAGGAACATCGGTATCAGCATAGCTTCCCAGAAGACATAGAAAAGTATCGCATCAGTTGCCGAGAAGACACCGATCATCAGCCCTTCCATGATCAGAAAAGCAGCCATGTATTGTGCGACCTTTTCCTGAATCACCTGCCAGGCAGAAATCACCACGATAATCGTGATAAAAGACGTCAATAGTATTAATAGCAGTGCGATGCCATCAATACCCAGTGAATAGTTAATATTCAGTGCAGAGATCCACGGCATATTCTCAATGAACTGCAACTCACCTGAAGCTTTATCAAAGCCGGTATAAAGAGGAATAGTGACCAGGAACGTGACAATACTGACCAGCAGTGCGACGATTCTTGCCAGCGCTGCACGCTGGTCATTGCCAGTTGCCAGCACGGCAATGGCGCCAGCTATCGGTAACCAGATGGCAAGACTTAGTTGATTCGCTTCAAACATTTACGTGAATCTCGTTAATTAACACTTAAGAACCAGGTCATCAGTACCAGCAGCCCAATAATCATTGCAAAAGCATATTGATTGACCAGACCAGTCTGCAGTGGTTTTAATATCTTTGAAAAATACCCCACTGCCTTTGCTGAACCATTTACCAGCCAACCATCAATAAATACAGTATCACCGTATTTCGACAACAGGCGTCCCAGCTTGACGGTACCGTCAGCAAAAAACTTCTGATTGAAGTCGTCGATGTAATATTTATTCATCAGCAGGTCATAAACGGGGGTCATAGATGCCGTGACCCTGCCTGGTAATTCCGGCTTACGGATATAAAACAGCCAGGCCAGGAAAACGCCAAATATGGCTAACCAGAATGGCGGCTGCATCATGCCATGCAGCATGAAGCCAAGCACAACCTGGAAACTTGATTGACCCTCGTAATGCTCGGCGATTTGCCCTATCACATCATGTTGCGGCAATACCAGGATGGAGCCTGTAAAGTAGTCTCCAAACACCATCGGTTCAATAAACATGGCCCCGGCAATCATTGAAGGAATGGCTAACAGAATTAGCGGCAAAACAACCACCATCGGTGATTCTTTCACATGCTGTAATGTGTGCTGGTCCATCCGTGGCCGGCCATGAAAAGTCATGAACAGTAAACGGAAAGAATAAAATGCAGTTAACACAACACCGGCCAGCACCGAAGCGTATGCTATGCCGGAACCAAATAATTCAGAGTGGTGGACACTCTCAATGATAAGGTCCTTGGAGAAAAAACCGGCAAAGGGTGGAATTCCCGCCAGTGCCAGCGATCCGATTACAGCAGTAATATAGGTCCAGGGCAGGAACTTTCTCAGTCCTCCCATCTTCCGCATGTCCTGCTCATGATGCATAGCAATAATGACTGAACCTGCAGCAAGGAAAAGCAGCGCTTTGAAAAAGGCATGGGTACCAAGATGGAATATCGATGCGGCATATCCCGAAGCACCGAGTCCAACAGTCATGTAACCCAGTTGAGATAGCGTGGAATAGGCCACCACACGCTTGATATCGTTTTGCACCAGCCCAAGCAATGCCATAAAAAATGCAGTAATGGCACCGATAATCATGACCACACTTAAAGCGGTTTCCGAGAATTCAAATAATGGCGAGGTTCGAGCCACCATGAAAATACCGGCTGTCACCATTGTTGCCGCGTGGATCAATGCTGAGATAGGTGTAGGACCTTCCATTGAATCCGGCAGCCAGACATGCAGAGGCACCTGCGCAGATTTACCCATCGCACCAATAAACAGCATGATGCAGATGAATGTGATTATGCTCCACTCACTACCGGGAAGTATTTCTATGGTCTGTCCAAGCACTTCAGGTACAGAAGCAAATACTGCATGGTAATCCAGGGTGCCGAAGGTTGCATAGATCGCAGCTATGCCGATCAGGAAGCCAAGGTCACCAACTCGGTTTACCAGAAAGGCCTTCATGTTGGCATATATTGCGGTGTCTCGCGTGTACCAGAATCCGATAAGCAGGTAGGAAATCAGGCCAACGGCTTCCCAGCCAAAGAACAGTTGTAAAAAGTTATTCGACATCACCAGTATGAGCATGGAGAAAGTAAATAACGAGATATAACTGAAGAAACGCTGGTATCCGGGATCTTCGTGCATATAGCCAATGGTATAGATGTGTACCATTAACGAGACAAAGGTCACAATCACCATCATGGTAGTGGTCAGATTGTCTATCAGAAAGCCGATTTCGAATGGGAAGTTATCACTAACACCCCAGACGTATACCGTACCGTTAAATGTGTTGCCGGCCATCACATCAAAATAGACGTAAACAGACAACGCGCAGGCTATCGCTACGCCCGCAATGGTAATCGTATGAGCACCGGCGCGACC
>JGI858J16261_1000022_pt1 | contig 17988 bp, 14 predicted proteins | sample TiedelARG03_113m_FD_16261 | JGI IMG/M metagenome (IMG submission 16261) | reverse complement strand
TCAATATACAACCAAGAAAAAATATCATATTTATATGCTTTATTATATCCATGCCGTATTTATACGCTTTATTATATCCACACCATATTTATATGCTTTATTATGTCCAAACATTTCTCTAATATAGACTGCCCACCTCATAAATATTGTAAATCATCGTGCAAAATTTCATCATGGAAGCATGTTCACATGTCTGCTCTCTTCTAATAAAGATTTTATCATGTCATTTATGCAGGGGGAGACTATTTGTAATTTTATAAATTCACCCCTTGTCAGTCTATGTCCATGCACAGTTTTCAATAGTTTGATGGTGTCTGCATTGGGTCTATCTTTTTTCCGCATTTTCCTCACTTCGAATGGGTAGTGCCCTAATCCATTAGAGATTAGTAGGAATTCTTCTTCTCTTTCATCTAAATGGAATAAGTGCTGGTCTTCCCCACCTCGAAATAGTGCCTGCAGACTTAGGGCCATACTCCCTAACCCACAAAGCCTATCCCACTCCTTTAGAGAGAGAATTGCACCCCTATCTCCAAATCTATTCCCTACATCTTCTTCATCCCTCTTATAATCATTTATGCACACAAACAATCCAGCATAATCACTTATTAGTGGTAACCCGTTCCGCAATTCTTGGTATAGCCCTATTGTAGAATTTCGCCCCAAACTGACTATCATCTTCATTTCCATTTCACAGGGTTTATATTTTGGTACAACATTTAGGAGGTGTTTAGGAATTGAAATAATCTTAACATTACCCACAATAGACTCAGAAATATCAGCAATGTTTGAAGTGGTTTCTTCAATTTGGGCGGCATCATCAATCATAGCCTCTTCATAGTCATCCTCCTCTTCCTCCTCCTCCTCCTCCTCATCATCATCATCTCCCTCATCATCAGCATTATCATCACCATCATCATCACCATCATCATCCCCTTCACCATTTAAATCTCCATTTTGATGGCCACCATCCCCATTGTTGCCTTCGTTATCAGCATTTTCACCATTCCCATTTTCACCATTTTCATTTACTCCACCACCTCCACCCCCATCCTCATCCACATTAACAATTTCGTTGGGTAAATTTTCTGCATTGTTGCAATTTTCACCAGCACCTTCAAGATCATCTTTCTCAGGGTTTTGTTTGGTGGCTCTTTTCAGTAGGGAGATTTCTTCAGCCATCACCTCCATAGAGTTGAGTAGAGCTGGCATATGTTTGCTTATCAATTCATCAAATCTTTGCTTCATTCTACCCATCTCCATCACCACGGATAAATCTAGCATGACTTTATCTGTTGCCAACAAATCATTTTCCCACAACTTCTCCCCCAACACCTCAATTTCATTAGATTCTGTACTATCTGCAGCCACCATTTCATTCTCACCAGAATTTGTAGAATCCGCTGCCATCATTTTTTTCATTGGGGGTTCTCCATCAATGCACCCCCCATTCCTCTTCATCATGAGTTGATACTTCATTTCCATTCTAATTCAACACTAGATAGTTTTAGTGCTAGACCTGTCTGCAATTAACCTACTATATATATAGAGCTGGACCTACGTATTCAAATTTTTCTGGTATTGATCCAATATGGTGATGTAATTTAAAAATAACACAAAAAACAACCCTCCCACTCACGCATCAAATTGTTGGTTGTTAAAGAATAAATATGTGCTAACCTTCACTCACTACTTTCTAAAAGTACAGTTAACTATCTACAAATAAAAACATCACGTCTTTTTCTAAAAATGTTTATTTGGTTATTTAATCCACATACATCATGCATTAAGTGAATGCCTTTGAGAAGAGTAAATATGTTCTAAGGTTGTCACACATAACCCTGGGGAAGAATGCCTCTGCTTATTTGCCAACACCGTGTGCGCACTATCATGCATGAGTAAGCTAATTTAATTATTTTGGGGTGGTTTTTCATTAAGTGTTTCAATGATTTCAGATTTTACACAAAAATCAATCACAACTATTCACCACCATAAATAAACCACCAAAAACAAAACAAAGATCCACACACATTTCGCATTAAATATTAATAAAGAGGATCTTTGAATCTTTTGTCAAACCAAGCATGGGGTGCTATCTATGCAGCACAGGCTTGGTTTGATGGAGGATTCAAGACTCATCTGTAGGGACATTTGGGCGAAATAACAATTATTAGAGACCATTATGCCCCATTAAATAAACGATTGGGACTTTTATTCACATCCTTAACTAACATATTCAATCTAGATTAGACATTAATTAACTGGGGGTTGAATCTCTCTTGGTTGATACACAACCAATATACTACAAATACTATTAAATCCAGTAGTGAATATGCGCATTCAACCAACCAAATACAAGCACTGAAAAAACTTATATCATAAAAGGTTTAAACTCTCACTATAGAACCACATCATCATTTTTAGCATGTAAAAAAAAACAAGAACAAAAACAAATAAAAAATAAAAAAATGCTTGAAATAGGCAGCAATCATTACAGTTTTAACTATACCTCATTTTGAAAGATTAAAAACTAACACCATAAAAGTTTAAACTCTAACTATAGGACCACATCATCATTTTTAGCATGTGAAAAAATGTTTGAAATAGGCAGTAATCAGCACAGTTTCAACTACGCCTCATTTTGGCGGCTGAAAAACTAATACCATAAAAGTTCAAATTCTAACTATAGAACCACATCATCAATTTTAGCATGTAAATTTTTTGAAATAGGCAGTAATCAGCACGGTTTTAACTATACCTCATTTTGGTGGCTGAAAAAATAATACCATAAAGTTTAAATTCTAACTATAGAACCACATCATCATATTTAACATGTAAAAAACTTTGAAGTGGGCACTAACCACTACAGTTTAACATATTGGTGAAATTTTTAGATGTCAACATTTTTCATCACAATTTCACAGTCCTGACTCCCTTCCATAGCAGTCCAAGTCGAGCTTTGTTCACCATGCTGTACGGTATCTGCCATATTAAAGTTTTCTGATTTCAATGAGACAGGGGTATCAATGTCGGATCTAGGGATGTTAGATATCGTCATAGCGCATAGTCTAGAGAAAGAAGGGAGTGCTGAATCAGGTGTGGAGGAGTGTATTGGGTGTAGAGGGGTGTTTGGCGGTCTGACAGGTGCGAGGGGGGTTCCAAATGGTGGTGCACATCTGCTAGGGGTTAAATCCGTTGGTGGTGTAAATTTGGGGGGAGACAAATCCATCAAAAGAGAAGAGGGGTTAGGGTCAACCTTCTCCAGTGTCACAACATCGTTTTTGCAATCATATCTTGCTTGCCACACCATTTTCATTCTATCCATCATGCTTTCCTCCCCACCCCCTAAATCATATTCTTCTGCATGTCGCCACCTACTCCACCTTCTAGCACACCTCCTACCACAATCCATGCATATGCACATACATGATAAAAAAGTTACAGTCATAACACTTCCAAAAAACATGAGAACGATGGCCACATCACTTAACTCCTTTGAACTGTTGTGGATTGTCCGCTTTGTGGAGTGGTGTATTATTCGTTTAGTGGTTGTAATGGTTGTATATTCAATTGAAATAACATCCACATCAAAACCATAATCCTCATACGCAATTGTACATATCCCATTTCGGCAATTATAGTGATTTTGCCCACTCCACAGGTTGCGCAATAACGGCCAGATTGCTTCATCATAATGAAGTATGACTGCTCCCCCCGCAACATCTTCATCCATCTGCACCTCTCTTGCCCCCAAGGTATATCTTGATTGGGGTAGAACCTCTAAAGGGTTAAAAAATCTGCACAATAATATCCCCACAGCTACTACACTACAACCAGTCGCCATGTTTGAAATGAAATGAAGTGAAATAAAATTGAATTTGGTGAGAAAAGGGAGTGGTCTATAGGTGTGTGCATATGATATAGTGTGTGGGTGTGCTGGTTTGATTTTAGCTTTCTTTTTGGCGCCATTTCACCCACTAATCGAGTTCGATTTCAGCTGCTAGTTGTTGATGTTGTTGGTGCACCCCCTCCACTTCATTATCTATTTCACCCATCCTTGGTTGTTGCTCCATTTCTATCATTTCGATGGGGTTTTCTTGTGTTGTTGGCCTCTTCTTTAGACATATAATAACCACAATAATTAATAAAAAAATCACTAAAACTGCGAGTATGAATATGGTTACCACCAAATAGCCTTCTGGTATTATTTGGGTGATTGCGGGAAATACAACATTTCTCACTATTTCACAGTTAGTTTCATTTGTTAGGTTGTTGTAGTTTCCGCTATTCATTTTCACATTTACGTTTTCAGTGCTTATTTCTGTGGATGGTGGTTTTTTTTCAGGAATGCCCCCAACCTTGGTGATTAAGTTTTGTGGGGTTGTAAATATTTCTGTGAGTGAAGTAGTTTTCTGCTTCGCAATTAACAATTGAGAGTTAATTTCCATAGGGGTTGGGGGTAGCTCTACCCTTGGTGGTTGCGTTTTGAGTGTGAATATTTCCGTGATGTGTGTAGTTTCCTGCTTCACAATCGAATTTTCACTATTTATTTCCGTGGATGATATAGTTTCGGTTTCAACATTTGCACCAATTGTATTTTCACTATTTATTTCCATAGATGATGTAGTTTCGGTTTCAACATTTGCTCCAATTGTATTTTCACTATTTATTTCCGCAGGGGGTGTAGTTGCAGCAAAGCCTGCAAATAATTCTATGAGTGGGGTAGTTTTCACAGCTGCAACATTTTGAGTGGAGGTTTGTATATTTTCCTCTGCAGTGGGGCTATACATCAAGTTGGCTGTGTTAGAGATTGTCTGCAGCCACATACCTCTGGTGGAATGCGCATATGTAGTTGTGTCAACTTCACCATCATTCTCCTGTTTAGTTGTGTCAAATTCACCATCATTCTTCTGTTTAGTTGTGTCAACTTCACCATCAATTTTCTGTTTGCACACACCATTAAAGCAAATCATTGTGTGCATAGAGGGTGTGTATAACTCCTTCAAAACTGGCCAGATTTCAGGTTGGTAATAAACATCCCCAATAATAGTATCCATTACGTAGATGCTGAATGTTTGTGCTGTTTCAAATGTTTCGTGCTCCAGCCTGGGGAATACGTCACAAAACAAGTAAACATAAAAATCATCCGTGTCACAAGAGCAAGAATGCAACCTTGGTACATGACACTTCCTCATATCCACCATGCCAAAATACACCAAAAATAGTTGTAGACACACAAACTTGACCATAATGAAGCCTTGAAGTCTAAACATAGGTCCACAACTTAGAAAACCTGCGCAGGCAGCTATATGCAAAATAGGAGATTACACACCCTTGTTTATCTAATCTCGTATAAAAGAGATTTTTGTTTCCACTTCCCCACTCTTCGGAAAAAATTCATCCACTGACTGCAGAATACTGTTAAATAGGCAGAAGTTTTTGGGGTTTGGACTTGATGATATAAAGCGGAATTGTGGGTAGTGGGTTTAGAGAGTAGGTTTGCATGGGAGTGGAACCATATTGTCCTAGATCATCCATCACTTTCTACATCAACAGAGAAGGTAAGGAATTGATATATATCCTCACTAGATTTTGGGGTGTGTGAGACACTGTTTACGATTAATAATGAATGGAGGAAAAAATGAACAGTTTTCGCTAAAACTAGTTGAACTTTCTAAAGACAAGCTAGATGAGAATAATGTTGTACTCCAAAAAGAAATAGAGCAGAAAAAAACCCAGAAAGTGTATTAAAAATTGATTATTTGTGTCAATATTGCGGTATTTTTTTCTCTAATAGAAGCAACATCACTCGCCATGAAAAAATATGCCCCCAAAAAGGGAAACCATATTCATGTAACATATGCTCCAAAACTTATTATCGTGTACAATATCTACAGAAACACCACACCAAAGCGCACACTTCTTCAAAAGTGGAGGCAGAGCTAGTTGCACCAAATCAGAACCAGAAAGTTGATTCAAATGGTTTACAAACACTTTCCCCCCCCTTCCTACAAATTGGGAGGGGTGATGAAATAAAGAAAGTACATTGTTCTCGCTGTCCAAATTTATTCAACTCTAGACGTGAATTGTACAGGCATTATTGGACAAACCATAAAAATCAAATAGGAGGTCAACTACAACTCCCTCCCTGGGAAAAGGCGGGGTATACTCCCCCATGGGATGATAATGGGAATATTGATGAGGATTTAAAAGAAACGTATGACACCCATGCTTCTTTGATATTAGACAACCACAAAATCACCCCACTCATATCAACCTACAACTACCCAATTGATAACAATTTTGATATGAAAATGATGATGTCCCACATCGATGACATATATAAAACCGAATTCAAGACTTTCAAAGTTAATATTTTTTTTGGTTTCATATTAAGAAATTTGGAAACTGGTAGGTATAGGCTGTTTAAAGCACATAGTAATGATTCTGTATTAGAAATGCCTTTTCTGATTTCAAAAAAAGAAGATTTGAAAAAGTTAGAAGAAACTCTCAACAACATTGAAGTGTTGCAGCACATTCTTTCCCAGAGACCTAACACAAAATTTGTTGTAGTTTTGCTCACAAATGTTGTGTATACAATTTTTTCGATTAGGGCTTATACTATGGGTAATGCGGCATTACTACCTAACTATTTAAAATATAAGAAAAGCATTAGGAGTTTGGAACGAGATAACAGGGGAAAACTCATTAAAGATAAGTTATGTTTCTTTCGATGTCTTGCATTTCACACTCATCCTTTTTTATATAGGAAAAAAAGGGATGAATTTGAGCGACAAGTTGCACTATTTTACACTGAATATCGGTCCTATACAGACAACACATCTAACACTAATTTTGAGGGAGTTACAATGAAAGATCTACCATCATTGGAAAATTGCTTCAAGATAAATATTAACATATTTAAATTATATAAGGACTCTAGTTGTTCAGCTGTATATAAATCTCTATCACTTTTTGAAAATACAATGAATTTAAACCAATATGGGAACCATCTTTCTTATATTGCAGATATTCATTCATACTCACAAAAATTTCAGTGCTCATATTGCTCAAAACTATTCAGGAGGAAAGATGCTTTGAAACGCCATGAAAATTCATGCGAAACAAAAAGAAGACTCCGCTTTGTGGGTTTTTTTTTCAAACCTAAGCTTACAATATTTGAGGAATTGGAGGATTATGGCATCCATGTAGCTCAAGCAAACCGCTTCTTTAAAGACTTCATTGTATTTGATCTTGAATCCATGCTCTCTGTTGTGGATGAAAGAAGCACAGATAAACTCCTATGGACCCGAAGGCACAATCCAATCTCTGCGTCCATATGTTCCAACCACACAGATTTTCAATCACCTTATTGCATTGTTAATGAGAATACAAACACACTAGTTAATGAAATGGTATGGTATATGAGAATTATAAGAACAGCTATTTACCACAGCAAAAAGCGAACTTTGGGTAGATATTTCATCGAGTTGGATGAGTTAATTACACATTGGGAAGATGAGAAGGGGGATGAGGAATTTACTATAAGCCAGAAAATAATGTTAAAACAATTAAATAGTCTAAAAAGGAAATTTGAGAAATATTGCAGTGAAATACCAGTTTTAGGGTTTAATTCTGGTCGTTATGATATCAACCTAATTAAAAGCAAAATAATAGAATGTTTACACATGGAGAAATCCAAAAACTATTTCGTTGTTAAAAAAAACAACCGATATTCTTGCATCAGTAATGCTGAATTCAGATTTTTAGACGCAAGTCAGTATTTATCTGTTGGGGTCAGCTATGCTGATTTTTTAAGGAGTTTTTCAGCTCCAACTTCAGATTTAGAGCCCCATTTAAATGAGAATAAAGCATTTTTCCCATATGAATACTTCCAAGATATCACCCAGCTGGAAGAAACCGAACTACCACCTTTAGGGCAGGCATGGTGGAGTTCATTGAAAAATAGAAGTGTGTTAGATGATGGAAATAAATCTATTGAAGAAAATTACTCTTGGCTGCAGGAAGCATGGAAAGAGGAAGGAATGAAAACATTTAGAGATTTTTTAATATGGTATAATAATCTAGACGTTTTCCCATTCGTCAAAGCTCTTTCTAGACTTTGTGAATTTTATTTTGAGAAGGGGGTGGACATTTTCAAAGAATCTATTTCAGTGCCAGGTGTTGCTAGGAAAATGATTTTTGAAACCTCTAAGAAAGCAAACACTTCTTTTAGCCTAATAGGCAAAGAAAATGAAGATCTTTACCACACCATTGTTGCAAACATTGTGGGGGGGCCTTCAATAATATTTAACAGATTCCACATGAAAGATGAGACTTTTATTCGGAATAACCATAATTTTCCCTGCAAACGGATTCTGGGCTATGACGCTAATTCGTTGTACCTTTTCTGTATTGGGGATAAGATGCCTGCAGGAGGATTTATAAGAAGGAAGTGTAGTAATGACTTTAAACCAGAAAGAAGAGATAAATATGAAGCTATGTTTTATTGGATGGATTGGTTGAACACAACCCAATCCACACATATTCAACATTATAGAAATAATGGCAAGGAAAAAAGGATAGGGCCCTATCTTGTTGATGGGTTTGACAACACAACAAATACTGTATTCCAATACCATGGGTGTTTTTACCATAGCCACCACTGCCTCTTGTTTAATAGCGCAAAAAACCCTAAAGAAAGGGATCGATTCCTACTTAGGCAACAACGCACAAAAGCTGCAACTTCTTACATAAGAGAGCAGGGTTATAAAGTGGTTGAGATATATGAGTGCGTTTTCAGTGAAATGAAAGCAAAAAATGCGAATTTAAGAGAGTTTATTAACAAGCGTGGTTCAATTTTCACCAAAAAGTATCCTAGAGCGGTTAGTGAAAAACAAATATTGCAAGGAGTTCTATGTGGAGACATATTCGGTATGGTCGAAGTTGATATATGCATACCAAATTCCTGGGGGGAAGTAGATTTTAAACCTAGCTCTTTAGACCCTAGAGAATATTTTTCTGAAATGTCTCCAATTTTTCAAAATCATGATGTAGGCTTTGAGGATGTGGGAGAATTCATGCAAAAATATATCACTGAGCACGGTTTGAGTAAAAAACCAAAGCGTTTGCTGGTGGGAGGTGTAAAAGCCCACAAAATATTTATTGCGTCCCCGCTGGTGAGGTGGTATATTCATCATGGATTAAAAATAAATAAGATTCACCAAGTAGTGGAATATAATACCCCATCTTGCTGTTTTGGTGAGTTTGTGGAGCAGATAACTTCCGCGAGAAGGTTAGGTGACACCCAAAATCTTTCCCCAATCGCAGATACCATGAAGCTGATAGGTAACTCCGCCTTTGGCTCAATGATTATGAATAAAGCTAAGCATAAGCAGGTTTATTATGTAAAAGGCTTTGAACACGCTTCTAAAGCCGCCAACGATGAACTTTTTGAAAAGCTTTCAGAAATAGGGAGTGATTATTATGAGGTTGAGAGCTTCAAATCAAAAATTGAGCTAAACCTACCTGTACAAATCGGCTATTTCATTTTACAGCTAGCTAAATTACGCATGTTGAGCTTCTACTATGATTTTTTGGATAAATTTCTGGAGAGGGAATCTTTCCAACTCACACAAATGGATACAGACTCTCTTTATTTTGCAATCAGTTCTGATAGCCTACAAGAATGCATCAAACCCAGTATGAAAACCACATACGAAAAAGCTTTAAAGGGCTACTGCACTGATAATTACCCTCCTCAAAATGTGGACATGCCATGGTTTCCTAGAACTTGTTGTGAAAAGCATGAAAACTTCGATAAAAGGACACCAGGATTATTTAAGTTAGAATATGAAGGGGATTTAATGATCTCTCTTTGTTCTAAATGTTATTTTATTGGAAATGATGAAAACTACAAATTCAGTAGTAAAGGAATAAACAAGCGATATATCACAAACCCTAAAAGCATTTTCAAACAAGTCCTTGAAAACAAACAAGGTGTTGAGGGGAAAAATGTTGGGTTCAGATTGAAAGATAATAGTATCTATACCTACCAACAAGACAAACTAGCATTTTCTTATGTATATTGCAAACGGAAATTGGCGGATGATGGAGTAAATACCCTTCCTTTAGATGTTACCCTATGTAGCAATAAAAAACAAAAAATATTTTAGGGGGAGTTGAGTTAAACCAACACTGATGCAGCTCACACGCATATGTTTGTCTTGGAGTGGGTTTAGACATGCGTCATACGTGTGCTAGTGCGTGTGGGGCGGTGCGCACCTGGAATGTAAGGAAAAAAGAAAACCTAACAAAACAGTTATTTAATTGCTCACTTGAACATATAAAACTAACAGAACATGTTAATAGCTTTTTAAAACTAAGAGCGAGTGCAAAACGGTGCTATAGCTTCAATAATTTCTCCGTCACACTGTCGCATACCAAATACATAATACCCAAAAAAATTGTTCTGAGTCGGAAAAGGGTGGTGGCGCAGCGGTAAGGCGTTCGACTGCAATGCGACACGTAGCCAGTTCGAACCAGCTAGGATCTCACTATTTTGGTGAATCAATTTTTAGGTTTAAATGTATATTTTGGTGATTTATTGCAATATTTAATTATCAATTCAATTGTTTTTGAATTGTTTTAGCAGTAATATTNAATTGAGTTGTTTTGGTAATAATTTGAGATATATTCATTTAAAATAGATGTTTATTTGGNTTTTGGTCATTCTTTTGCATCTTTTCGGAGGAAAAAGACCATTTCACAATGTTAGCCTTTGAAAGCCCAGCTAGTTTTTCAATCAGCGGAAGTACAGGAAGTGGTAAGACTTCCTGGATCTTCAAAATACTGAAATATAGTAAAGTCATGTTTAAAGATCCCCCCTTCAAAATTCTATATTGTTATGGAGTATGGCAAGATTTGTTTAATGAAATGGAAAAATCACTTTCAAACATATCTTTCCATGAAGGTGTGCCATCATCTCAAGAAATTAATGATTTTGCTGACCAAAACCATAATATTATAATTCTTGATGACCTCATGTCTGAGTGTGTTAAAAATAATGATGTCGAACTTTTATTCACTAGGGGGATGCACCATAAGAAATTGAGTGTTTTTTATTTAAATCAAAATCTTTACGCTCAGGGTAAGCACTCTAGAAACATCACCTTGAATACATTCTACCTAATAATTTTTCAAAATTTGAGAGACTGTTCACAGATACAAAAATTAGGGCAACAATTATTCCCTGGTCAAGGGCAAGTACTAGTTGAGGCATATAAAGACAGTGTGCAGAAGAAATATGGCTACTTAGTAATCGATCTTGCACCTCATACAGATCACCAATTAAGGTTGAGAAGTGAGATATTTCCAGATGAAATAACTAAAATCTACCATGCTAGAAAATAAAATAGTGGAAGGATGTGAATTAGGTGTAGAAGCTGAGATTTCTCAACTAGAGCAGTGTAGTATATCTAGATTGTCTGATAAGGAAGTATGGAACTTATTTGGATATTCTCTACCAAAACAAGAAGTGGTGTATTTTTCTCAAATAATTGCATTATATATTGTTATAATTGTAGGGTTAATTAACCTAACAATACAAAACGAGCAAAGTAATCTTTGGTTGTCTCTCCTTTCTGGATCAATAGGCTATCTCCTTCCAAACCCTTCCCTAAAGAAAGAAACCATCATCATGCAGAGAACAACATAGCACTATTTAAATTCAAGATTTTAACAATTTTCATTCATTTGCAGAGAGAATTACGAGGTGGAAGGACCCCCATTCACCCTCTTTTCGTTAAGTATGAATAATTAATCACACATATTTGACCCATGTCCACCAATTCTCTGAAAAAGAGCAAATATTATTTATCATTTTTATTGGACGGAGATACTTCTAAAGAACAGAAAAAATATATATTATTAAACACATCTAAACAACAACTACAAGCCATAATTGAAATACTATACAACATCACCAAAAACCATCACATATCAATCAAACCCCCAATCAAAAAGGTTATTGCAACACATTTTCNGATTATAAAAAAATTAACACAGACCCCCAAAAAACTCACACAAACCAAACACAAAATTCTCAAAAAACACTATAGAATAATTTATCATATTCTATTTAAAGTAAAAGACATTATCTCTCAAGCAATAGAATACAGATGAAATTTGTGGATAAATTTGCTTTAGTGCCCATAGAACGCTATAAACAACTTCTTAAGAGTGTAAATGATGAGAATGAGGGTGCAGAAAGTATAGATCAAAAGGGAACGGGTCAAGGACAAAAAACATTAGAAGAAGGACTTGATACAGGTGAAGTGGTTAAGGAAGGATTTGGTGGTGAAGTGATTAAAAAAGGGTTTGGTGACAAAGCAGTTGGTGAATCCACAGAAAAAAAGGATAGGCTAGTTACGAAAGCCCCTAAGCGCAAATTCCCCCCACCTCCTCCAGGCATTCCAAACAAATTTAAGAAAATTGGCATTCCAAATAAAGCTAAGAAAATTGATCTGAAGTGGTTAAGTCTTTTTTAATGGAGAAGCGAAAGGAAGCCTATTTAAAACGTCTTTACTACGACCCAAAAAAACCTGCTTCTTTCGGTGGGGTGAATAAACTTTTCCACCATATTACACAGGATGGAAAATATAATTTCACTAAAGAAGAAATACAAAAATGGCTTCAATCACAGGAAGTTCACACTACAAATCGCCTTGTTAATCGCAAAATCAGGAGGAGGGCTGTAATAGCGCCATACATCGATTACATGTGGGATGTTGATACAGCTTCCTTCGTAAATTATGGTGAAGATAATAAAGGTTTCACTCATTTCATTTTAGCTATTGATGTAATGTCTAAATATATTTGGACAAAAGCTATTAAAACCACTAGTGGGGAGGAAGCTGTGAAAGCGTTTAAAGACTTTTTTAGGATTAGAAGAAGAAAAAAAGGACGAAAACAAAGAAAAGGGCGCATACCTCAACGCATTCGCACAGACCCAGGAACGGAGTTCGTTAACGCAACTGTGTCATCATTCTTGAAAAAATATGGGGTGAAACATTTTGTCACTCACAATGAAACCAAGAGTAATTTCTCGGAGCGCGGGATACAATCTGTGAAAGGGAAATTAGTTAGGTATATGAGGTCAAAAATAACCAAAAAATGGATAGATCAATTAGATAACGTAACTTATGCATATAATCACACTATCCATCGCTCCACTAAGCAAACCCCAGCCTCCGTATCAAAAAAAGATGAAATAAGATTATGGAAATTGCTATACAATGCAAAGAAACCTGTTCTACCATTAAGAAACTCTTACAAATTCAGTGTGGGGGATGTTGTAAGGATTTCAAACCTTAAAAGAGTCTTTGAAAGACACTATAACGAACGTTGGACCAATGAACTATTCCGAGTGAGTCATAGAACCACAAAACAATATATAGCTGTTTATACTCTTACAGATTATGATGGAAAACCAATAGAAGGAACATTTTACGAAGAAGAGCTGCAAAAAGTATACGCAGATGAAAAAACTACTTATAGAGTGGAAGACATATTGGGGGAAGAAATACAGGATGGTGTGAAGAAATACTTAGTTAAGTGGAGAGGTTGGCCTAAAGAATTCAACACATGGATTCCGCAAGAAAATTTTGCTGATTATACATGATGTTCTATAAATATTCAACCCTTAGAATGGTTTTAACTAGTGTGTTGGAGTATGTCAGAAGAAGAACACCTATTCTATTTTTCTTCTAAATACTCAACTCAAGATCCAATTACAGGAAGTTTCACTGTAAATTTGCCTCTAACTTTGAATCTAGAAGGGAAGTGGAAGTGTGCAGTTTTAGATTTCTTTATTAGGGGTGGTGATAGTGATAAGTACACTTCTGAATCTATCTACATATTAGGGGATTTTTGTAAAACATCCATTATTCAGGAAAACAAACAGTTACCCATTCTAAAGAAAATAGCACTAAACAAAGCCAAACACCAATATAATTTCTCGCACCCACTTTACATCCAACTAAAACAACCTACCCTCACAAATTTCAATTTAACGTTTTTAGAGACGTCTTTTAAGGCTGTTATAACACATAAATCTTTCTTGATTGAATGCGCCCTACATTTCAGGAAATATGGCCGATAATTTCCAAACTTGGAAAACTCATTTCATCCAACAAGCAAAGGGTTTGATACCACACCAAAGAAAGTTCTATAGAGTGAGTATGCAAGAAGGAAAGGGGGGTGAAACCCCCATTAAAATGGTGTCCCCCACAGAACAAATAGTGGAACGAGCCAAATCCAACCTCGATGGGCCCCCTTCTGTGTATGACCCCGTTTCAGGGGTTATGCAGCATACAGAAGGAAAGCACACTAAACCAACTCGCAAAAGAAAACGCAGAAGTAAAGCCCCAACAAATAGAAGTAAACAAACCAAAAAAAGAAAGACTTCCAGAACCAAGAAAAAAGGCAGAAAAACTAAAAAACCCGCAAAAAAGACCAGAAAACGCACAACAACAAAAACTCTGAAAAAAATAAAACCTAAAAAGAAGTGGTGGATGTAATCCTATAAATCAGTTTGTGGAGTATGTAAAAAACATTTGAATGAAAAACCACTCAAGGGGAAGGGTCAAACACTGACTAGAGCATCATGGGACATTTACCAAACAAGGCAGAATTTGGTTACATACCAGCACTAGCTTTATTTGAGAAACCATCCGTAAATACTGGCATTATAGGTTATAAATGGGTACAGTACCGCCCTATATCACAAATTTCAAGCAGTGGACTTCTACAATTCACAATTTCAGGAACCTCTAATGATTACATAAATCTGCAAAACTCATATTTGCAGATTAAAGGATATATAGCTAACTCTAAAGGGGAAGCTATATCAAAAACGGATGATGTAGCTTTTGAAAATCTAAGTATACAATGCCTTTGGAGTCAAGTAGATATATCTCTACAGCAAAAGGTAATAAGTTCCAGAGTAGGAACTAATTATGCATATAAATCATATCTAGACGTTTTACTGAATAATTCCCTAGACCAGATGGAAAACCAATTAACATCACAACTATTCTATAAAGACAGTGCAGGTCTCATGGATGGTGGTAATGGAAATGTGGGGTATAGACTTAGGAAAAGATTCACAGCAAATGGAGAGGAAATTCAACTAGAGGGGCCTCTATATCTCGACATCTGTCAACAGGAAAGACCCATTTTGAATGGGGTGGAAATAAACCTAAAATTCTGGCCAAATAAACCCTCATTCTACATGTCCTCCATTAGGTTAGAAAAAGGGTATTACTTCAAAATTACAGATGCAAATCTGAATATCTGCATGGTTGAGGTCTCCCCTGCTATATTGGTGGGACACGGGGCAGCGCTGAAACAGTCTCCGGCTTTGTACCCATTTCACCAATCAGACTTCAAAGCTTTCAGCATCCCTAAAGGACAATATGTTCACTCCATAGATAATATATTTCAGGGGGACATTCCATCAGACCTCACTGTGGGCTTAGTTTCCTCACAAGCCTTCATAGGCTCTTATAATAAGAACCCCTTCAACTTCCACAATTATGATTGTACCTATTGTGGATTTTTCATAAATGGGAATTCTACACCTTCCCAACCGTTTGAACCACTGTATAGCAATAATGCTGCAGCAAAAAGGAGGAATAGAAGAGCCACACCAATAACCCCTAAAAAACCTAAACCGGACACATCAAGTGAGGGGGAGGCAAGGCCGCAAATAGTGCACAAGAGTGAAGCCTACATGAATGCTTATCTAAGCTTATTCGGACAAAAATATGGTTCAACTACAGATATTCCTATTTCTAGAGTTGAATACCCTCATGGTTTTTGTTTATACAAATTCCAAGTCAGTGAAAATATAAAAGGAGAAGAGACAGACTTTATCTCCATTCCACATCGGGGACACACTCGTTTAACTCTAAAATTCAAGGAGGCGCTTCCTGAAAGTGTGACAGTTATTGTTTATGCACATTTCCCAAGGATCTTACAAATTGATGAAACACGAAATGTAGTATTTTAAATAAACACCATGTCTTACACATTGTCTAGTGAGGATATATTTCAATTCCTAATGAAAGATGAAGCGGTGATGGGGATGTTTGGTGGTGTACTACCAATAGATAAACTACCCCACAATGCAAATAACGAATCTGTTTTTGTCATTAACACAGACCCAGCTGCTGAACCTGGTGAACATTGGGTATGTGTCTTTTTCCCTCACAAATCCCCTCCAGAATTTTTTGATTCTTTAGGAAGAGCCCCCAATTTTTATTCGCATAATCTAGCATCGTTTTTGGGGGTGAAATACATGTTCAACACTATGAGGCTTCAACCCTACAATTCAAGCACTTGTGGGTTATATTGCCTACACTACATCCACCATAGAATTAGGGGAGTGAATTTTTTGGGGGTATTAAAAATGTTTAGCAAAAACCTAGAGCATAATGATGATATTGTTATGAATTTCTACAGAAAATTTGAGTGAAATGATTTCTTCATTATTATGTCATACTAACTACCCAACCAATCATCATACCCACTTCTATTATTACGTTATTAGGCAATGAAGCATAGTGAGATAACTATGTGTGGTAGGAATCTGATTATGTTGGAATGTTGTTTAATGTGTTGCTGCTGCAGAATAATTAGTGAGATGATCATACAGATGGGAAAACTCGTTGATTAGAGCTGCTGTCTGGGGTGTGTGTGTGGTTAGAGAAAGGGATCAATTTAGTGAAATAACCACATGGGTGGAAAATCTCTCTAAATAAAATCAACACACACCCTATAGAAAGGGGTAAAATATTGGGAAGGGTGTTGTTTAAGACATACTCATGCACAACAATCCTTAAAAATTAGTTGGGTATAGCAAATATAGGTTAGTGTGGGAGGGGAGGTGCTTAATCGAACACCACCTTCACGTGGTAGGCACTGAGAACGAGTTATATGCTGTTTATGCAAATATTGGTGTATAATTCGGGGCAGAGAGTGTTCTAGGGGGAAGGGAAGAGAAGTTACAAATATTGATGTGTAATTCGGAATAAGAATGTAGTGTCAAATCCATTCATTGGAAATCGCTAAGTTTTATAGAAACCATTTATTGTTGTCTATTTTCAGAATGAATCCCAAACCACTTCAACCAACACCAACAAACCCCAAGATACACCAACCAATACCATCCACCTCACGAGGGATTGAAAGTGAGGAGGGTCTACGTTGGAGGGGTGAGTGGGGTAGGACCTGTTGGGACAATCTCAACAGGAGGTATTGGAGAAACAGAAAATATGCAACAGGTGAAGACGCTACTAACACTCTATTTTTAGTGAGCAATCAGCAACACCACTCTTAATATCACACAATAAACTATAATTCTCAATAAGGCAATACTCTACATGTTTAAATGCTTTAAGGTTATGGGGGTAATAATATTTTGGTGGGCTACACACTTAAAATGTCATCATTTTTTATACATTTCAGTTGTGAAAGAGCGAAGACCACACAAACACCACAACGCTAATGAAGAGAGGGAAAAGGTTGAGGAGAAGATTGAGAAAGCCAAAATAAAACACTGTGCCGGTTTGGAAAAAGAAAAGGAAAAGAAGGGGTGTAGAGGAGATGGAATAGAGGATGTAGTAAAAGAAATGAATGAAATAAAATTAGTGGTTGATTAGTGGTTGATAAATAAGGTGATCTCTGAAATGAATAAAATGTAAGTTAGCCCAATGAGATGTTAATAAAAGAAAGTTGAATATGAGTGGGTTTTGTTTTGTATGTTTTTTATTATATATCAGCATTACACTTCTGTTTTTATTATAATGTCAGCATTATACTACAAACTAAATCCAATAGGTGTAAGTTAAATCTACCACCAAAAACCCTACAAATGTGTGTTAAAACTCCATATGAAAGGCGTGGTAAATCAAATCTCAACAAAGAAAG
>JGI858J16261_1000021_pt1 | contig 18024 bp, 15 predicted proteins | sample TiedelARG03_113m_FD_16261 | JGI IMG/M metagenome (IMG submission 16261) | reverse complement strand
TTACGGATTGGTGATTTTCAGACGAACAAAGCGGAAAGACAGGTATTAATCGATAATAGCTTGCTGACTCCTCCCTCAGAATAATTACTGCAACGCACCGATGGTGAAATAGACTCGTCTTGAACCACCTTCGGCCACACCATAGCCTATAAATAGTGGGCCGATCACACTTTCCATGCCAAGATACAGTGAACCTGCCAGTTTCAGATCGGATAAATCAATATCTTCTTTTACCTGGAAAATATTTCCGTACTGCAGTGTTGCGCCAAGATAGGTTGGCATCGCAAGCATAGGCTTGAATGCGCGCAGGTAGCCTGTATTGAAGAGTACGGCATTTTGAGCTGCTAATTCATTCTCACTGTANCCTGGCAGGCTGAACAAGCCACCGAGNCGGAAGTAGTTCTGAATGGGTGCTACACCATTATAGGTTGTCANAATTCGTCCACCNAGATGCATAGTGTGTTTGCCCCATGTTTTTGCAGCCAGGACCTTGGCCATGGCCTGGTCGAAGTCNTTTTCTGCACCAAGTTCAGTTCTTGATCCAAGCCAGCCTAGTCTTCCTTTCACACCATGGCGAGGAAAAAAGATGTCATCAAGAGAGTCATATCTAGCATTGATAAATATTTCCCCTGCATCGATATCCTGTTCTGGTATATCAGGGTCACCAATGATGACTTCAGTATTGCCGGTATAACGACGCAGACCCAAACGCATATCGCCCAAACTACTGAACTGGCGGCCAAGTGAGACCGCTCCTCCAATGCGTAAGACCCTCGTCTCGGCAAAAATATCATCTCCTTCTAATATGTTAAATTTGTTAGTAAGCGCGAAAACAGATGGATTAACAAACCATGGAGAGCCAATCGCCAGCGGCTGGAACAGATCTGTTTCTATACCGGGTTCCTCGCCAAGGGAAAATATTGTCCGCCATTCACCATTGAGTTTATTGATGGGCATTTTCGTATAGCCGAAGCGGATGGAAAAACGGTTGGATTTTGCGAAATCACTCGACATACTAAGGCCAAACTGAAGATAATTCGGTCCCCAGGGCTGTTCCCGAACATTCAGTACCAGCCCAATATCTTCACCGTTTTTTTCCAGATCGTACTGCACACTGTCAAATGTTCCCAGGCCATAGATTCTTCCAATGTCATTTTCCAGTGTTGGAACATCAAGTGGCTGCCCGGTTTTCTGCTGTAACATACTGCGGAGAAAATCATTATCAATTTTGGAATCGTTATCGACCCTGATATAACTGATTATGGGCAATGCTTGTTGGCATGAAGGACACAAATCGTGCTCGTTAGAATCTGCTGGCTTAGCACTGGCCAGCTTTGACAGTCTTGATAGATCAGCTTTTGTCGCTTCCTCACCTTTTTTAATCAGGGATGCAGAAATTGCGAAGTTGCCCGAAGAAAAGTTCCCCAGGTCAGGGGTGATGAGAATGTCGTTACTGCTGAGGGTTTTAATCTGTTCTTCTGTTGTGCGCCGAACCAGTATGTTGGTCAATTGCTCGGCTATTGTAATCACAGAAACAGATCCTTCCATTTTCAATAGTGGACTGCCAATATCCACCGCAATGACAATGTCGGCACCCAGCTTTCTGACCACATCCACAGGTAAATTATTAGTAATACCTCCATCTACCAGCAGTTTGTCGTCTATTTTTACAGGTGTAAACACACCTGGTACCGCCATGCTGGCACGAAGAGCCTGGGCCATGCTGCCACTACCGATGATTACGGCCTGGTTACTGGCGATATCCGAAGCGACGGCACGAAAAGGAGTCGGGAGCTGATCGAAATCATTCACTTCAGCGACGTGCATCAGAAGTTTTTGCAGTACCAGTTCCATTTTCTGACCACGAATCACTCCGGCAGGCAGATCAATCTTTCCATCCTTAATGCCAATTTTTTTATCCAGCTGAAAAACAGACTGGTCAAACTTGCGCCGCATGGAGAGTTCCTGGCGTGGTGGCGAGTCATTCAGAACATCCGTCCAGTCTATGCTGCGGTAGGCCTTGTCGATCTGATCTACCGTCATGCCGGACGCATACAGACCGCCAACAATGGCTCCCATGCTAGTGCCAGCAATATAATCGATGTGAATGTTTTGTCTTTCGAGTTCTCTTAGCACGCCAATATGAGCAGCACCACGCGCACCACCACCACTGAGCGCAAGGCCAATTTTAGGTTGCTTTGACTGAGTCTCGGCATGGACAGCAGCAGGCCATGTCAGGCAGGGCAGTGTAATTGCAATGAAGAGAATAATTCTATTCAGGTACGAGGCGGGGCGGTGAGTGCTTGGCATGAGGGTTCTGGCAATCAGGTATTGCGATGGTAAGTTAGGTATAAAACGCGATTTAATTCTACCATGTAGCCAAAGCCTTCCCTATATGTCACTAGCAGAATATTGCTATTAGCTGGAGCAATATGTACTGTTGAAAGGAAAATTGAGCTATAAGGGCAGGTTGAATTTTCCATTTATTAGGAAAATTGCATTTCAGGAACCTAATCTTTCCCGAACGGTCTCAGTACAAAGATATACTGGAAAATTACAAAACCACACATAGAGGATGATCAACTAGCCAGGAGCAGATGAAACTGCGTATGATGCTAACGACCTGGCTGTCCGGGAAATATTTTATTTCCCGAATTTCGCTGAAGAGTGCGCGCTGCCAGGTATTCATCTTCAAAGGTTTTTCAGGATTAACAATTTAACGCTGAGTCAGGCAGGTTATTTATTGCCTGATTTACAATAGTAGGTTTCGTTTGTCCATCTCGTGCGAAATCTATCATCATATAAATGAGATGGATGAAGGAGAGTATGAAAATGACGAATATGTCAAAAAAGCTAAGTCTGGTTCTATTAATGTCCCTGTTTCTTTTTGGCAGTGCATTTGCTGCAGAAAATGCCGCACATAAGAAGCTGGTCATTCAAGTGAGTACAGACGACCCCAGGACTCAGAAAATTGCATTAAACAATGCAGCGAATATACAAAAGTTATACGGAATCGATAATGTAACCGTTGAGATTGTAGCCTACGGTCCGGGTATTGGCTTATTAACTAAGAAAAACGCCCAGGCTGACAGGGTGGCAAGCCTGGCAATGCAGGATATTACTTTCAGCGCATGCATGAATACGATGAAAAAAATTGAGAAGAAAAAGGGAAAAATGCCAGCGTTGACTGATGGTGTACAGACGGTTACCGCCGGTGTAGCACGAATTATGGAATTGCAGGAAGACGGTTACTCGTATATCCGTCCCTAGCCGGCTGGAAAAATAAATCATTTATACCAGCTATCTTCTGTCAGGCTGTGTGTGGCTGGTTAAATGAGTTTATTGTTATTTGACCTTGCCATATAGCCGTCTCTATTGAGACGGCTATGCTTACGCTTCTATAATACAGTGATACTCAGCAGTAAAAATTATTTCCTGAAATTACTGCGATCTCGGCGATATGCATCAATTAATAAGTCATGCCATGCGTGCCGCATATTCTAAATCTGTGTGTTTGAATCTATCTAAGAAAAAATCTTCTTTGAGAAAAACTGCCTCGTATCAAATTTTCATAACTGCGCTCTTTTTTTGTCTAAGTAGCCATGCCGCCACACCTGCTGAGGAATGTAACAGGCTGTACGATGAAGGCTTGATGAAGTTAGCTATTCCTCTGTGTACCCGCGCTGCAGAAGCGGATAACAGGCCTTCTCAAACTATACTGGGGGAAATCTATAACGAGCAGGGGGATAGTGAAAAAACAGCAACGTGGTGGGGTCGTGCATCGAATGCCGGTTATCAGCCAGCTCGAAATCTGCTGGCAATGAAATACTATTATGGCGGCTCAGTATTTGGGCAGGAGCCAGGATGGGATCAGGATTTCACTGCCGCATTCAAGCTTTGGAGCGAAGATGCAAAGCAGGGCATCGCGAGCAGCCAGTTCATGACGGGCTTGATGTACTTTAATGGTGAAGGAGTTGAAAAGAACCTGTCGGAAGCCTGGTTCTGGCTCAATCTTGCTCTTGAAAATGGCTATAAACTGGCAACCGATGTACTGATTGAAGTCTCCAGAGCGATCACGCCGGATCAAAAACAAATAGCCATTATAAAGTTGTCCACTTACCGTAAAGATGAAAACAGAATTGCAAATGAATAGAGGCTATATTCCTTAGCATAAAAAGAAGAGAGTAGTGTTTTTCCTGTTAATGTGTAATACCTAGAGCAATGTTACTTCAGACGATATACTTGTCATTCTAACTGCTGGTAGTCAAAACTTTCCATACTTGAATTGAATAACTATGATCCAACTTTTACGCCTTGCTATATTTTCGCTTGTTTTGTTAATAATTACTCCACTCGCGTCCTATGCCAGTCAACTGGATGAAGGTATCCAGGCTTTTGAGCGTCAAGATTACCAGGCGTCCTATAAGAAACTGCTTCCCCTGGCAGAAAAAGGAGACGGTAAAGCACAATATTATGTTGGCGAGATGCTGGTCGGTGGAATGGGTGTTTCAAGCAATATCGACAAAGGTGTCTACTGGCTCGAGCAGTCAGTCAGCAATCGCAATCACATGGCGGCAAAAACCCTTGGAAAGATGTACTTGAGTGGCTTTGGTGTGCCAATGGATACTGAAAAGGGCACTAAATATTTCGCTCTATTGCAGACTCTAATACCGGAAAGTGAAGACGAACCCGAGTGTGACTAATCGCCTTCTTAATTCAAGTTTAATCGATCTACAGAAATAGAAGCATCTAGCCAGATATTAGTTTGAAATATTCCTTGATGCAAATGATTCTTATTACTATAATCATCTGCAGTTCCTCCTGTGGCTCGAGAGTTGCAGGTCCGTGCTGATATTTTGTCAGAAATGAGTTTCACACATTCGTAAATACAGGAAATACTGTGTGACGATTTATCTGACGCAAAGCTAATATCAATTTGACTATTACTACGAGGTGAAATTATGCCTTTCTGGCAGCGATTCCTGATTGTACTGGCTGCAATGCTTTTCGTGAGCTTTGTCGTTGGCTTATTAATGCGCAATTTGTTTGGCTTCGGCCTGCCAGACTATGCATCCGGTATGGTTGGTGGACTTACGGCAATTCCAGTATGGGAGTTTTTAAAAAGAGTGGAGCCAAAGAAACCAGATTGAAATGTTGCGGCAGGGAGTGGCAAATATCTTCAATTATATTATTACTCAGCCGCTCATTATCCTTTATTAGAAGTAGAATTTCCGGTGTTTTGCCTCGACAGAAATTGTCAGACAGGCAGGCAAATTCTTCGTATTGAGCAATTTGATTTTACAGCTGTCAGGTTATGTTCTCTGACACATTTATAAATGGTGCATGAAATGAAAGGTAAGTTAAAAAATCTTAATCTGCTGTCAATCGTATTGATGTTACTCATTACGGGACTAGCACCAGTCGCAGCGACAGCATCTGATGAAATTGTGGTATATACCGCACGCAAAGAACACCTCGTGAAACCGTTGTTTGATACTTACACAGAAAAGACAGGTGTTAAAATACAATACATCACCGATAAGGCAGCGCCATTGCTGGCACGATTACAGGGAGAGGGAAAAAATTCACCTGCCGACATGCTAATGACGGTTGATGCAGGGAATTTGTGGCAGGCCGCTGAGAAAGGCGTGCTCGCGCCGGTAAAGTCAGAAATACTGGATAAAAATATCCCGCCGCATTTGCGTGATCCTGAAGGGCGCTGGTTTGGTTTGTCTGTAAGAGCACGCACCATTGTATATTCTACCGATCGCGTCAAGGAAAGTGACTTGTCTACATATGAAAATCTCGCCGACCCGCGCTGGAAAGGGCGACTTTGCCTGCGTACTTCCAAGAAAGTCTACAACCAGTCACTGGTTGCCATGATGATTGCGGAAAAAGGGCAAGAAGCAACTGAGGCCACCGTAAAAGGTTGGGTAAATAACCTCGCTACGGCGCCATTTTCAAATGATACAAAAGTGATGCAGGCGATCGCTGCCGGCCAGTGTGATGTTGGCATAGTGAACACCTATTATTATGGTCGGCTGATGAAAAAAAAACAGGATACCAGGTTGGCACTATTCTGGCCTAACCAGCAAAGTCGTGGTGTACACATCAACATCTCGGGTGCAGGTGTTACTACAAATGCAAAGAACCGCCAGCAGGCAATCAAACTGCTTGAATGGTTATCCGGTGCCGAAGCGCAGAATATTTTTGCCAGTCTGAATATGGAATACCCGGCAAACCCGGCTATCAAGGCAGACGCCACTGTGTCCGCCTGGGGTGAGTTCAAGCAGGACCAGTTGAATGTTGCCAGGGCAGGTGAGCTGCAGGCAAGTTCGGTAATGCTTATGGACCGGGCCGGCTATAAATAAGATTGTATGTCGTATTTCATGCCATGTTGGTAATACTGCAGTGCTGAAGATCGGCTTATGCTCTACTGAACAGGAAAGCCTTAGAACGCACGGTTTGAATTAAATGCCTATGGTCAGGATTAGAACATCAATCTGGAAAATTGCGACAGTCATGCTTGCCATGACAGTTGTCATGCCATTGCTGGTCGTATTTTCGGGCTGGCTGCAAACCGAGAACATGGTTTGGGAACACCTGGCGCAGACTGTTCTAAGTGACCTGTTGAAAAATACTGCGTGGTTATTGCTCGGCGTGGGAACAGGCGTCACCATACTCGGTGTTGGTCTGGCCTGGCTTACGGCAAAATGTGAATTCCCCGGACGACGTTTTTTCGACTGGGCACTGATGCTGCCTTTAGCCGTGCCCGCTTATGTAATGGCATTTGTAGCTCTCGGTTTAATGGATTTTACCGGGCCTGTGCAATCAACTTTGCGTGAACTGCTCGGTAAGCATAATTTCTGGTTTCCCGAGGTTCGTTCAACTGGCGGTGTAATCACAGTAATGACACTGGTGTTGTATCCCTATGTCTATATGCTGACACGCTCATCATTCATTACACAGGGAAACAGCACGGTAGAAGCTGCACGGAGCCTGGGCTTGAATGCCTGGGCAGCTTTTTTTCGTATCAGTATTCCCACCGCTCGTCCGGCAATCGTTGCAGGTCTGTCATTAGCGTTGATGGAAACACTTGCGGATTTCGGCACTGTCGCCATTTTTAACTATGACACCTTTACTACGGCAATATACAAGGCATGGTTTGGCTTATTTAACCTGCAGGCTGCATCACAGCTCGCCTCATTTTTGCTCGTTCTGGTGGTAATTGCGCTGACCGCAGAAAGAAATTTACGCGGTAAGGCAAAATATCATGAAGCAACCCGCAGTACTCGGGTGCATCGCTACCAATTGACTGGCTGGCATTGCTGGGCCGCCGTATTGACTGCTAGCGTGATACTGCTAATTGCATTCATTGTGCCGGTTATTCAGCTGGCCCTGTGGGCCTGGGAAGTCCTGTCTGAAGACTTGGATAGGCGTTACCTGGATATGCTGTTCAACACGCTTACGCTCGGGGGCATTGCCGCTGGTATCACTGTGATCGGTGCAATGATACTGGCATTCACACGCCGTACACATGATGACCTGGTGGTTCGTAGCTCTGTGAATATCGCCACTCTTGGATATGCCTTGCCTGGATCTGTACTTGCTGTTGGCATCATGCTGACCTTTGCCAGTATAGATAATGTTTTCTCAACAATGGCAACATTAATTGGCTGGCAATCACCGGGCCAGGTCCTTAGCGGAAGTATATTCGCACTCGTGGTTGCCTACATGGTGCGTTTCCTGGCGGTTGCTTTCGGGCCAATCGATAGTGGCCTGGGCCGTATTCGTGCCAGTATTGCTGAGGCCGCACGAGGCCTGGGTAGCAGTCCTGCAGCCACCTTGTGGCGTATTTATCTGCCCTTACTCAGGCCGGGGCTATTCACTGCGGCATTGCTTGTATTGGTTGATGTAATGAAGGAAATGCCGGCTACGATGCTGCTGCGGCCATTTGGCTGGGATACCCTGGCAGTGAGGATTTACGAGATGACATCAGAAGGAGAATGGGAACGCGCAGCCTTACCAGCGATCACCCTGATACTGGTTGGTCTTATCCCGGTAATTGTGCTGGTCAGGCGATCGTCAAAACACTAGGATAACGTTTAGAGATGCCAGAAATTCTAAAAATTAATTCAATCCGCTGTGGCTATGAAGATTCGGTAGTAGTTAATGATTTCACACTGAGTTTTCGTGAAACGACACACAATTGCCTGCTTGGCCCAAGTGGCTGCGGGAAAACGACAGTGCTGCGTGCAATTGCCGGCTTTGAACCTGTTACCAAGGGTGAAATCATTCTTGATGGTCGGGTGATCTCATCTAAAGATATTCTTATACCTCCTGAACAGCGAGGTATAGGCATGGTGTTCCAGGACTATGCGTTATTCCCACATTTATCTGTAGCTGAGAATGTTGCCTTCGGTATACCTAAGCAATCTAAAAAACAGCAGCAAATGGTCATTGACGAAATGATGGAACTGGTCGGCCTGAGAGATTGTATGGAACGCTTCCCGCACGAACTTTCCGGCGGTCAGCAGCAACGGGTTGCCGTTGCACGAGCGCTGGCGCCTGAACCACCACTGTTGTTAATGGATGAACCTTTCTCCAATCTGGATAGTGATTTACGCGAAAGACTGGCACTGGATATACGCGAGATATTGCGCCAACGGAAAACAACGACGTTGTTCGTAACGCATGACCAGGATGAAGCATTTGTCATCGGTGAACATGTAGCCGTGATGAATGAGGGATATATTATGCAATGGGACATGCCGTATAACCTCTACCATGAACCCGCAAATCGTTTTGTGGCTGATTTTATAGGCCAGGGCCGCTTGATAGATGGTGTCCTTGCCAGTCATGAGTCAGTACAGACTTCCCTCGGCTTACTGGCCGGAAACCGTTCTTATGAATGGCCACCAGAGACCCGGGTCGATGTCTTGCTACGCCCGGATGATGTCTTACTTGATGTCGATGAGGGAATGACCTGCCTGATCACCGACCGTCATTTCAAAGGTGCCCAGATCATGTATACCTTGCGTACACCCGGAGGTGATGAATTGTTATCGCTGGTACCGAGTCATCTTGATATAAATATTGGTCAGAAAGTGAAGGTAGGGGTTGATGCGGAGCATCTGATAGTGTTTCGGCAATAGGGTTTAATATTTTTTGTGCTGGCGCACGGCTGATTCGTTATCTTTTTCTGTACTATGCTAGCGCATAACCACGGTTTTCGCCCTTCTTGGGCGAGTCACTTTTCTTTACTTGTCTAAAGAAAAGTAACCAAAAGAAATGACACCCTACCGTGTTGGCCTTCGGCGCCTCTGTGCGCTTCAGCTTAGAACGGGCGCTGCGGAACTCGCTTTGCTCAGACAGTCCTCGCGCTATTCCGCTCTAAGCTTGCAGTGCTCGGCAACACAAAAGGGGCTAGAAGATCAAACAAAGGTCAAAACAAAGGTCAAAACAAAGGTCAAAACAAAGGTCAAAACAAAGGTCAAAACAAAGGTCAAAACATGATCGGTGGTATCTTCTAAGAAACTACTAGTACTTTATTGTTTTTGCGTCATACCGACTAGAGGTATGCCGGTATGACGATAATTAATGTCTCTTTGGCCCTTCGTCTTCGATTTTGACCTTAAATCTCCCGTTCAGGCTCGCCGAGAAGCACAGGATGGGTCGGGGATTTCGGGATGCGTCTGTCTGAGCGCAGCGAGTTCAGCATCCCGCCGGCTCATTCGAGCATCGCAGGGAACCCGCAGGGCGGGCATGTCGGGTATCTTTTCTTTTGGTGACTTTTCTTTGGATAAGCAAAGAAAAGCCACTCGCCCATGAGGGCGAAAAACGTGGTTATGCGCTAGCACAATAGAAAATAAGAAATGGACTCACCCAATAAGGACAATAAGCAGGATCATGTTAAAGACAAATCCGCATGGAGCGGATTTGAACAGCCTTAGGCTGGCCCATAGGGTGAAGGCCAGGAAGGTCTTCATAAAAGATACTCGCCCATGAGGGCGAAAAACATGGCCATGCGCTAGCACAATAGAAAATAAGAAATGAACTCACCCAATAAGGGTAAAAAGCACGACCGTGCGCCAGCACAATATAAAAATGATAACTTGCAGTCACTCTCACATATCGGCATTCTCCCCCCCCATGAAACAGGCCCTCGAGATTTTACGCAGCACGTTCGGTTATGATGAATTTAGACATAACCAGGCTGATATCATCAATACCTTGCTGGAGGGTAATGATGCACTGGCATTGATGCCTACGGGTGGTGGAAAATCCCTTTGTTACCAGATTCCTGCTATCTGCCGGCCTGGCACGGGCATCATTATTTCACCGCTGATTGCCTTGATGCAGGACCAGGTAAGTGCGCTAAAGCAATTAGGCATTGCGTGTGCCTTTATCAATTCAACTCTTGACCGGGGCAGTCAGCATGAAATTGAAAGGGCCCTGCTCAATAATGAACTGGATCTACTCTACATTGCCCCTGAGCGCCTGCTCAATGAATACACTCTGAACATGCTGGGTCGCTGCCAGATTTCGCTATTTGCTATTGATGAAGCGCATTGCGTATCGCAATGGGGCCATGACTTCCGACCAGAATATCAGCGTCTGACAATTCTGCATCAGCGTTTCGCTGATGTCCCGCGTATCGCACTGACTGCTACGGCTGACGAAGCTACACGCAATGAAATTAAAAGTCAGCTGGCACTCCACCAGGCGAGTACTTTTATTAGCAGTTTCGACCGCGAAAATATCCGCTACCAGATTGTTGAAGGGCAGAATGGTCGAGATCTATTATGGCGCTTTCTCGAGCAGGAACACCCGCATGACGCCGGTATTGTCTATTGCCTGTCGCGGAATAAAGTTGATAAAACGGCAGAATGGCTGACGGCAATGGGGCGAACTGCACTGCCTTACCATGCGGGTCTAGGTGACGAGCTGCGTCTGCAGCATCAGAACCGTTTTCTTCGTGAGGAAGAAGTCATTATTGTTGCCACGATTGCTTTCGGCATGGGGATTGACAAGCCTGATGTACGTTTTGTGGCTCACCTTAGCCTGCCAAAAAGTATAGAAGCCTATTACCAGGAAACAGGCCGTGCCGGACGAGACGGTCTGCCGGCAAATACCTGGATGAATTATGGTTTACAGGATGTTATCTCCCTGCGGCAAATGGTTTCTTCCAGTGAAGCTGCTGAAAACTATAAACGCGTATCCATACACAAACTGGACGCCATGCTGGGATTATGCGAGTCAGGCCAGTGCAGGCGCCAGACACTGCTGGCATATTTTGGTGAAATGCTCAGCGAACCCTGTGGGAATTGTGATAATTGCCTGACTCCGCCCGAGCTATGGGATGCCAGTGAAGCAGCACGCAAGGCGCTATCCTGTGTCTATCGCTGTGGTCAGCAATTCGGCGCTAATTATCTCATTGATGTATTACGCGGCAAGCAAGATGATCGCATTCAGCGTAATGGCCATAATCGACAATCTACCTTCGGAATTGGAGAAGAAGATAGTGTCTCCCAGTGGCGAACGTTGTTTCGGCAATTAATTGCTCTTGGTTACCTGGAAGTAGACCACCAGGGTTTTGGTGCATTGCGGTTGACTGAGAAATGCCGCCCTCTACTGCGAAATGAAACCTTACTGAAACTGCGTCGTCAGCGTGATTCAAATAAAAGCAGCAAAAGCAGAGTAAGAAAGCAACCAGCAGAAGTACTGGATGAGGATCGGCCTCTGTACAACGATTTACGTTCATTGCGTAAGCAACTCGCAGAATCACAGGGCGTGCCACCTTATGTGATTTTTCATGACGCGACACTGGCAGCTATATCACAATTGCGCCCGGGAAATATTGATTCCCTGCTGGAAGTGCCAGGCATTGGGCAGCATAAACTGGATCATTATGGCGACAGGGTGATTGAAGTTGTACGTGCCCATGTACTGTCGTTATAAAAATCTCTCAGCTGCCGGAGATGTCACGCTTTATGCTATTGTTGTTCTAATCTGAATATTTGCACTGAAAACCAATATGAAATCCGTCAGTCAACGCCTGTTGCGTGGAGGTGTCATTGCTGTGCTGGGGCGCAGCGCAATCGCCTTTGGAGTGGTGCTGCTGAATGCACTGGTAGCGCGCATGTTATCTCCGGAAGAAACAGGTCTGTTCTTCCTGGCGTTAAGCATCGTCACTGTTGCAGCGGTTATTGCTGATTTTGGTTTTGGCAAGACCCTGTTACGTATCATCCCTGATGCCGTAACAACAGGAGAAGAAGCGCGTGCGCTGCTGCATATTCGACGCGTATTTATCGCTGCCACGATTACCATCTTTATCACTGCTGTGGTACTGATCAGCCCATTAGGTACCTGGTTGGCTGAGAAGTTGTCGCATGGCCTTTTGTTAGGCGAGTTAATGCCACTGGTGACGTTGTGGCTGATTGTTACTGTTATATTGAGTCTGCTGGCAGAAACCTGTCGTGGTTATCACCAGATTGCGGCGGCTATATTTTATGGAGGAGCACTAACGGGCTTTGGCAATATTCTTCTCGTAACCCTGGCTCTTTTAACCGCCTGGTTTAGTGCATTCTCCATTGACCTCCAGCAGCTGATTACATTATTTATACTCTCCGGATCTATTCTTGTCCTGTTAGCATCGATCAAACTGCAGAGGAAATTGCGTCTTAATAGTAGTCGCCTAAATGAAGGGAATTCCAGGTCTGTTAAAAGCCTGTTTGTACTAGCCTGGCCATTCTGGGTATCCAGCATGGCCATGATTTTGATGACACATGCAGAAATATGGATACTCGGATATCTTCGTCCACCAGAGGAAGTGGCGGCCTTTGGTCTAGTTGCCAGGCTGGCTTTACTGGTCAGCTTTCCATTGATAATTGTGAACAGTGTTCTGCCGCCAATTATTTCTGAGTTGTATGCGAAGGACGATATTAAGAAAATGGAGCGTATGCTGCGTGGATCCGCTGGTATTACAAGTCTGGCATCGCTGCTTATTTTTCTATTCCTGATGTTCTCGGGTGACTGGCTTCCACGTTTCCTTTTTGGGGAATATTTTTCCGGTAACTGGAATATTATGATGGTGCTGGCTGCAGGCTGGCTATTTCATGTCTGGGCAGGTTCCGGTGGCTTTGTGCTAAGTATGACCGATAATCAAAAAAATGGCATGATCATCAATGTAGTAGCGGGCGGGCTGACATTATTGGCAGGGCTCTGGTTAACTGATCTGTATGGCGGTCTTGGTATGGCCATAGCGTCGTCTTCAGGCATAGTACTTATCAACATCCTGATGCTGCTAATGATCAGGCGCAAACTCGATATGAATATCTATGCAGGTTTATCAGGATTTAAGGATATCCTCGATGAGGTACGCAAACGTTTGCAGACGGTGCAAGAAAGTACTGATGATAAGGATGCTGAAAAGGCAGTGAAAGAATGATGAGCGGCTTATTGAGGTGGATCAGGAACAGGCGTTTTCGTGTCAGACAGTATACAGCAAGATACCCCCGGATGTTTTTCAGCCTTTATCAGTTAAGCCCGCATAACAGGAAGTTGATGGTGACCAGAAAAACAAGAATTACCATCGAAGGCTATCCCCGCTCTGCAAATACATATGCGGTCTACGCATTCAAATATGTTAATGATCTGCAGTGGAATCAGGTGGGGCATCACTTGCATGTGCAGGCGCAGATTATTCGTTCGGTTAAATATAAAATACCGGTGATCCTGTTAATCCGCAATCCATTAGAGGCTGTGCGTTCACTCGTCGTCAGGCATGACTTTATTCCAGTAAGTGAAGCGCTGGAGGATTACGCCCGCTTTTACGAAGATCTGTACAGCTTAAAAGATGGATTTATCGTTGCGAATTTCGAAGATGTTATTGAAAACTTTGGCAATATAACTGGTCAATTGAATGTGAAGTTTTCCTGCAATTTTAATGTTTTTCCGGATCACGATGAACAGGCGAAAGCATCTGTTTTCGATGAGATTGATAAACGAAACAGGCTTTTTGATAAAGGCAAAGTAACGCATCTATACCGTCCTGATAAGAATAAAGACAGCTTGAAGAATGCGGTTGAGTTGCAGGAAAATAGTGAACTTTACCGAAGGGCACTGCATATTTATCAAAAGTATATAACTCTTGCCAGGGAGCAAGCATGATCTACCCTGAAAGACGCAGCTTATTGTATCCTGATACAAAACCACTAGAAGAGAATCCATGAGCAGAAAGATACATAAATTTGATAACAATGTTCGTGTCTATGATGATCATCTGATGCCTGCGCAGCGTCAGCGTTATATGGTAAAAAATGTCCATGAGGCTGATGAAGAAGATCTATTTATCAAGATTATTTCATCAATTCCAGAAAATGGCTGTTTCGTTAATATCGGCACGGCTATTGGTTACTATGCGATACTTGCGAAAAAGCTTTCACCTCGACTTAATATTCATGCTGTTGAACCACTGCAATCTTTTCGCAGCTGCTTTAACGAAAACTTATTGCTGAATGAATTGACTGAAGTGGATTTTGTTATTCACCCATGCGCAGTGGGTGCGACTAACGGTCGGGTCAGTTTTCTTGAGAAAGGTTATGAAAGCCAGTTGCTGATCAATAGTCATGATCAGAAAGTAACTCAGCAATTAGCGAAGAAGATGAAAAACCAGATCAAGTCTGTGCTAGGCAGCCTGGGTGTAAAGCGATATGCCGCTGGATCTGGCAGAAAGTCAGAAACTGATACGGTGACACTCGAAGCGCTTGTAAATCAGGTTGGCCAGCAGGTTGATTTGGTGTCAATGGATGTGCAGGGACTGGAGCTGGATATTCTCTCGGGTGGTGAGAGCGTGCTTGAAAAAGCAGCTGTTAAGACATTTATTATTGGCACACATGGTAAGTCGATACATCAGCAATGTATCGATATGCTGAAGAATAAAAATTATTCTATTGAATACGAAGAGGAAAATACACAGCATCAGCCGGATGGTATTATTGTCGCTAGCAAAGGCGTGCTGAGGCTTTCTTCCTAGTTATATTTTATGAAAATATCAGTCATCACCGTCGTCTTCAATGCTGTCGAGACTATAGAAGATACAATCAAATCGGTTATTGATCAGGATTACGATGATATAGAACATATCATTATTGATGGCGGCTCAACTGATGGAACACTGGATGTTGTCAACTGCTATAAAGACCACCTGGCAAGAGTTGTATCAGAACCGGATAATGGTATTTATGATGCGATGAACAAGGGCATCGAGCTTGCTACTGGTGAAATAACAGGTAATCTCAATGCCGATGACTGGTATGCGCATAGCGGAGTGTTAAGTCAGGTTGCAAATACCTTTTCAGCAGATGAAAGCATTGATGCGGTTTATGGCGATATTGTTTATGTGACAAGAGAACAGCCTCACAACATCGTACGCTACTGGGAATCGGGTTCCTATCATGATGGACTGTTTGAGAAAGGCTGGATGCCTGCGCATCCTTCGTTTTTTGTAAAGAGAGAGATTTATTCACGTTATGGTAAGTTTGATCTTGACCTGAAGATTCAGTCAGACTTTGAACTGACCATGCGTTTAATCGCAATAAACAGGATTAAAACCCGGTATTTGCCCGGTGTTATGGTCAAGATGCGAATGGGGGGTGTGACCAATAACCGTATCAGTAACGTGATTAAAGGTAATCTTGAAGCTTACGCGGCATGCAGAAAAAACGGTCTGGCCGTTACCCCTCTATTTATGGTGAGAAAAATTCTTTCCCGTTTACCTCAGTTCTTCCGTAAACCACGACACTAGTTCTTCTGAATAGATGAAATCATTTATAAAATCGTTAACCAAAAGCATGCTGGACTCCGCAGGTCTCGAGTTGCGCAGNACTCGTCCTGCGATTGCATCATTTCCGAGTGAACCTTTTCGTGCTCAAAAAGAGTTCATTGATAAGCTTGGTGTCAGCAACCCGGTAATTTTCGATGTTGGTGCACATAAAGGAGAAACAGTTGCGCGATATAAACAACTGTTACCGGGTTCAACAATATTCTGTTTCGAGCCGTTTCCGGACAACTTTGAAATTCTTCGTAAAAGATTTTCTTCAGACTCTTCAGTTCATGTTTATCAAAATGCTGTTTCTGATATCAATGGCAGTAAGACATTTTTTGTTAACAATAATGATGCAACCAGTTCCTTGTTGCCTAGAACTGAAGACGGCAGGAGGTACTTCAGCAAAGCAGCTGGTTCAAAATATACGGTCGATGTTGAGACGGCAACCATCGATGAAATAATGCTTCAAAATGATATTGACCACATCGATATCCTGAAATTTGACATACAGGGCGGGGAATTGATGGCTTTAAAAGGGGCTGAAAAAACCTTGCAGGAGAGCAGGGTGTCAGTGATCTATAGCGAAACACTGTTTGTTCCACATTATGAAAATAATCCTTTATTGCTGGATTTATGGAGTTATCTGGATCAACATGAGTATTCTTTTTTTGATATTTATGACTTGTACCGGGCAACAAATGGACAACTCCGGTTCGCTGATACCCTGTTTATCAGTAAAGAAGTAAGGAGCAGGGTACTGGATAATTATAATGAGGAGCCTTGACTGAGCCATATTTTGAGCTGTTCTAATAACAATAATACGTTATGTAATATAAGGCTTAAGTCTATTTTACGCTCCGGGCGAATAGTGAGAAGATAGCACTAATAAATAATATGAAGATGTATTGGAAATACAATTATGACTGTATCTGCTGACAAACGAAGTTACACGCGGGACCAGGTTCTGAAACTGCTTGATGAAAGACAGGAGATGCTTGTCCTGTTTTGTCAGTTGGCCGGACTTGATCCTTATCAGTCCAGTGCTCCGGTTGAGCAAAGAGTGAGAGCTTTTTGCCAGAAGATGATCGATTATATCGCCGCCGGACATTTTGCTATCTATGATCGTCTTTCGAATGGCGGTGAGCGTCGTCTCCAGGTTCTCGAGATCGCTGCAATTGTCTATTCATCTATTGAAGATACTACAGACATCGCCATTGCCTTCAATGATAAATATGATGAAAACGATCACGTGCTGGATTTTAGTAATCTTCAGAGTGACCTCACCATGCTGGGTGAGGCGATGAGTAATCGTGCGGATTATGAAGATCGCCTGTTAGATGCTTTAGTTTCATAGATTTTTTTAACCTGACAATTTTCGCATGACGCTACCCAGGCCATCGCTACTGGTACTCATCCTGTTCCTGCTGGCTATTGCCGTCCTGCTGCCAGGAATCTCTGATATCACAGGTATTACCGGCAAGGATGAGTACCTGCTCGGTCTGCGCACACCGATGCACATGATTGAGGGCGGGCATGGCTGGCTACCCTGGCTGGATGGTGAACCAAGGCTGAAAAAGCCGCCCCTTATTTACTGGCTGGGCAAAGTATCCTACGAAACATTTGGCATCTCCCTTTTTAGTGGACGAGTCATTGGCGTTTTATTTGCAGCACTGTTATCTGTTGCAAGTAGTTTGATTGCGTGGTGCCTGTTCAGAGACCGGCGAGTCATGTTATTTACCGGACTGGTTGTGCTGGGAAGTATCGGTATCATGATTGATGGGCGTCGCATGATGCTGGACATTCCAGTCGCGGCACTATCGGCGCTGGCGATACTGTTTTTACTGTACTGGGTGAACTACGGTCGAGCCATCTATATCTCAGGATCCGGGGTTTTTCTGGGTCTGGCATTTCTGGTCAAGGGCCCGGTAGCATTTTTCTTCTATTTCTCAGCTTTGCTCGCTTTGCTGATGATTTCACCCGCTGTACGGATATTTTTAAGACGTTCATGGCCTGCTGCACTGACAGGTCTGCTAAGTTTTTTCCTTATCGCAGCACCCTGGTTTGTCTATGTTTATCTGCAGTACCCTGACCAGCTTGTCAGTACATTCTCATCTGAAGTCGCTGAACGTGAATTGTTGAATTTTTCAGTCAGCCCGGCATTCAGCCTGCTGCTGATGGCATTGCCCTGGTCTCCG
>JGI858J16261_1000020_pt1 | contig 18099 bp, 20 predicted proteins | sample TiedelARG03_113m_FD_16261 | JGI IMG/M metagenome (IMG submission 16261) | reverse complement strand
TGTGTGTCGTTAATTGAATAACCGAAACGACCAGCACCATAAAGACCACCTTCAGTCGAGTTACCGAATGGAGCAGTTCCATCAGCACCTGTTGTACCATAAAGGGATGAATTTTTAGCAAATGGTTCTTTGTCATTACCATATTGGAAATCTAGATAAAATACTAGACCTGAAGGTAAGTTCATTGGTTGAACCGAAACGAATTCTTTCGCTGCGATTTGTCCAAATACTTTTCTCACCAATGGTAGAGCAACACCTGCCCATTGAGCACCTGTTCCAGCTGTAAATGTACCAGCTCCTGGTACAGGTCCACCTGTGTTTGAAGTTTCAACAACAAGTTGTTTAGCTTGGTTTTCTAGGATCATAGACATATTGTTTTTTTCAGTGTCGTTTCCGATACCTTCTAACAATCCTGTCTTGCCCCATTTGTTTGCTAATCTCGCAGCATCACCTTGTAGTGATTTGTACGGGTTAGCGCTTTCTAATAGAGAATTTAATTGACTCATTTTTTTTTAATTTTAATTTTTATTAATTTTTAAATTGTGATTTAAATTAGACCTGCTAATTTTTTAAATCTGTTTACCATTTCATCTGATTCAACTATAGGTTGTTTCTTAGATACGTTTGACATATTTGAAGCTGCTGAGGCACTTCCTTTAGCTCTAAAGCCTTCGCTTATAGAGTTAGTTGTTGTTTTTGATTTAACACTACTATTAATAGTTTCAAATACAAGTTTTACCTCTTTTACAGTTTCTGCTTTATCAAAAGCACTTAATACTTTAACTTTATGGTTTTCAGATAAGTTTTTACCGCGGAACACTTTGTTTGCATAGAGAAGTTTAGCGTTTAAGAGGTTAATTTCATTAAGTTCTGATTTTAAAGTTGCAACTGTATCCATTGCTTCTTTTAAATCTGCTTTTAAATCTTCTTTTTCATCTTTAATACCATCCTTGTAGCCTTCTTCCTCGGCATCTGTACGTGCATTTTCATCCATTGTTACTTCTACTTCGTCTTCAACTTCGATTTCATCTTCATCTTCAACTTCGATTTCATCTTCGTCTTCAACTTCGATTCCTTCACCAGCTTCTAACTCACCAGCTGTAACCATGTCTTCAATTACATCTTCGATAAACTTCTTAAGGTCGTCTTCGGACATATCTTCGATGTCGATGTCTTCATCTTCATCTTCATTTTTGTCTTCTTCGTCCTCTTTCTCATCTTCCTCACCATCTAAATAGCCTTCTTCTTCAGCATCAGTACGTTCGTCCTCTTTCAAGTCCTCTTTTTCGTCCTTAATACCGTCCTTGTAGCCTTCTTCTTCAGCGTCTGTACGAGCATTTTCTTCTAGTTCATCTTTTTCGAGTTCTGCTAAAATTTCATCTAAGTCCATATCTTCCTCTTCACGCATGTATTCAGTTTCTCTTTCGGCTTTATTATCACCGTGATCACCTTTACGCATTACTGGGTTTGACATTTTCTCTTCGACTTTAGCTTCATCTTTTGCTTCATCTACTTCGTCCTTACTTTCTTCTACTTCGTCTTTTTCCATTTCTTCTATTTTACTAGAAAACATAGCTTGGACTTGTGGGGAGAATGCTTCTTCGAGAGCGACTTTAGCATTTGCTATTGCAGATTCTTTGACTGCTTTAGCATCAGCGATTGCTTCTTTTAAAAAAGTTCTGTTCATTTTTCCTAAATTTTTTGTTGGGAAACTACGTTTATTCAAGAAACGTAATAGGGATTAATTTTGTGAAATGTCATATAAGAGATGACATATTATGTTGATACGTATATGGGAAGGATGGAAAAATACAAAAAATAAAAAAAAACCCGCAAGTAGGTTTTAAACTATACTTACGGGTTTAATATTGCCTAAGGTAGCAGGCTCGGTAAATGTTATATTACGGGGCAATATCCATGAGAACATAATATCTCACCTAAAACCCCATTTACTTTTTTATATTTATCTTGTGCTTTAAATTCTTTACTTTCTTTTACTAAATGCATAAATGAATCAGGATTTGAAGGTGTTGAAACAAAATCCCAACACAACAATTCAAAATCATCTTGAACTTCCATTAAACCTCCTACATCTTTAAGTGACCCCATACCTCGTGAAGAAACACCAACTGTGATTCCACTTTCAACTAAGGCTTTAAGTATATTACCGTTTGGGGTAGGTAGAATTTCAATTTTACCCATTACTTTATCCCCATCCCACCACATATCTGCTATGTTATGGGAAACATTTTGAAGGTTTATTACAGAGGATTCTGGATGGTCTAGTTCACCCATAGCTCGGTTTTCATCAACTAATACTTGGTATTTGTTAATTTCTCTTTCCCACAATTCTCTAGAATAATATCTACCATTACCGTTTTTAACTTCGGCTGTTGCTAAAATACCTTCTACTAATGGTAAACCCCTATCTGATTTGCTTTCAGTTAGTCTAGCTCCCTTAGGTGTAAATATATGGGTTTCTATTAGTAATTGGTTATTCATTTTATCCTTGGAATTTGTTTAACCCTGAATATGATTCGGGGTTATCATTAGAATTTTCGTTGCTGTTTTCATTACTTCCAAGATTGCTATTATCATTGCTACCTTCATCAACCATTCTTTTATATGCCTTACCACACATTTTCTCATATACTTTTTCCATCTGTGCCTTACGCTTTTCAAGTACTTTTACTTCACGTTGCATCTCTTTCATTTTCTTTTTATCAACCAACTCAGATAAATTTTCATCTTCACTTACCATAGAAATTCTTTGATTTTTAGATTCAATTATTTCATCTAAAGCTTCAATTTGTAGCTCCATAGTAGCGATTTTTCCATTTTTCTCTAATTCAGCTAATTTAGAATCTGTAGTTTCTTTTTTTACTTTCTTTTTGACATTTTTCTTTGGTTCTTTTTCCCCTAAAGGAGTACTTTCAAATAAGTCTATTAATGATATCATTTTGTTTTCTTTTAATGTTAAATAACCTGTACCTACTTCACCCTCTGGAAAATCTTTTTTAGTGGCTTCTCCATAACCCCCACCTACACCTGGGTTTTTGACCATTTTGCCTTTACCTAAAGCTGGTTGGTCTTCACTATATCCTATCCCTTTAATTCCAAATTGAGCTTCCTCAACATAATATAAGGGATTCTTATCAATATTTTTAATAACTAAATCAATTAATTCTTCTTTAGATTTGTCTTTATTATCTATATCAGTAAGTTCTGTGAAATATCCTTGACGGAACTGCTCACCAGAAACATTGTTAAGTTTTTTATCGTCTTTATAATCATACCCCTTAGTAGGTGCTTGTAGATCTGTTACTTCCTTTGTTGTTTTTTTCTCTAAGGCTTTAGCTTCCTCAATAGAAATCAATTCCATATTCTTATCAAACAATTTAAACCAATCTGGGGTTTCGTTGGATGTGTTAGCTACGCCCCACATACCTTCAGATATAATTGAACGCTTGTTAAGAATAGAAGTAGCTTCTTCAAAACTAGCGGCATTGCGGACTAGGTTTGGGAATTTCCTTTTTGCTTCTTTAAGGAAAATTTCTTTATTTCCTTTACCTTCTTTAATAAGGTTGTATTGGTTTTGTAATGTTTTCATTTATTCTCCTTTTAATAAGTCTTTTATATCTTTTATGTAATCTAAAACTAAATCTGTAGGTTTAACTACAGAATATGATGATGGGTTATCATTATAGTAAGTTGAGGTTTCATTTTTAGCGTTGCTCAACATTTTATAAATATCATTTAATTCTTGTTCAATTACATCAAATGAAGCAATTCTTCCATTTTGAAATTCTTCAGCACTTTCAGCTTCAAACAATTGTTTAACTTCTAACCCAGAATTTTTAATTTTTTTTGGTACTATTTTATATTTAAATTGTTTTACGTATGTGTTGTTTCTAACTCCATCCTCCCCAGCTGATGGGCCAGGTCCTAAATTAGCTCCAATACCTTCTTTTACTTTTTTTTTCTTTTTAGAAAGTTTAAAAGCAAATGGGGTTGCATATTGCATCCCAGTACCCGGTGTGAATGTTGCAGATCCAGCTCCACCTCCTGTAGTTGACATTTCTTCTAATGTGTTTTTTACTTGTCTATATTGTTCAGGGTAGAATTTTCTTAAATGGGTTCTGTATTTATTAAACACATCTTTTAATTCATCATATATTCTTCTAATATCTTCATCATCCCGAGCATCATCCGTACCCATCAATTGTTTTAATGCTTTAGTAGCATTAGACATTTTTTTTAAAGAATCTCCAAAACTAGCTAAATTGATAACTTTATGGCTTATGCTTCCAGTTTCTTTATTAACATCATCTGTTTTGTAATATGTTTTTAAATCTTGTGTAAAGAAATCAGTATCTTGTACTGGGCCATATCTGTCTTCTAGCCTTTTAATTAAGGCTTGATCTACATCTTCGGGACTTAGTGTTCTTTTTTCTTCTTCTTTAACCATGTGCCACATTAAGTTCTTGTAATAATGAATGATATTGTAACAAGTCAACTAGATGGTCACTATTAATTACAGTTTTCTTATCTAATTCCTTAATTAATGTTAAAACTTCATTTAGTTTAATTTTAACTACTTCACTTTTTGTCTTTTGAGTTTCTAATTTAACATTTTCAACAATAAAAGCTATTTCTTTATTATAAAATTCCTTTAATTGGGGAGCATTGTCTACAGATTCAATAAATTCTTTAAGAATGTGTTTTTGTCTTGAAGATAATGAAGAATATTTATTGTTAAATTTTTCTAATAAAACATAATAAGTTAAAGTACGTAGATCTTTATCACACGATTTAAATTCTTCTATTACATTATTTTTAATTTCATCCCTTTCAATTTGGGTTGATGTTAAAAATTCTAATAATGTTACCTTATTATCAATTATTTGGTTTGGATCGATTAATTTGTCAGTATTATAAGTTTCAACTAAAGTATATAGTGAAGCCTGTGCCTTATAATCCTTTAATTTGGTTTTAAATAAACCTTCAACGTCATAATGAGTTTTTAATTCACTTATCAAATTATATTTTTCCTTCCTAATTCTAGTTCTATTAAGTTTTTTTGATGTTTCTAGTACGGTAGAAAGTATTGCGTTAGCCCTATTTTCATCCAAACTTCTAGACTTAAACACCGTTTCGTAAAGTTTATATTCTTTCCCCAATTCAGTATTAACAAAATATTTTTTTAAAATATTGACGGCTGCTGAATCTTTTCCAGACAGGGTATCTGAAGTAATTTTTCTTACTATGACCTCAAATAAGATCCCTGTGTTTTTGTACTTTGAATGTTTTATATACATCAATACTAATTTATTTATAAATATACTAAAATTATTGCTCTTTGATATTTGTTTCATCTAACAGCGATTCGTTAACGCTATTTTGTTCAAATACTAACTTTTTCCCGTTTACTGGGATTTTATCTAGCATGGATTTGTGTTGTAGTACTCTGGAGTTGTTTTCTAAAGTTAATGGACTTTTTTTAGTATCATTATAATCTTTTTTCATTCCTTGAGAGCCTAAACGATCTTTGCCAAAATTATCATCTTGAGTGTTTCGTTTTGATACTTTTTCTTTTGGACGACCTAGTGGATTTTTTTCATCGTATGTTTCTGGTTTGGGAACATTTCCAGGGTCTGATTCCATTCTTCCCTTACCATATAGTGAGGCTAAATCATGAGGTGTACCATATGATTTACCAGTTTCTACGGGGTCATTACCTTCTGCTTCTATTTGATCTATTCTAAATTTACGCTTTGCATCTTCCCTGATTAAATCTCTGAAGTCATCGTATTGGTCTTCACTTAAGTGGAAGAGGTGGTCATATATAAAGTCAGTTGGGAAGAGGTTAGTTTCGGTCATTTGGGCCGCTAAATCCATTTTTTCCTTCATCAATGCTACCCTTTCTTGATCATAAATGATTGATGGTGTAGTTAATGATAACTCAAAATTAGCTAATTGTTCTTCTCTATAACCTTGGGTATATAGGTGAACTAGTGCTATTTTGTATAATTCAGATACTACTATTCTTTGAATACGTTCAATTGTACGTGCGAATCTAATATCTTGTGCTGCTAGTGTAGCCTTACCATCAGTATTTTCATCATACCCCATAAAAGCTTTTGGTACTTTAAGGGCTGCGAATAATTTATCTCTTAAATAGTTAACATCTTCAATACCATCCCACTGTAAACCGTTAGCACTTTCTATTTTAGTGGCTTGATCATTACCACGTACTGGGATGTAATAATCTTCTAGTAAATTTTGCATATTGTATCTTAAATTATACTCACCTGTTTTTTCATCTACATGAGGAGTACGTTTTAATTTACTTAATGTTTTTTCCATAAATGCATCTACTTCATTTGGGGGTATTGCTCCAACATTCATGTAGAATATACGTTTTTCTGGGGCACGGACAATTCTATGAATCAGCATAGCATCTTCCATTAAAACATACTGTTTAAATAATTTACGAGCAGGTTCTATATAACTTCTACCATATGGTAAGAAATTCATATCCGTTAATAGACGGAAATGAGCCATTTCATAATTATCAAATACAATAGAGTTAGGAATGTTACCTTGATTAGGCACACTATAATAACCTGAGTCTGAAGCTGCAATTCCATCAGGGTCAAACCTAAATTTTATTTCGCTTGGGTTTTCTTTATCAAATCCTTCTAATCTTTCAATATGGAATGCTGTATAAGGAATAACATTATAAACTCCAAACTTTTCGGCAATTTCTAGTTTTAAGAAAAAATCACCATATTTACATAAATTTCTAACCCATGGCCAAAGGTTAAATTCAATGTTTAAAACATCGTAAAATAAATTATATAGGATTTTTTGAATATCTTCATCTGGTGATTTAATTTGTAATACTTCACCCATATCATTTTTAAGGGTTGACTCATCAGCTATAATATCTAAAGCAGATGCAATGATAGCATCTGTATCCATAGCATCATATTCTGAATATAGTTGGGGCCTTAAATATTGGTAATTTAAATTTTGCTGTGCGCCTAATAAGGATGTGGAGGAATTTGAGTATATCCTGTTAAATCTATCAACTAGTGAATTTGTTTCGATTTCTCCAGATTGTTGGATTTTATTTACATCGAAAACGTTGAGTTGATTACCTCCTGTATTACGAATAATAACATCCGTAGAGAATAATCTTCTTAATCTGGGGAATAAACCTTTTTCTGCCATTTTTATTTATTTATAAATATTATAATAACCACTTAATATCGTGGGATTGTCCATTAATTTCAACATTGTACGGGTTACCCACACTATTGCTAGAATACCCGCCACTATAGCTGGATTTGTTTGATTTAATGCCTCCTAACGCTGCCCGAGCCATATCTAAACCTTGTTGTTGGAATTTTAACGACGTATCTCTTAGAAACATACCAATCCCAAATGACATAACCAAGTCATCATTGTAGCCACTTTGGGCTTCTGGTCTTCCATTACGCCATATAAATACTTTCATCTCTTCAAGTAATCTCTTTGAACGAATAGATACGGACTTGTCACCAATAAACTCTCTCATTTTATTAATACATAAGGGTCTGGTTCTCATTGACATTGTAAACCCAGGCACCATTTCAGAATTTCCTTCATATACTTTAAGATAAGATTCAGCAGTCATCTGGTCTGATTTCGGGGAATGGTATAAATTCCTATATCCTCTTTCCTGTATTGCGTCTAAAGTTGCCCATCCTATATTAGCATTTTCCACCACTAACATAGCATTATTATATTCTGTAGCTAAACCTGTAAGGAAATAACCAAATTCTTTAGGGGGCATTTGTCCTTTGTATTCAGCTACTTGTGTATTTGTAGCAATGTCCATTACATGGCATGCTGAGAAATCTTTCCCATCACCTCGGGCTACATCAGCTGTGATTGTATATTCTCTAGAATAGTCTGCAGGTTCCCAAATCCACAAATTTTGATCAACTCCTCTTCTTTCTAGAGGTTCTTTAACTGTTGTTTCGTTAATAAAGGATATCCACTCTGAGTGGAATACTGTATCCCCTGATGTGCTAAAATCACAATCACATTCTTGGGATGCTAATCTAGGATCACCTAATAAGGCATCTTGAGAATCTCTCCAAGTTTGGTCTCTTTCAGGGTGGACCCACCATGGAAGTTTTATAGGGATAAATTGATTTTCTTGTGATTCTGCATTTACCCATGTTTTATGAAACCAGTTACCAGTACCGTAAGGTGTACTTAATACTATGGCACCTCCCCCGGTTGCTAGAGTTTGTTGTGCTGATGCCCATATTTCCCCAATCTGGTCAATAAAGGCAGCTTCATCTATTAATAGTAATGAAACTGCTTCTGATCTACCAGCATCGCTACTAGCAGATGTTGCTTTTATAATTGATCCATTACTAAGTCTAAGTGATAATTTATTATTTTCTTCTGCTTTTATTGATAACCATGAGGGAAGATTATCATACATAAATTTAACTTTTGTAACCATGTTACGAGCTGTTTCTTGCTTCGTTGCTATACACAGTACATTTTTATCCTTATGAAATAACATTAACCATAAAGAATACCCTGCAGATAAAGTTGATATGCCTAACTGGCGGGATTTAAGTATTATAGAATAATCATTATCTCTAAATACGTGAAGTGTTTTTTCTTGGAAGGGGTATAGATTAAACTGTATTCTACCCCTTTGAGGGTGTTGAATGTAGCAATATTTTTTCATAAAATGTACAGGGTCTTGAGCACATTTCAAATATTCTTGTCTAATTATTTTTTTAAAATCTTCAGCCATTAATTTCCAAGTTTTATATAGTAGCTAGCTGATATTATAGGTTTGAAATTTTCATTAACTCCTATCCCTAAACCATATATATTTTTACGTTTAGATTTGTATAACAGCCCCCCACCTAAATAATTAATTTGGTTGGACCTACCGTTTAAATTTAAACCCCAATACCATTCACTTTTATTAATATATACTGTGTTAGTTTGCGTTATAGTCGGGATTAATATATTAGTTGTAACGTCCCGTGAAAATATAGAGTTACGCGTTATAGTATCGTTGATTATGGCGTAACCCACAGTATCTATCATTAAGGTATCACTATAAACATATTTAGCATAATAATCTTTTAAAATTGCTAATGTGTCAATTGATGCTAATATTGTATCTGTTTTTACTATTATTCTATCCCTCCATTTGGGGATGTAATTATTTACAACCGTCTGAATAGTATCATAACGGATTTCAACTTTGGTTATAGTTGTAGGTTCACTTGGGGTAGTGATAGTATTATTACTACCTCTACCACAAGAACGCATTAACAGTATAACAACAACTAATACTACTATTAGTAGATTTTGAATATTTTTAAAGAAGTCCTTCAAGTTCTTTTTTAATTTTAGTAAGTTCTCTTAATCGTGATGTAAGTTTGTCTTTTTCACTACCCTCAGCATCTTTCCACTTTTTAACTACAGATTTCATCTCTTTAGCCGTTTGTTGGAGTTTATTAGCTATTTTAGATACTGAGTCTTTACTAGAGGATTTAATATCTTTAGATGAAGGTTCTTCCTCATCTTCCTCTTTCATAAGGTCTGCCGTTTTTTCTAATTCCTTGTTTAAATCAGCCTGTGCTTCAGCTTTTCCTTTTATATCATCTGCGGTTTCTTCAGATAATACAGAGATAATTTCATTTCGGAGAAGTTCTTTTAATTCAGATGTTTTCATTGTTATATTGTTTTGGGTATAAATATCATGAAAAAATTGCTTGTTTCATTTGCTTTATACGTTCCTCGGTAGATCCTGATATTTTGTGGTAGTTTTTAATTCTATGACCATACTTAGTAATCATTCCCCTTATCATAAAATCAATAGTATTTCTATATTGGGCATCAGTTTCACGAATACCATTATCCTCAATTTCAACCCCTTTAGGCGATACATAAAATATATAGTCATACTCCCTAAATAGCTGAGCCGCTAACGCTTCAAAATCCTCTTTTTCATATATATTCATTGAAGTCGAGCAGTTAGCAAATGCCAAAACATCAACTACAGTTCTGTCTGTAATAATATTATCAAACATCAACTCACCCGCGCGCTCAGCCAAAAATACACATTGTCCCTTTAATGTTGAATCCGTGTTTAATGGAATGCCTTGAGCCATTAATTCTTTAGAACGTTCAGTCCTAGATGTATAATTTTTAAATTCAGGTAATTCTTTAAGGGCGTTAACGAGTGTGGTTTTTCCTACACTCATTGTCCCACATAATCCTATTTTCATAACTTATTTATTTTAAAATGGTAAATCTAATGGGTTTAATTGTGATGAACCCATTTGTACTCTATAACTATCACTATCAAAATGTTGAGTTGATACTTCGAATATACAACTTCCTTCTTCAATAGCCAACATACGGTGTGGTTGTCCTGGTAGTAAATGGATGCAATCTCCTTCTGCTACTTCTAATTTTATATGTTCCGCTGTTTCAGTATCAATGTAAGTATATAAAAACTTTCCTTTAGAAATATACCATGCTTCATCTTTTAGCAGATGGTAATGCATAGAAAATGATTTACCTTCTTTAAATACTAATAACTTACCACAATATGACTCATTATTAATAATCCATAACTCATGCCCCCATGCTTTTTTATGTATTTCTCCTTTATAGGGGATTGCCTCTAATGTGTGATCTCTCATATTAATTTCTATAAGTTGAACCTTTAGGTGCTGATTGTTTATACCAAGGTAAACCTTCCCTTTCACTCATTAACTCAGAATATTCTTCAGCATTGTATTCCATTCCACTTAGATAGTATGATTTTTTCCATTTGGAATCTTTGGTTAACGGGACTATAGCGGGACCATCATATCTGTGATGTTTAAAATGTTCAGTACCATGCATTTTAATTAAATAGTGTCTAGCACCTTGATATTTAATTACTTTTTCTTCGTATAATTTTTCGCCCATAATATTTTTTTATCAATTCTTATTTGTTTTGTTTTAAAATATGTTCTGCAACATATGTCCCTTGTGCTCCTGATACTGTAATACCTCTAGCTGATAAAGCATCGCCTACAAAATGTACGTTAGGGTACTTAGTGAGTGATAGGTTAGTGTAATCGACAAGTGGCTCAGGTGATAGATATTTTACTTCAGGTATATAAATACCCCAATCATCTTCTAATGTTGGAAATACTTTTTTCATATCGTTAATAAAGTCTGAGATGTATTCAAAATATCCTTGAAAGTGTTCAGATACGGTTTGTAGCCCCATCCAATCTATTTGGTGTGCACTTACGTTTTTACCTTCTGATGTTGTTGATGGTTTACGAGAAGGGCTATAATATAACCCTGTTCCGTGAGCATTTACTTTAGATACTAACTCTCTTGACCAATCAAATGGTTTATCAATACCTTGTACTTCCATTAATATACCAAAATTGGTCATATCATTTCGGAATGCTTCATCTTTTTTAGCGTGTCCGTTGTACGAATGATCTCCATACGTTTCTTCAACGGCAACATATGCTGCATTGTTGTTTGTACAGAAAGAACGTAATGATACTCCTTTATCTTCAAATTTTCTGTATAATTTGAAATCATAAGATACATCAATTAATTTTTGGAAATGTTTTTGTGGTGCTTCAAATCTAACACCTATTTGTACTGGTTTTGGTTCAGTTGGTAAATCGTATTTTTCAGCTAATTTTTTACCAAAGTCAATACCGGATTTACCTACACCAAAAATAAGTTCATCATATTTAATTTCACCTGCAAAATCTTGATTTGCTAATGATACTTCTTGTTTATCAAAATCAATGTCATAAACTTTATGTTCCCAAATAAATTCAACACCACCATCAACTAAAAAGTCATACCAATTTTTACCTATTTCGTGTAAATAATCTGTACCAACGTGCCATACTGGAAATAAACGTAATCCAAAATAAGGTTTAATAAAATCGGGTTCTGTAATAGGGTTTGAACATTGTACTTCTTCTGGTTTAGGGTGGAAACGTTTAAAATTATCAATTACTTGGTCAAATAATTCCATTGCTTTTTCTTCACCACAATATTTAGATAATTGACCACCAATAGCCGTATGATAAGTTAATTTACCATCAGACCAACCTCCTGCTCCTAGGAAACCTGTCATTACCTCTTCATATGGCCTTAAATATGGATCCTTACCCATATCAATTATGGTAATTTTACCATCAAACCCATTATCAATTAGCTTAGTAGCAGCATTTACATTTGCTACTCCGGCTCCAACCATTACTACATTTTTACTCATATTGTATACTTATTTATATGTTAATATACGAACTAAGAGTGGCGCCTCCAAGTTGGAAGCGCCACAGATGCTTATATTTTATTTTAAATCGACTGGCTATGAATCAGTCTGTATGTTTTTGTGTTAAACTAATGTTACAGCATTTACCAAATCACCATTTAGTAAAACTCCATACCCGGATGCTAGTAAAGATCCTACAGCTTGTTCATCTGTTGATGCTGCAGTAACTGCCCATTGTGCTGGTGCTGCTATTCCCCCACCTGAACCCCCAGTATTAATTAATCTAGTAGCAACTGCTCCTAGAGTTGAAATTGATGCTTTATAAATAACTCTCCTTAATGTGGTATCTATATTTGATTCACCTCTGTATAAGTTTGATAGGAATATTAAAGTATAAGCTCCATCTATTGCGGCATTTCCAGGGTATGCTGAACTTGTTGTTCCATTATAAGCAAAAAATCCGTTAGGTTGGTCTTTATAAGGATTCCAATCTGTACCATTTGCGGCAGTGTAATCATCTAAATTAAGACACCCAATAGAAATACGATTTGCAAGTCCTGCAGGGGCTCCAGCTGCTGATGTATAAGCTGCAAATCCTCTACTTATGTTAGTGATAGCATTTATCCACCCACCACAATTTAAACCATCAGCGGCAGGGTAACCTGGGGTGTTGATTGCTAGGGTTTGACTTTCTTCATAAACACTACCTCCTATGTCCCATGTGCCAAAAGTTTTATGACCAGGAAATGATGGTACTATTGCATTTTCATGCCTTCCTGCAAATTGTAAATATGTTGCCATTGTTTTATTGTTTTATTATAAATATATAAAAAGAATTATTTGTGTATTTTTATTTGGAGTTTACCTGTTCCTTTTACCACACGATGCCATTCGTGTTTTGGTATAAATATTGGGACATTCATGGAAGTTGGTAATTGGTCATCTAATTGTATTTGCCAGTTAGTTTCCCCTATAATTTCAACTACTCTATCTTCATCATCACGATGCCACATTAATTCAATTGGATCTATATTATCTCCAAATTCACGGATAATATACTCATCTGTGACTTCTACGTCAGTGTATGGTTGCATTAAGCTTTCTTCTGGATAATGAACCATTCTGTACCATTAGACCATACTTGTATTCCTTCGTATGCTTTATTGATTCTATATCTATTAGGAGAACCATCTAAAGTATCTCCTCCTTGTGGTGTTAAGTCTGCGTTTTGAGCACCAGGACCAAAACCATTATTAGATATAAACCTCATTACTCTGTTTACATTTGAAGCAGCAAGTGGTAAATTTAAAACCATAGTTCCATTTGCTCCACTCCAGGACAATTCAATCAATTCAGCAGTTGCATAAGTAGCATCTGACAAATCAACGGTTGTTGATGCTGTTACTGTTAGTTGGAATGGGGTTATATAATTTAATACGTTTTGTACTGTACTTTGTTTTGTTACTCCACCTTGAACAACTACTATATTTTCATCACCTTGTAATGATGTTGCTGTTGGTAATCCTGAAATTGGTAAATCTGCCATAATTATATTATTGTAATTTTACTTCCGTCTTCTTGTAATATATTAAATCCATCTTCTTGTAATAGAAAATTTGTGTTTTGAATTGTTTTTTTCTTTTTCCCTCCTTTACTACACTCAAGCCAATTTAATTGTTGGATGTAACATTGACGCTTATATGCTAATTCATTTATATACTGGTTGTATTTATTTACCTGCTCATTAAGAGGTAAAGTACGTACTTCATTCAGTTGAACGAATTGGGGCCATAATATTTCATTAAATATATCCATTACCAGAAACCTCCGAAATTTGATTTTAAACCTAACAATTTAGCATATCGGGGTAATCTACAACTCCAATATCCGGCCTTTGTTTTATCCTTTTTAGTTGAACATTTATGACGTGCCGCAAATGCATTACGTGCTTTTTTATCGTTGATTTTAGCTCTTAAACCACCTGAACCAAATCTAACTGTTTTAATTTTCTTGGTTTTAGGATCTTTAACATAAACCTTATATGCTTTACCTCCTGAAGAGTCGCGTGTTGGTTTGTTTAATTTTTTATTGTTGTTTTTAGCTTTCTTTTTAGCTTCGTTTAGACTGTTAGGATATACTACTTTAATTTTATCTCGGTTATCTTCTTCCCATTGTTTAATTTGTTCTAATGAATCAGAAGTCCATTGAGCTTCACCCGTGGTATAATCGTAAGATGTGTAATCTACATTTCCACCACTACCCAAATCTATAAAAGTATCATAACTGACATCCATTGGTTTAGGTTCAATTGTATAGTAGTTTCCTGTCCATCCTTTTTTTACAGTTACTTCAATAGGGAATTTATCTTGTATCCCCCAAGTCTTTTCTTTTTCGTAGTCTATTTCGGCTTCGGTTAACATATTTTCATCAACAACACCTAATAAAACTTTTTTATTTTCGTCTAATTGACTTCTTAAAAGTGCCTTCCAATTAACCATTATTTGAGCTACTCCTTTTATAAACTCTGGATTTTTTAAATCACCCTTAAATTTACCAAATAATGCTCTTAAATCTTCTCTAAATTCAGCTACTGATCCTGTTGGTTGAAATGGTTCAGAATCTGGGTCCTCTGGGTTTCTATTAAAACCACTATAAGTTTGTTCTAATACTGATAAATCTAAACGATTTTTAATTATTTCTAAATCTTCATCATTGTTATATCGTACATTAACCCATTCAGGATTTTGGCTTTGAGGTTTTGTTACAGGTATATAGTGAATTTGAACATATTTTTCACCTCTTCTAGTTTCTTTATATTCAATATCTAAATATTTTAAAACATTTTCAAGTCTATAAATAGCATTATCTAAATCACTATCATTTGCTTCTTCATTTAACTCAATGGGAAAATCTAAAGGCACTTTTTTACCTTCAAACATACCATAATGACCTAAATCTGTTTCTGTTAAAACAGCTAAATCATCTTCATGAGTAATCTCTAAAATATTACGAGAATACAAAGAGCGAGCCTCAGCCCATAAGTTGAAATAACTATCCGAACCAGCCCTATATAGGTGGTCTGTTAGCGGTTTATTAGCGTCCATATGGTGCTTTAAACCCTCAGACAGTATACCACGTGGAGCTAAACTTTCGTTGAGCATTAACGTTGATTTTGTTTCGCAAGTATTACATCCGCATTTACACATATTGTTTTGGTTTTTTATAAATATTAAGATGCTTTAACAAATATAGCACTATCCCCAGTTTGGGAAGAGGCATAATTAAGCAAATCAGCTATTATTTTATCTGGGTTTTTTGAATTATTAATGGCATTCACAACTTCTAAACCTAAATATTTTGATATTCTATAAGATAGGTTTTGGTTTAATGTTTTTTTAGGATTATCATAATATTGTTCAAATTCACTTACTTCTAAGCCGGGGGTTGAAGACCATAATTTTTTAAAGTTTGATTTAAATTCTTCACTACCATCTAAAACTTGTTGTTTTATGTCAGATGGTAAAGATAATTCAATCCCATTATCAGCTAAAGCTTTTCTCACAATACCATATCCTACTTTACCAGCAGCTGCTTTTTTACCAATAATTTCTCCTTGGAACCCACTTAAACCATTAAAGTTTCTAAATTCCATCTTTCCCCCATCAAATAAAATAAATCCTTTAGCATGGGTTGGACTAACATCAATACCTTCAAATTTGTAAGTATCTGTAGGCCCTTCAGGGGAATTAAATACTTTTAGTGTAGAATTTTTTCCTGCTTTTTTAAGTGAGACTCCTATAATTTTTCCTTCATTATATTTTTTTAATAATAAAGAATTAATTTTTTCTAAAGTATCAGGCCAACTAATTCCCATTTCATCGGGTGATACCATCCAAATATCAGCAGGGCTCCATTTATTAATATTACCTATACCAGCTTTTTTAAGATGTGGTTTTACTGATTTTTCTAAATTTTCAACCCAATTTGAACCTCTATTTTGAATAAAAGGACCACTGTATTCTGAAGCAAGAGCATTAGCAATACTTACACTTGAAGTTAACCAACCAGGATTATCTTTTAATAATTCTTTAGCTCCTTCAAAATCTGTAACTTTAACCTCGTTTTTAACATCATTAATAGCTTCGTCTGTTATATCCTCATTAGTTATATCTCCTGAAAGTGAGTATCTAATAGCATTAACTATAGCTTGAGCTGATTCTCCTTTAGCTGTTAAATCAGAACCACCTCTCATTCCTCCACCACCACCAAAAGATGTAGTTTTTTTAAGGTTTGAAGTAGTAATTTGTTTACCCTCTTTATCTATTAATTTAATAGCATTAGTAATTTGGGTTTTATCTTTTAATTGAGATAGAACTTCTTCTGTGTTATCAACAATAAACATAGAACCATCATTTAATTCTAATTCTTCACCTTTTTGGATTAAATCAATTAAAATTTCAATTCTTGGTTTTTTATCGCCTCTACCAAAAGTAGCATCTTTACTTAATTCTGAAGGGGTAAGAGCAGTTTCTTCTAAACTAAAATTTTCACCTAATACTTCACTTAACAATGTTTCCAACAACAAAACATCCTGATCATTATTCATGTCAGGATATCCTTTAGGAAATTTATACGCAATCCTATTTAAATATTTTGTAAGTGAATCCAATTTTATTTTATTTTATTTTATACTTCTATGTCTGTTGTATCGTCTACAGTTACATCTACATCTTCACTTCCGGAATTGACACTATCTACTTCTTCAGTATCACCTGCCTTAGGGCCATATCGTAAAATACGAGCTATGGCTAGTGTTGCTCTTTCTTCTTCTGGGAGGTTTAATAAGTAATATTTTTTTCCTTCCACTTGAGCAATCCAACTATTTCTAGAGTAGATTAAGTAAAATTCTTGATCATTCTTTAAATTAATTCTAAATGTAGTTGGTTTTGGAGCAACCCAATCAATTGAAGATAAGAATGAATCAAAATCTGAGGTTAATAAATCAACTATAATAGCCTTTAATTCAGGAAATTTAGTTAATTCATCATATTCGACTGCTGCTTCATCCGACTTTATTTGAGCCTTATATGCTGAAGGAACCAGTGTTCTTATTTTATCTCTTAATTCAGCTTTTGTCATGTTAAGATTGGCGCTTTGTAATATTTAGATTTTTTAGGTCTCTAATGTAATCATCGGTTTTGACTAATATGCTTCCCATATCAACTTCTTTATCTCTATCTCCAGATGGATCTAACTTTATTAATGAAAGTTTTGATACTCCAGGATTAAAGTTAGGATCTTTATCTTTAAAGTTACTATTGTAATATTGTGTTTGATGAACTCTATATCTTCCAGCCATTTCATCTTCAAATTCATGATATTGAACATGAACAAACATTGGAGCATATCTACCCATTCTTGCTTTAATTCCACTTTTATCATGGGCTTGTAAAGATGCTATTGCATTACTTCTACTTGCAACCCCTTCAGGAAAAAAATCATCATATATTGCTAATTCATCTCTTTCAGGTAGTTTTGTTTGTGCTATTAGAGCATTACCTGAAAAGTCATTATCTGTAAATTCTTTTAGGATGTCATTTTCTTTAATAATTTTTGCTAATTTTTTAGCAACACCTTCAAACGCACCTGATGCTGATTCATGATCTATAGCTTCATCCCCAATTTCATTAGGAGTAAATAAATCTTCTTCAATTTCAATATCATCAACTACATCAACTTCCATTTCGGGTGCTATGTCA
>JGI858J16261_1000019_pt1 | contig 18449 bp, 22 predicted proteins | sample TiedelARG03_113m_FD_16261 | JGI IMG/M metagenome (IMG submission 16261) | reverse complement strand
ATGCAAAGTCGCCAGAAGAGGCCTGTAAACATCCAAGATACAATATATGGAAAGATCTACAAACGGAGCGCCTGTGGTCTCCTGACGAAGAGACACTTGCAGCAGAGCAATCCGGCAAGGTTTTCAACTATCACTGCTTTAAACGTGAAGAAGTTAACCGGTTTTTCGACACGTACCCCGATCGTATAGAGAACGCCAATTTTCACCCGATTCTCGAGGTGAATTCTGAAGATAGTATCCTTGCCTCAGTAGCTGGTGATGATTGCTAGATTACACAAACTGTGGTCAGCAACAAACCTCCAACTCGACCCCACCACTGCGCGAGGTTGATTTATTCCTGTGTGATCTGGTGTTGATGGTCGCCACCGGTGCAGTAACCATGATGCCGGGCCCAGGTGACGCCAAGGCCGGCCAGGACAATGATGACAGACAGGGTGATGAGAGAGATTTTCAACATGGTGCTTTCCTCCGTTTTGTTTTGAGCACGGTACGAAGTTTGGCTTGGATACCGCTGGACCGAGCTGCAGGGAGGTAAGGCTCTGTAACGAAATATAACTAATTTTTGATGTTTTCCTCTAAATATTGTCTACTTGATGAGATATGTTCGCATCGCCGATTTCATTGGCCTTCTAAAGGCTTTCCGGAACGGCAGATAATAAACGCGGCGCCCCCCGGCTGTGCTGAAATGTCAGTCCGATCGGGAGAAAATGGCCTTATCCCACAGCGGTCTAAACCCGCCGAAGATTGTGCCCAACCTTTCCACCAAAAAAGAGGAAATAGTTCCCATGTCGGAGAATCGAGAAATTGTTATATTGAGTGGTGTGCGTACGGCTATCGGAGGCTACGGCGGTAGTCTGAAAAGCCAGGCGCCTTGCGATCTCGCCGCTGCCGTTGTCCGCGAGGCCGTGAATCGCGCCGGGGTCGACCCAGCCGATGTCGGCCACTGTGTGTTCGGGAACGTGATTCACACCGAGGCGCGCGATATGTATCTGGGCCGCGTAGCAGCGGTCAACGGGGGCCTCCCCGTCGAGACCCCGGCCTTTACGCTGAACCGGCTGTGCGGCTCGGGTCTTCAGGCCATCGTCTCCGCCTCCCAGTCCATCAGCATGGGAGATACCGACTGCGCAGTGGCAGGCGGCGCCGAGGTCATGAGCCGCGGTCAGTATTGGTTGCCCGGTATGCGCTTCGGTCAGCGGTTGGGTAACGGTCAGGTCATCGATGCCATGGTCGGCGCGTTGACCGACCCCTTCGACGATTGCCACATGGGTATTACCGCCGAGAACATCGCTGCGAAGTGGGGTATCACCCGCGAGGATCAGGACGCCTTGGCAGTTGAGAGTCATCGCCGCGCTGCCGCAGCATCCGGTGCCGGCGTCTTTAAGGATCAGATCCTGCCCATCGAAATGAAGGTCCGTAGAAAGACCGTGATCTTCGATGCCGACGAGCATATCCGTCACGATGCAACTCTTGAAGGGATGGCCAAGCTGCGTCCGGCATTCAACAAGGAAGGCTCGGTGACCGCCGGAAATGCCTCCGGTATCAACGACGCGGCAGCGGCGGTCGTCTTGATGGAGCGCAGTGTTGCCGAGGCCAAGGGGCTGAAACCGATGGCACGACTCGTTGGCTATGCCCTCGCCGGCGTGGAGCCGAAGTATATGGGTATCGGCCCGGTACCAGCGGTGAACAAGCTGCTCGACCGCTGTGGCGTCAGCATCAAGGATATCGATGTGTTCGAGGTGAATGAGGCATTCGCGGCCCAAGCCATTGCAGTCTGCCGTGACCTCGACCTGCCGATGGATAAGACGAACGTCAATGGCAGCGGCATCTCATTGGGCCACCCGATTGGTGCCACCGGTGCCATCGTAACCATCAAGGCACTCTACGAAATGCAGCGCTCTGGCGCTCGCCTCGGACTGTCAACCATGTGTATTGGCGGTGGCCAGGGTATCGCCGCGCTGTTCGAGCGGATGTAGAGCGTCATTCAGTCAGGAGTCTTGAGGGTGTGGATTGGACGCCACCCGACTGGGCCCCGGACTCCAACTCCTCTTTCAGCGGTCCACCGACAACCGCCGGTGTCGATCATACTCCCGGCCATCTGATGTAGGCCGACATCCCAATGCAGACAAGCCGCGACTCTGGAATAGAGGCCGCGAGATCTTAGCATAAGAAAACTGTTTCGCCGTTCAAACAGTCTCAAGCATGCTCGAAGTCGATTGCCACAATCCATTCCGGGTTGGGCTGTCATTCCTCAGATCCCTCCAATATCAAGTTATCGACTCCTCGATCCGAGGTGAGGCCAATATTGACGGAGAGCATGAGGTATCGCCCGCCGGATGGTGGCCGGGTCTATTTCCCACTGCGATTGGCAGGGGCTTCTTTGTGTTGCAAGTGATGCCCAAAGCGCCATTGGTGATGCCCCATTAGCTAATCTTTAGATCAAGGATATGAATGTACGGTAAATTCAGTGTTGACTGGGGCTTGTAAAGTTCAATATCAGCAACAATTTAATAACAGCCATTCGCAAACTATGGGTGTTACCTTTGTATTGATGTCAGACCAGGTCTAAGCAGTTATCAATACTGTCAGGTAAAACCCTGATGGTTACACCTTAATCTACCTTCTCTATGCATAGACAGGTTTCTCGTGATATGGCGTTTACTGCCCGCCATTAAAGCCGAGCTGGCGCCAGGCTTCATAGCTTACGATTGCCACAGCATTGGAAAGATTTAGGCTGCGACTGTCGGTCTGCATAGGTATTCGTATGCAGTGGTCAGGGTCAAGGACTTGATGGATGGTCTCTGCCAGGCCGGTCGTTTCTGATCCAAAAAGAAGTACGTCATCTCTCTTATATTTAATCTGATCATAGAAATGCCCCCCCCTGGTAGTGCAGGCCAGTATCCTTTTCCCATTGATAGCTTTGAGAAACGCAGGGTAGTTGGCATGCAGGGTTACATTGGTTAAATCATGGTAGTCCAGCCCGGCGCGTCGAAGCTGTTTATCTTCAAGTGCGAAACCCAGTGGCTCTATCAGGTGAAGGTGGCAGCCATTGTTAGCGGTTAAACGAATAATGTTACCGGTATTGGGTGCGATACGAGGTTCGTAGAGGGCGATATGGAACATGTTTAATTAGGCATTATATCCAGTTCAAACATGCTTTTCCGTATGACCTTCGGAGTGCAGATTTTTTCCCGAATCGCAAGCTCGACTTACTCGTGCTTAGGGTCGCGATGCAGCAAATTCTCTACCGCTTGTAAGGCAGGCAGGTCTTTGTAGATTACGTTGTAGACCTGTTCGGTAATTGGCATGGCAACATCAAGCTTACGTGAGAGTTCCCACGCCGCTGCCGCAGACTGAACGCCTTCTGCTTCCTGTCCGATCTTCTGCATTGTCTGCTCGAGAGATGCGCCTTCGCCAAGACCGAGGCCGACACGTCGGTTTCGTGACTGGTCATCTGTACAAGTCAGTACCAGGTCGCCCATACCTGCCAGTCCCATAAAGGTCTCCATCTGCCCTCCGGCCCTTATGCCAAGACGGGTTATTTCTGCCAGTCCTCGTGTAATCAGGGCAGCGCGTGCATTGGCACCGAAGCCGAGTCCATCACTGATGCCTGCGGCGATAGCCATGACATTCTTAAGTGCGCCGCCAACCTGAACACCGATAAGGTCTTCCTGTGTGTAAGCACGAAACTGATGATGATGCAGCCAGGATGCAACTTCAGCAGCGGTATCGTTATTGCTGGAGGCAACGGTAATGGCTGTAGGCATGCCACGAGCGACTTCTCCTGCGAAAGACGGACCCGAAATGGCTGAAGTCTGGATTTCCGCAGGGAGTTCCTCGTCTGCGATATTGCTCATAAACAGGCTGGTGCCCTTTTCCAGGCCCTTGGTGCCCCAGGCAATAATCGTCGGACTTGCTGGCAATTGCAGTAACACTCGCAACACCTGTCGAAAGGCATGGCTGGGAACCACGACAAGAAATTTTCTGCATGATGCTGGCAGTTCAGACAGGTCTACCAGGACTTCCAGTGAATCAGGGAAAGTCAGACCTGGCAGGAATTGTTCATTACTTCTATCTGCAGCCAGGGCTGTCATTTGCTCAGGTTCATGCCCCCAGAGGTAGACTTTTCTCCCTGTACCGGCGATGTGCATTGCCAGTGCAGTGCCCCATGAGCCTGCGCCGATAACTGCAATAGGTGGTATGTCGACTGTGCTGGCCATGGGGAGTAGTTTAGTTGGGTTTTTGGCCTGTTTCTGATTGCTGAGCCATCATTTTTTGATGGTACAGCCCTTCGAAATTAATCGGGTTAATCAGTAATTGAGGGAACCCTCCTTTGCCGACAAGGTCAGAAACCGCTTCCCTTACAAATGGCAGGAGGATATTCGGGCAGGCAATTTCAAGTACCATGGGAAGCTCATTTTCAGCGCCTGAAACTTCAAACAGGCCTGCTTGCTGAACTTCACAAAGGAAAAAATTGCTGTCTGCGCTTTTTGCTGTAACTGTAATCGTTAGTACCACTTCGTAGAGGCCGGTGTCTTCCAGTGTGCTGTTGGTGATGTTCATTTGTACATCAACCTCGGGAGACTGCTCATTCAGAAATATCTGTGGACTTAGCGGTGATTCAAAAGAGATATCTTTAACGTATACTTTCTTCAGATTAAAACTTATTTCGGTTTGTTCGCTCATTTTGTTCCTGATTATGTTGGATCGAATTCGGCTCTGTATTCTCTGTTATATGATGATGAAAGTCCAAAACACCGCTAACGATAGTCTGCTTCAGTTTTCAAGCAAGCTATCGAGGGTATCGTTATGGTCAAGCAGTGCCATGTCTGTGTAACCGCCGATATGCGTCTCATTAATAAAGATCTGTGGCACGGTGGTCCGGCCGCTACTTTCCCTGACCATACGATCCCGGAGAGACGGGTCATCATCAACAAAGATTTTTTCAATTTCCTGCCCTTTCTTGTTCAGCAGGCGAATTGCCATGATGCAATAGGGGCAGAAACGCGTGCAGTACATGCGTACTTCGGCCATATTCAGCTTTCCAGTGGGAGTTTTTCTTTTTGCCAGGCCAGTATGCCGCCTGTCAGCGAGTAGACCTTGTTGAAGCCTTTTTTTCGCAACTTACCGGCAGCACCGATAGACCTGTTGCCGGAACGACAGTACACGATGACCGGTTTTTCCTTAAATTTATCCAGCTGTGTTGCGTTCTTGTCAAAATTTGATAATGGAACACGGTAGGCACCGTTGATCACTCCATCAGCTGTTTCTTTGCTTTCGCGGACATCGACAAAAATCGCAGATTGGTGGTTGGAGAGTGAAACAGCATCAAAAACATTTGCTGCTTCTACGCCACTTATCCGCATACGTAGTGGTTCAGATACCAGTAACAAAGCGACGACGAAAATTCCTGCTATCAGAACCCAGTTTTGTGCAATAAATTCCATATGGTCACCGGAATAAAGGAGTTATATGGACTGACCTGATCAGTAGTCAAGATCTGATCAGTTACCATAAAAAGAAAGATTTTACTCTGAAAATGGCTGTCTATGCGAGCCTGATTTAGAGCATTCTGGAGGGTGAAGCAGGCTTATAATTAGCCTTTACTACAGAAGGCACCTTCCATGGCTTCGATCAGGTGTAGAATTTTTTCATCACCAATGCGGTAGTACACTTTATTCGCATCCTTGCGTGAGACCAGAATGTGCTTGTCTCGCAGAATTGAAAGATGTTGCGAGATATTGCTTTGTGATGTACCAACACGTTCAACCAGGTCTTGAACGCTTATCTCATGACTGCTTCCCGTAGTGGTGCCGAGAATACAGAGTATTTTCAGACGAAGAGGATGTGCCATGGCTTTTAATGCGCGTGAAGCAATATCAATATCTTCATCATTCTGAATTATCATATTATTGCATTCTGCTTTATCATTCATACAGTTTCTTTCTCGCGGCGTTTAAATTCTGGTAACAGGTTTTCTAGCATTTTTAACAACTGATTCAATAATACATTACTATATTAACAGATAGTTATAGATAAATAATTAGTGTAATGCGAATCTTTTTACCATTAATCTCAAAAATCACCCTTTTTTTCGTTATTTTTTCACTTTGTTTACTGTTCTATTCACTTCCTGCTCTGGCAGATGATGCAAAAGTTGAGGAAAAAAAAGCCGAACTGGCTGAGGTAAAGCAAAAGATAACTTCCTTGCAGCAGGCAATGAAGCAAAAGCAGTCGGTACTGCAGAAAGAAGATGCAGTACTAAAGGATGTAGATCTGCGGATTAACGAAATCAATAATAAATTGCGTGAGCTGGATAAGCGAAAACAGGATGTTCATGAAGAATTGACTGCTTTACAGGAGAAAAGCAAAGAAACAGCTTCCAGCCTCGATGATGAGAAGTTGATTCTCGCGCAACAGCTAAGGTCAGCCTACATCAGCGGTCATGAAGAATATGTTAAATTGATAATGAACCAGCAGGATCCTGCAGTTGTCTCACGTATGCTGGTCTACTATCGCTATCTGACTGAAAGCCGTGTCAGGACTATCGCTAAAATAAACCAGCATCTTGAACTATTAAGCACCCTTGAATCCGCAATCCGCGGGCGTTCAGTCGAACTAAAAAATCTAATTGTTCAGGAACGCGACCGTTGGCAGGGCCTGAATATTGCCTATCAGGAGCAGAAGAAGGCCGTTGAAATGATACGCGGTGAAATAGAGAGTAATGAAAAGCAGATTCAGCGAATGCATCAAGACGAACAGGAACTGTTGCGACTGCTTGAGAAATTACAGGAAATACTCGATGAGCTGCTGGAAGAAGAAAAGACAGTGACCAGCTTTAAAGCACTCAGAGGCAGTCTGAAAATGCCAGCTGACGGCAAAGTAATAGTGCGCTACGGATCACAACGTAATATTGGTAATTTGCGCTGGAAAGGAGTTGTCCTGGCAGGGAAATTAGGTAGTGATATCCATGCAGTCTATGCGGGCCGAGTAGTTTATGCTGACTGGATGCGTGGTTTCGGGCTATTATTGATCATTGACCACGGCGATTCATATCTAAGTCTGTATGGCCAGAATGAGTCACTGCTGGTAGAAGAAGGTGACTGGGTGGAAACAGGGCAGTCGATAGCAACCATGGGTAAGAGCGGCGGTAACAGCAAACCCGCACTTTACTTTGAGATTCGCCAGAATGGGAAGCCACAGAACCCGTTGCTGTGGACCCGGCGTTGATTAGGCCTGACAATACGCTTGATTTCTGGATAAATGCGTACATTTAAACATGATGAATTGCTATCATGCAGGCAAATTGCATCAATGAACACTGACGATTATATGTGTTAGCCATATCAGGGAACTGATGAGCTAAGTGATGGTCGAATAAAGATCAGGAAATACTGGAGATTGGAATGACAGAAAAAAGACGTGTGGCTATAGTGTTCTTGCTGGGACTGGCCCTCGGTGCAGGTATGACAATATACAGCTCAGTGTTCGCCGGCAACGAAAAATCGGCAGCTGCATCTTCTTTGCCTCTTGAAGACTTGAGGGCATTCACTGAAGTGTTTGGCAGAGTTAAATCTGATTATGTCGAATCTGTAGAAGACAAGGAGCTTCTGGAGCATGCTATTAAAGGCATGTTATCGGGTCTGGATCCTCATTCCTCATACCTTAACGCAGAAGAATTCAAGGAAATGCGCATCGGTACCGATGGCAAGTTCGGCGGCCTTGGTATTGAAGTATCTATGGAAAATGGCTTCGTAAAAGTTATTTCACCCATTGATGATACTCCAGCTGAACGCGCAGGTGTTCAGGCGGGCGATGTAATCGTGCGACTGGACGATACGCCAGTCAAGGGCATGACATTGAATGAAGCTGTCAAGATCATGCGTGGTGAACCTGGCACGGACATATTGCTAACAGTTGTCAGGGAAGGCGCAGAAGGGCCACTGAAAATCACCATCACACGAGACATTATACGCATTAAAAGTGTACGTGGCAGAACACTCGATCCCGGTTACGGTTATATCCGCATCAGCCAGTTTCAGTCTGCGACCGGGACCAGCATGCGTAAACAGCTGTCAGAATTGAAGAAGGAAAACGGCGGCGAACTGAAAGGGCTCGTGCTTGACCTTCGAAATAACCCCGGCGGTGTGCTAAATGCTTCGGTATCTGTAGCAGATGCCTTTGTCAGTAAAGGTAAAATTGTTTACACAGAAGGCAGAGTAAAAGACTCTTTACTCACCTTTAATGCTTCACCTAACGATCTCCTTAAAGGCTCACCTATAGTTGTGCTGGTAAACGGTGGATCTGCATCGGCTTCAGAAATTGTTGCCGGTGCCTTACAGGATCATCATCGCGCTATCATTATGGGTACCAAGACATTCGGTAAAGGGTCCGTACAGACTATAATGCCGATGAATAATGGGGCAGCGCTTAAAATCACTACAGCACGCTACTTCACACCATCCGGCCGTTCGATTCAGGCAGAAGGGATAGAGCCGGATATTGAAGTCGAACAGCTGGAACTCAGTAAGAAGGATGATGCCTCAATAGAGCGTCTTCGCGAGGCTGATTTGCGAGACCACCTTGAAAATGGCAATGGTGAGAAAGCAGACAAAGCAGCGAAAGATGATAAGTCCGGCAAAAAAGAGGGCGAGGATGATAAGAAGGGTAGCACCAAGGAAGACTACCAGCTGAACGAAGCACTGAATTTGCTCAAGGGAGTTAATATTGTCAGGCAGATTAAGTAAGCCAATTTAGAAACGCTAAAAATGAAAAAAGTACTGGTTCCGCTTGCTCCAGGCTTTGAAGAGCTTGAAGCTGTTACCATCATTGACCTGCTACGCAGGGCTGAGATCGATGTCACTGTAGCAGGGCTGGAGGAAGGAGCAATAACAGGTAGCCGTGGAACCCGAATACTGGCAGACACGCTGCTTGCGCAAAGCATGGATTCAGACTACGACATGATTGTCCTTCCCGGTGGCCTGCCTGGTGCAGATAATCTGAACAGCGATAGCAGAATCCATGCACTGCTTCAGCAGATGTCAGGTCAGGGGCGGTATATTGCGGCAATCTGCGCAGCCCCAAAAGTACTGGCGACAGCAGGTCTGTTAAAAGATAAACAGATGACGTCTTATCCCGGCTCCTTGTCAGCTATCACTGTAGAAGGTATGCAGAACACCGGTAAGCAAGTTGTTGTTGATGATAATGTCATTACTTCAAGAGGTCCGGGTACAGCGATGGATTTCGCTTTAGAATTAATTTGTATACTCGCTGGCGAGAAGGTCCGAAAGCAGGTGGAAGACGGCTTGCAGCGCTAGAGTGTTACTTTCATTTATTTGCATATAAATTGTCTGATCAGAACAATTTACAACACAATAAATTCATAAAAAACCTTCAATGGAGACACCAGGATGTATCGAAAAATTAAAGTATTCTCATTAATTGCCAGCCTCATGGCATTTTCATTTCCCGCTGCTGCTGTTGATGATCTTTTAGAGAGCGTTGCGACGGGATGCGAGAAAGAGCTGACTACATTCTGTAAGGATGTTACTCCTGGTGAAGGACGTATATTAGCGTGTTTATATGCACATGCTGACAAGGTATCAAGCCGCTGTGAATATGCAGTTTATGATGCAGCAGCACAGCTGGAACGTGCGGTCAGTGCATTAACTTTTGTCGCCAATGAGTGTGATGAAGATATAGATAAGGTTTGTGGCAAAGTTGAAGGTGGTGAAGGCCGTATTCTAACCTGTCTGAAAAAGAATGAAGACAATGTGACTAAACGCTGCAATCAGGCAATGAAAGATATAGACCTGCAGCTGGATTAGTTAACGAAATAGGTGTATCAATTTGATACACCTATTTTAATATGGTTAATGTTTTAGTCTTACCTGACGCTTATATCCTGAGCGTCACGCAGGTTTACCCGCCCTCTCTCTGAACAACAAATTTTATCCCTCTTGTGTCGCACAGCTCCGGGCAGTTGTGAGATGGAAATAGCACATTGAGACGAAAATAATAATTTTGAAGCAAGAAGGTACTGGCTGGACCTGCAGGCTTTGCTAGGCTGATTGACGAAGTAACTATGAAATTATCAGTGACTGAAAAGCGCGAGTGAAAGATAGCAATGCTTAGTGAAGCAGGTTATTCAGCTTCAAGGGAAAGTATGGCTAGCGATAAAGATAACTTTATCCTGTCCGACGACAAGCCAGCGTGGCCTGGCGGAACCTGTGCCGGCCTTTTGGAGTTCCGGGTAGAAGCTGACGACTTCTTCCAGCATTTGTTCCTGCTCAATGTCTACATCAACAAAAAATATATGCTTACCCTGATTCAGGGTGTTTTCAAATTGTGTGAAATCTTTATGTGGTTTCTGAATACCATGATAACCGCCGAACCACGTGCTGAAGCCAAAGATGACAATGGCTAGAAAAATTAGTGGTGGCCAGGTGTAGGTGGTCGCGATATTAGTATAGGCAGCGATGGCCAGTATAATAATGGCTAGAGTAATACCTGCATATGCCCCAAGTTTGGTCCCGCGCACAATATCGAACTTCAATACTGATTCCAGATTATGCAGATGTTCACGGGTTTCTACCCCGGCATCATCTTTCGTTAGAACATGGATTTGCGAGCGTAAGACGCCTCTATTTTCCAACCGTTTCTGAAGTCTATCCAGATCATCCAGATTATTACTAATAAAATAATGCCTTCTCATAGACAGGCCCTTTAAATATTCATCAAGAATAAAAAACGCAATAATTCTCGTTTTGATAAATTAAGCACATACAGTTTTGTTGACACCTATACTCTTTGCTTATCGCGTTGTCAAAAATAATTTTATAGTACAAGAGTATTTATTTATGACCTGAAGGCGTTAGTTATTCGCGCAAATAGGTAGGTGGTAGGGGGAAATGTTAGAATGCAGGGATGCTTTATTGACGAATTATTTCAATTATTAGGTACACACATACACCGGTTTAAAAAATGAATAACGCAAATGAAATTGTAAGTCAGCTGTCAGGTTATGGTTCATTAATCATGAATAGCCTTTATTTTATGGTAGCGGGCATGCTGGTGATCTTTCTGCTTTACAAGATTGCTCATCGATACCTTTACTCGAGAATAAAAGGCAAAAGACTGGTGACGGTGATTTTTGGCACTCTTTATGTGCTGGTGTTTGTTGTTACCGGCTTACTTGTTCTCAGTCGTCTTGGCTATGATGTGTCAGCAATCGGGCAACTCGCCATAGTAGTGGTATTAATCGGCGCTGTAGTGGCATTTTTTCTGGTGCCATTTTTGCCAAAGCTGCCATTCATGCTTGGTCATATGATTGAAACTGGGGGTGTATTGGGTATTGTTGAATCTATCTCTACATTCCATACCCAGATACGCACCTTTGATGGAAATATTGTTTTTATACCCAATGCATTATTGATGGCAGGAAGGATAGCTAACTTTAGTTATACGCCTAATCGAAGAGTTGAGCTTAAATTAAGAGTGCGTGTCGATTGCGAACTTGGTAAGTGCAGACAGCTATTGCTTGAGGTAATGAGTTCTGATGACAGGGTACTGACAGACCCTGCCCCTGCTGTCTTTATCATGGATGCCAACGCTGCAGGTGTAGGTATGACAGGTTATTGCTGGACGTGCAATAGCGACTGGCTGTCTGCTCGCAGTGATCTTTGGCAACAGGTTGTCGAGGTGTTTCAGAATGACCCTGCAGTATCCCTCTCACTGGATAAACAGGAAGTATTGTTGAGTGGTGAACTGAATAAATAACATGTGTTCAGCACCTGGATTTACGGCGCAGGTAAAAGGCAGGACCCCTGTAGTCTTCATCTATTAGCTTGTGAATCCAGTTCAAGTTCTTTTTTCGCAATGCTATTGATGACGGTTGTGCATAGCATGATCAGCAGTCCTGCGGCTGCATACATATAAATACCGTAGTGAACTTCAACCGTTGCCAGCACACCAAGTTTGACGATTACCACTAGCAGGGCAACAACAAAGACATCAAGCATAGACCATTTACCATAATGAGACAGCCAGTTCATGAAGTGTTTAAGCTGCATGGAGCTACTTGATTCTGAATGCCAGAACCTGAAAAGCACGATCAATTTTGCCACTGGCAGTAATATGCTGAAGAGCAGCAATATTATAAAAAGTATGTATTGACCATCTGTGAATAATTGCATGGTGCCGGCAAAGAGAGAGAACCTGCTTTCTATCCAGACGAACTTTGACAGCGTCATCATCGGTGCGAATATCCCAACCAGCAGGAGAATCGTTGATAGCACCAATAGAAAATTGATCAGGGCGTTTTTGTTGGGGTGGCGGGAAGCCAGGTTTGAAGTCATGACAGTACGATGCGTATTATGTTTTCATCGAATCTATTAAACATGGCAGAAAAAGCATTACCGATTATTCGTTCTACTTTTCTCTCTATTCTGTCGTCTATCTTTTGTTTTTTAATGGCCATGAAGCAAACAGCAGTACTGCACCCAGTCCACCGAGTAACCAGCTCGACAACGGCGCAATCCCGGCCATCAACGGGGTATAACCATCAAGTGCTGCGAGTAATGCAGCACTAATGAGCAGGGCGCTGCCGACGATGGCATGATAAAGGCGTTTTTGTCCTCTTCGCGTTTCATCACGTAATTGCTTCAGGTTTTCATCTGGCTGTGTAAGTTGCAGTTCTCCTTTGTTGGCCTGTTCAAGTACATTGTGCACCAGCATGGGCATGCGCGGACCCATTTTCCACCACAAAGGGGCCTGCCGCCGCATTTCCTTGATGAAGGCTTTTGGGCCATATTCCTGTCGAGCCCATCGTTCCAGGTAGGGTTTCGCTGTGTCCCAGAGATTGAGCTGGGGGTCGAGCTGGCGACCCAGACCTTCGACATAGAGCAGGGTTTTTTCCAGTAATACCAGCTGTGGCTGGATTTCCATGTTGAAGCGACGTGCGACCCGGAAAAGTCTGACCAGCACACGGCCAAAGGAAATTTCACATAGGGGCTTGGCGAAAATAGGTTCACAGACTGAGCGTATGGCGGATTCGAATTCATCAACCCGAGTACCTTCAGGAACCCAGCCGGCATCAATATGGGCCTGCGCAACACGACGGTAATCATGATTGAAAAAAGCGAGAAAGTTTTCCGCCAGGTAATGTTTGTCGATGTCTGAAATGGTACCCATAATACCAAAATCTACAGCTGCATAGCGTCCATCATCAAGTACGAAAATATTGCCAGGGTGCATATCTGCATGGAAAAAACCGTCACGAAATACCTGGGTATAAAAGATTTCCACACCACTATGTGAAAGCTGTTTAAGATTAATGCCTTGTTCTACAAGTGAGTCGATCTTGGTAACTGTAGTGCCATGAATTTTTTCCATCACCATGACATTGGTTCGGGTATGGTCGAAATAGACCTCAGGCACATAGAGCAATGGTGATGTGATAAAGTTGTGACGCATCTGGCTGGCATTGGCTGCCTCGCGCATCAGGTCAAGTTCATCATGGATAGTCTTATTGTATTCGTCGATGACTTCAACAGCGTGGAGCCGTCTTATATCGGATGAATACTTCTCACCCATTCGTGCCAGCATAAACAACAGGCTAATGTCATTCTCTATCACGGGTTCCAGGCCGGGGCGTAGTATCTTTACAATGACTTCTGTCCCATCCAGTAACCGGGCATCGTGCACCTGGGCGACAGAGGCGGAAGCAAGTGGCACCAGGTTAAAGTCGACCAGGTGGTGGCTAACAGGCTCTTCATAAGCCTGTTCCAGTATCAGCAATGCCTGATCACCCGGGAAGGGTGGAACCTGGTCCTGTAACAGGCTGAGTTCTTCAGCTATGTCTTCGGGAATCAGGTCGGGCCTGGTTGACAGCAGTTGCCCGAGCTTTACAAAGACAGGGCCAAGTTCCTGCAGTGCCTCGCGCAGCCGACGCCCCCGCGGTGCATCGTCTTTACGGCGCGGAAATATATGCAGAAGAAATAAATAGGGTTTAAGCGGCGCGACTCCAGCCAGGTACTCATCAAGATTATGATGGGCGAGGACACGAACTATGCGCAGCAGATGAGCATATTGTGACAGCTGTCCGAACATATATATTTCTTACTGTGCCTGGTTTCTGAGCAGGCGCTGAACACGCATGGTCAGTCGGTCGACATCTTCGCGCACACTGTCTACATCATCGATAAATTCGCTGACACGCCAGTCGGCGGGAAGTAAGCCTGCCTCAAAGCGCAGGTATTCACTGCTATTATTGACTGTCGTTTTGACGGCTTCATTGACTCTTTTGTGCAAGCCGCGCAAAAAACGCGAGGCGTGGTGGGCGGCGATGTCACCAATATGCTGTGACAGCAATTCCTCCCAGTCAATTTGCAAGTCATCAAGGATTTTCTTGAACTGTTGACCTACATGAAGGTCACCTTCAATTTTCATGTTGATCTTGCCTGGAGTGACAGGTGCTTTGCCAGCCATGCCCATTTTGATCAGTTCTGATGGTGTGCCTTTCATATGCACATCAACTTCACCATCCCATTCGTTACGCAACCGAATGCCTGCAGGAGTAGGGAACATGTAGAATGTGACGTCGGTGGATTCAAAGTCCAGCGCTATTGTTTTGCCGTCTAGCTCTGCCAGGCGATCCAGTGTGGTTGGATCAGACTGCAATAAGCGGCAGCCTATTTCGCTGACAAAAGGGGTGATGAATGAGAGTGCGTTCATAGGCGTACCTGCTGGTCGTTATACCTTGTAACCTTTGTGAACGGCGACTATCCCGCCACTCAGATTATGGTAATGAGGCCTGTCGAAACCAACACCAGCCATCATGTTCTTCAGTGTTTCCTGGTCAGGGTGTTTGCGAATGGACTCCGCCAGGTAGCGGTAACTGGCCTCATCATTGGCAATAATGCTGCCCAGTCGGGGAAGAACTTTAAATGAATAGAAGTCATAGATTTTATTTAAACCCGGTAACACAGGTTTGGAAAATTCCAGTATCACCAGGCGACCACCGGGTCGTAAGCAACGATACATTGAGGCTAGCGCCGCACTCTGGTCGGTGACATTTCTCAGGCCGAAGCCAATGGTAATACGATCTACGGAATTATCTGCAAACGGAAGTTTTTCTGCATCTGACTGAACATAGAGAACATTGTTAATAATTCCCTTGTCGGTCAGGCGGTCGCGGCCATTCTGCAACATCGAGGCATTAATATCAGAGGCAATCACCAGGCCATCAGGGCCTGCCTGGGGTGACATTTTCATGCTCAGGTCACCTGTGCCACATGCCAGGTCGAGTACCGTGTGACCCGGTCTGACTCCCACCTGGGCAATAGCAAACTGCTTCCACAGGCGGTGAATGCCCAGCGACATGGCATCATTCATGATGTCATATTTGCTGGCAACTGAATGAAAAACATCGGCAACCATGCCGGCTTTTTCAGACGCCGGAACATCCTGGTAACCAAAGTGAGTGGAGTCTTGCTGCTTGTTTTCGCTTGTCATGTGGTCACTGCATGCTGTCTGATGTAGCGTTAAATTATCGTATCGGTTTCGCGTTTCTTGCCGGCTTGTTCCAGTTTATCGAGATATTCGACCCACAGGCCCTGCTGGTTTTTGCCGAGGTGATCCAGCCACTCCCAGGAGTAAATGCCGGTATCGTGGTTGTCATCGAAGTGCAGGCAGACGCCATAGCTTCCAATCGGTTCTATGTTTGTAATATTGACATCTTTCTTGCCAAATTGCAGGACTTCTTCGCCGGGTCCATGCCCTCGTACTTCAGCTGATGGAGAGTAGACACGGAGGTATTCACAGCTGAGTTCATAGCTGTTGCCATCATCGAATGAAATCTCCAGTACACGTGATTTCTGGTGCAGATTGATATTTGTTGGTTTGGGTGTGTCGCTCATTGCTTATTTACCAGAATAAAAATTAGGGAGGTGAATTATAGGCGAATCTTGACCAGTCCATCACACAATAAACATGAGCATTTGTTGCTAAATCTTAGAAATTCACAACAGTCTGTGTTTTTCAGTTGCTCAGTGCTGAGATTATCGCGCTATATTGGAGCCACCGCAAACTGCTACAACCACTTGGCGACACGCTCGGCAAAGTAAGTCAGGATTCCATCTGCCCCTGCACGTTTGAATGCTAATAGTGATTCCATCACAACGGCTTTTTCATCGAGCCAGCCATTTTCTGCCGCAGCCATCAGCATCGCATATTCGCCACTGACCTGGTAAGCGTAAGTTGGTACGCCAAACTGTTGTTTGACCCTGCGAACAATATCAAGGTAAGGCATGCCCGGCTTCACCATCACCATGTCAGCACCTTCGGCAATATCGAGTCCAACTTCACGCAGTGCCTCATCGCTGTTAGCTGGGTCCATCTGGTAGCTGTACTTGTTGCCCCCGGCGAGATTAGCGGCAGAGCCCACTGCATCGCGAAACGGCCCATAAAAGGAGGAGGCATACTTGGCTGAGTAGGCAAGTATTGCTGTATGTATGTATGCATTATCTTCCAGCGACTGGCGAATTGCACCGATTCGGCCATCCATCATATCCGAAGGTGCAACAATGTCTGCTCCCGCTTCGGCGTGTGACAGAGCCTGTTTGACCAGGGCTTCGACAGTTTCATCATTCATCACATAGCCGGTATGGTCAATCAGTCCATCCTGGCCATGACTGGTAAAAGGGTCAAGAGCAACATCAGTGATGATACCCAGTTCAGGTACGGCTGTTTTTAGTGCTCTGACGGCACGTTGGGCAAGCCCTTCAGGGTTATAGGCCTCTTCTGCCAGGTCGGACTTTTTTTCCAGCCCAACGACTGGAAACAGCGCAACAGCTGGCACACCAAGACTAGTCAGGCGTTTTCCCAGCTCAATTAAGAGGTCAATGCTGAGGCGTTCAACACCTGGCATAGATGTGATGCTTTCTGTCTGTTTGTCACCCTCGATAACAAATACCGGCTGGATGAGGTCGGCTGGTGTGAGTGCGTGCTCACGCATCAAAGCGCGACTGAAAGTATTGCGTCGCATACGTCGCATGCGTGTGCCCGGGTAGCTGGTGTCGAGCGTATCCATTGTCTGATTACCTGTTTCGTTCTTGTTTAAGGTTGCCTGCCCTTCTTTTCTCATGTATCGAGTAGAGTCTGCTGCAGATATCCTCGATAGTGGAAGATTCTTCAATAAAGATAAGTTTGTTCTGACTTCGATAATATCTGATTAGTGCTTTGTTTGCGCTGTTTTGCGGTACTTTTGTTGACTCCATGATTAAACTGGCAGCGAGTGGTTGACCTGCACGGGCCAATGCTATGTCCAGCGACTGCGCCTGAGTGACATTCTGCGGGTATTGATTAAGGAGGAATCCACTGTGCCTCTGCTGGCTGGCTTTGGTATTGATAATATTATCAATGATCTGCTGAATATCTCTATCGTCAGAGGGTAATCCACTAGACGGTTCCAGTGTTTGAGTTACTGAAATGATTTGCAGCTCGAGCGCATTAGCCAGCTGGAGTGCAATGTCAGTGCCTAGCCGACATGGCAAAGCAATACGCATTTTTTATTATCCTGGACAGTTAATTGCATGTTTTTAAATGTATTTTCAAGTATCAGGTGATTATAAGCTAATAGCATTCTGAGCTTCTGTAAAAATTATTGTCGAGATCGGCGTGGTAGATAAAAGACTCGCTAGCAGATCGTTTAATACACATTAAAGTTGCGACAATAGCGCATTCGAGGCAAAATTGCGGGTTGAGGTCCAACTATGTCAACCAAAATATCCGACTTTACAGAATCTGAACAGTGTGTCCTTGCTCTTCTCGCGGCGCAGTCAGATAACGAGGCTCAGCGGACAGGCAGTATTTAAAGTCGTCGAAAAAGCTTTCTGAAAATATTCATATTTTAACAAATCCACCGTCCAGGCAGCTGGTAAAGGGTCTGCTAGCGGTGATCAACGAGGAATTAGAAAAATGGCTAAGAATGCATTTTATGCGCAGTCTGGTGGTGTAACCGCCGTTATTAACGCGTCCGCCTGTGGCGTTATTGAAACAGCCCGTAAGCATGGTGATAAAATCGGCACCGTTTATGCTGGTCGCAATGGCATCATTGGTGCGCTGACCGAAGACCTGATTGATACTTCTCTTGAATCGGATGCGGATATAGCTGCATTGCGCCACACCCCTTCTGGCGGTTTTGGCTCCTGTCGATTCAAACTCAAGGGACTGGAAGAAAGTAAGGCTGAATATGAACGTCTTATCGAAGTATTCAAGGCACATGATATCGGATATTTCTTCTATAACGGTGGCGGCGATTCAGCCGACACCTGTTACAAAATTTCACAGCTATCTGAAAAAATGGGTTATCCCATCCAGGCAATACATGTTCCGAAAACAGTCGATAATGACCTGCCAATAACAGATACCTGCCCTGGCTTTGGTTCAGTTGC
>JGI858J16261_1000018_pt1 | contig 18885 bp, 10 predicted proteins | sample TiedelARG03_113m_FD_16261 | JGI IMG/M metagenome (IMG submission 16261) | reverse complement strand
TTAACATGTAATATTATAAGGGAGGCTAGCGCCTCCTTTATTTTAATAATAATAACAAATGGCTATAAACGTAAATACAGTATATCAAACTGTTTTAATGATACTGAATAAAGAGCAGCGTGGTTATATGACCCCGACTGAATTTAACACAGTAGCAACACAAGTACAGTTAGAAATATTTGAAAAATACTTTGATGATCTCAATCAGCAACTACGTGTACCTCAAGCAGATACAGATTATGCTGATAGACAAGAAAACATTGATGAAAAATTAGCTATTTTTAAAACATTTGGCGATGCAATATATACTAGTATTGGTGGCCTTTCATATTTTGTACTACCAGCATCAGACGTTTACGGTGATGTTGTTTCTTTTTATAGATTAGGCAACGTACTTTATAATGATGAAAAAGTCGTACAAAGACTTGATAGGCATGAATTTTATTATGCTAATCAGTCTAGACTTACAAAACCTAGCACTATAAACCCAGCTTACCTTTATGAAAACGAAAAACTTTTTGTAAAGCCAACTAGTATAACAGATAAAATAAAAGTAGATTACGTAAGAAAACCAAGCAACGTGGTTTGGGGTTTTACTCCTGGCACGGTAGGTCAATACGTTTGGAACGAAACACCTTACTCTTTAAGCAATCCAACTGGATCTACTAATTTTGAACTACACGAGTCAGAGCAAATTGAAGTTGTATTAAAAATATTATTATACTCTGGTATTATAATAAGAGATCCTGAGGTAGTGCAAACGGCAGCTGCTTTGGTTCAAGCTGATGAAACTAATAAAAAAAGTTAAAAAATGGCTACACCTAATAACGGTTTAATAACCGAAACTAATTCTCAATATTATTCTGGCTCTCAAACATTTGAAGCGCCTATAGTTAATTCAACTATAACAGCTACTTTTGACACTGATTTAGTATTTGGTAGTTATGATTCAAACACCGCTGAATACAATTTAAACAACTTTAAACTGTATATAAGTTCATTAGGACTTCCAGGAACTTTTATAGAATACAATTCAGCTTATACCGTTTCAGGAAACAAAATAACTTTAGCCACGCCACCTCAAGCTAACGAATGGTTTGTAATTCAATTACTTACGCAGTTTGGCGGTGAATATGGGGATAGAGATGCTTATGGTGATATTGTTGAAGATAACTACGGTGGATATGCGTACACTACTTTAGAAGATGTTATAACTAATTTTATGATTGGTTACGTTGGCGCGGGTAAACTTATACCTAGTGCTAAAACAACTGATGTTATGTTTTTTGCTAAACGTGGATTACAAGAATTTAGTTATGATACTTTAAAAAGCATTAGATCTCAAGAACTAACAGTAGCTTCTAATTTAGGCGTTGTACTGCCTCAGGATTACGTTAATTATGTTAACGTGTCTTGGATTGACAATCAAGGTGTTAAGCATATTATATATCCAACAACTTTAACAAGCAACCCTTACGAGACACCAAGTCAAGACGCTCAAGGTATTCCAACACACGACAACTCAGGCCAAAACATAGATACTACATCTATAACAGAAGAACGTTGGGCTACTAACGATTTAAAAGAAATAAACGATGCTCAAAGCAACTTAACAGGTGTGCTTTTATCTGAAGGTTTAGGATATCCGGGCATGTATGGTGATAATTATTTAGGTCAAAAGTATGGTTTACAACCTGAAACAGCTCAAATAAACGGTTGGTTCACAATAAACGAACGCACAGGTAAAATGTCTTTTTCAAGTGATCTAGCTGGACGTGTTATAATTTTAGAGTATGTGTCAGACGGTTTAGGTTATGATGCTGACATGAAGATACCTAAGTTAGCTGAAGAAGCTTTATACGCTCATATTAGTCACGCTATAATAGCTTCTAGAATTAATCAACCTGAATATGTAGTTCAAAGATTAAGACGCGAAAAAAGCGCTAAGCTTAGAAATGCTAAAATTAGATTATCAAATATAAAATTAAATGAATTCGTGCAGATAGCTAGAGGTAAATCTAAATGGATTAAATATTAAACTGAATGGCAGAAGTTAAAAATGCTTTTATAAAGTCTAAAATGAATAAAGATCTTGACAGTAGGCTACTACCGTCGGGTGAATATAGAGATGGACAAAATATACAAGTCAGTAAGTCAGAAGGCGAGGACGTAGGTGCTTTAGAGAACGCATTAGGAAATACTTTAGCTGTTAATTTTAATGAATTAGCTGTTGCTTTTTTAAATGATCCAGCTATAACTAGTTTAGATTTAAAATCTATAGGCATGTACACAGATACTGCAACTAGTAATATATTTGTATTTTTAACTGATTACAATGACGAAGAATACGCTTCAAACAGTATAATAACGTATAGTCCTTCTGCTAACAACTTTATTTACGCGTATAATTCTACAACAAAACAAAATCCAACTCTATTAGTATACGGATCGTTTTTAAACTTTTCTCAATCGTCTCCTATTCACGGGATAAACTTATTAGAAAATTTACTTTTCTGGACAGATAATAGAAACCAACCTCGTAAAATAAACTGGAATATAGCTGACGGTGTTTATTATAGCACAGAAGATAAAATGTCTGTTGCTAAGTATAATCCATATCAGCCTATTCATATGTATTATTCTAGTGGATCAGCTTCTTACACTTCAATGCAAGATGTTGTATCTCCTACGCTTCCAGACGGAACAGCTAATCCTTTTTTAAACGCACCTCAAGGTAATCAAATATTAGATCAAAACGGCGTAGCTGCTGATTGGCCTGGAGATCCTGATTATTTAGAAGACAAATTTGTTCGGTTTAGTTATAGATTTAAATTTAACGACGGTGAGTATTCTATAATGGCTCCTTTCACTCAACCAGCTTTCATACCAAAGCAAGATGGTTATTTTTTAGCGTCAGACGAAAGCGATGCTTTTAGAAGTTCTATTGTTGCTTTTATGGAAAACAAAGTTAATAATGTAGCTCTATATATTCCACTTCCTTTCGCTGCTAATAGCTTATACGCAAATCTTGACGTAGTCGAGATAGACATATTGTACAAAGAATCAGACGGCTTAAGTGTAAAAACTCTAGAATCTATAAGCTCTAGTGTTTTTTCTACAAATCCAGACGACTCAGTAAACACTTCTTCTGTATACACGTATCAGTATCAATCTAGAAAACCATACAAAACTTTACCTGAATCAGAAATAATTAGAGTATTTGATAGAGTTCCAGTTAAGGCCCTTGGTCAAGAAGTAATAAGCAATAGAATTGTTTATAGTAACTTTCAAGATAAGCATACGCCTCCAGCTTCTATTAATTATAATGTTGCTGCTAATCAAAAATACACATTTAACAACAACACAAACAACACGTTGAGATACACCAGCGAGGTAGAATATCCAATGCATACTTTAAAGCAAAACAGAACTTATCAAGTTGGTTTTGTGCTTTCAGATAGATATGGTAGACAATCGACTGTTATCTTATCTCCTGTTGGAAATAAAAAGAACGAAGTTTTTGTTGAAGGTGGTATAACATATTCAGGTTCAACTTTTTACAATCCTTATAAAACCGATCCGGGTGTAGGTAATAACAACATACATTCTTGGTCTGGTGATTCTTTAAAGATAATAATAGACGGCCAAATACCAGCTAACATAGAAGGTGCTGGATATCCTGGTCTTTATAACGGCGACGCTAGTAGCGATGAATATAATCCTTTAGGTTGGTATTCATATAAGGTTGTTGTGAAGCAAACTCAGCAAGAATATTATAATGTGTACCTACCTGGCATACTTAATGATTACCCAGACTACAAAAAAAACCAAAGAAGTGATATGCCTGATCCTATTAACACCGTGGCGCACATATCGCTTATTAGTGATAACATAAATAAAGTACCTAGAGATTTAACAGAGGTTGGGCCTGAACAGCTTCAATATAGGAGTGATGTTAAGTTGTTTGGTAGAGTTACACCTAATTTTTCTGATGGGGTTGCTCCGACTTACAACGAGCCTTATTATCCAAAAAACAACACGATGACGGTTGCAGCTATATCTGAACAAGATAACATGTTTGTCGATGTGGCGAAAAATAGACAACCTCCGTACAGCACTATTTATCAAACTGATTCAGATCCTTATATAGCTAGAATATCTCAAAACAACGTTTCAGTAGCCGCTTCAACGCCGCTACCTAAACCAATAGGCTCTTCTCAAGTAAATTCTCTAACAGGGTATGATCAAGATAATATATTATTAGGTGTTTTTGAAACGGCACCTGTAGAGTCTTTAATTGATATATTTTACGAAACATCTACTAGTGGTTTGATATCTGAATACAACGATGCATCAGATACTATAGACGCTAGTGGCTATAATGACTTCGCATGGAGCCAAAGTGAAAAATCTGAAGGTCAAGACATAGTAAGCGGTGTTCAAGGGTTCTACCCCGTAAGACCAGGTTTAATTCCTGATCCTATAATAAATAGCACTTTAATACTTTCTTCTGTTTCTGTTGCTGGTGAAACTATTGGTCCCGATGGAAACCCTTGGAAAGACAATTGGAGTTTAACCGCTCGACCTGGAGGAGGTACATTCCCCACGCCTATAAAGTGGGATTTAAAATGTTTAAACACTTTGTATCATCAATTAAATGATACGGACAATTGGATTACTTTTAATATTTCAGTAACAGATAATTCTCCCGGTGGTTCGACTAACGTAACGGTGCCTATAGTACGAAAACTAATAAACGTTAAACCTGAGTTTACCTCAGGAGATTCAATTAGTTTTTCAGGCGATAGAGACCTAAACACTTCTATATACACAGCTACAGCTACAAACGGCGTTGCTGTGCCAAATATAACAGGTACACCTCAAAGTAAAGACTTAAGCTACGAAATAGTTTCTCAAACGCCTGATTTAGGTCCAGGTTTAAACATAACATTAGAACCTAACGCAAGTGCTGGTACAGCTGAACTATTTCAAAGAAATGGAGATGCTAGCGGGTTGTTTGTTGTAGTGCTAAAGGTTATAGATTCAGGTCAAGATGAGGATTTAAAAACTGTAAATATTGTTTTTGGTGAAGAACAAATAAATTCTACTTTTGGTACTGCTAAAAACCGATCATTTTCATCAGGTCTTGAATCGTCAGGTTTATTCTGGGCTAATGATTATAGTGATGTCGTTGGTAATATGCCTACAGATGTTGATTTTACAGCTAGAGCGGTTTATACTGATTTAAATTTCGGTAATACACCTATAAACCTAGATGGTTCACGAAGACAAACAAGTGAAGTAACTAGTTTAACTGGTGCTGGAGGTTATGTAGATGCTAGTCCAAGTGGTGGTTCTGGTCAAGGATACACTTGGTTAAATACCAACCGTATGCCTAAATCTTATCAAAATAGTCTTCCTAATACTGGTAATGATCTTCAATCTGGTACCGCTTATGTTAAGTTAGATTTTAGCTTTAAAACATGGGGAAACATAACAAATGAAGCCTACCGTCCAAACGGCGCTAACAAATACGGAGCTATTTGGCCTTGCTACATACAGTTCAGAGCAGCTGGCACTTCAAACTGGACTACAGCTTTAGATGTTGAAGGCAACCCAATGACTTTCGGTAAAACTCAACAAAACGTTCAGCTTGCTGGTGGTGGTAACAATCCTAATTTTAAACTAGGAGTTATTACAGATAACACTCAATCAATAGGTAGACCTAGTACCAGTAATGTAGTTAATCCTAACGCCGTTCAAGCTACAACCGTTTTCCCACGAGAAGGACAAGAAGCAGTTAGCTCTACAGCGTCTTTTGTATTTGCATTTGGTAAAGATCAAGGTTATGGAGTTCAAACCGATAAGTTTGGAGACTATAGAATATTAATGAGATACCCACAAGATATTTTATCAACTGGTACTTCAGATATTAGAGCTATACCTGGTCCTGCCAATGTGGGTCAATGGATATACCCTAATAACACATTTACTTTTATGGGTAGTTCTAACGTGACTAATAATGTTAGAGTAAATATTTCTTTTGGAGATTTTTATTACAACAACGTATCTAGCGGAGCTGCTAGCTATCCATACTCAGTAACTAACAGCGGATACGCTAACGCAGGCATAGCGTCATATAATGCTCCAACAACTGTTGTGTTCGCTAAAGAATGGTCTTACAAGTACGTAACTCAATTCTATACAAACGAAACTCTTACAGATGAATGGACTCCAAGTCAAGATTATGGCGATTGGCATTCGTTTTCAGGTAGAGCTGCAAGTTCAGCTGATGTAGGTGCTGAAAACTCAAGTAACGTTGCGGACGATCAAACTGTTTCAGCAAGCGACTTACAAAACAACAACTCTTTAAACGAAAGAAGATGGATGGCACAATTCGACGCTAACGGCAAAAAGGTAGCACGTACAGCTATTCCATCTACTGGACTTAGTGCATGATAATTTAGGTGAAAATCTACTATAACAAGTAATAATATAATATGGCTGGAGTAATAGAAGTTAAATTTTTTAACAGTTTTATACTGAGAAAAACGCTCAATGATAATACGCCCACTAGTCAACCAATGTGGAATGGCTCTAGAGGAGACGGAACCTACCCTCAGCAAAATCCAGCTATACCTAACGATTTTAACTGGGCTGTTGAAGAAGCTAGAATAACAGGCGGATATAACAATACTCAAATAGATCTAGGCGTTAAAGCTTATTTAACTGAAAGTGAGCCTAATGCTATTTTTAAGGTTAATAGCATGATATACTCAGGTATATTCAACTCTAGAACAGGCATAAATGATACTAATGTATTTTCTGTTGGAACTGATATAACTAAAAGTGTAAATCCATCTCACGGTTCTATACAGAGAATATATGCAGAAGATACTAATTTAATAATATTTCAAGAATCTAAAGTAAGTAGAGCTTTAATAGATAAAGATGCTATTTATTCAGCAGAAGGAGGTCAAATATCTACTATAGGGAATGTTGTTATTGGACCTGTAACAGCTTACGCTGGTGACTTTGGTATTAGTAAAAACCCTGAAAGTTTTGCTATTTACGGTAGAAGAAAATACTTTACAGATAAAAACAGAAACGTACTTTTAAGGCTTTCTAACGACGGTTTAACTGAAATATCTAATTATGGTATGTCTGACTTTTTTAGAGACGAATTAAGCGCTCTAAACGGCGATGCGATAACCTCAACAGGTAAAGCTATAGGTGCTTGGGACATACACTCTAGACAATATGTTTTATCTTTACAGAAATACGTATTACCTGGTTCTACAAAAACGTTTAAAACTCTTTCTTTTGATGATAGTGTTAAAGGATTTCCTAGTTTCTTTGATTACGCTCCTGATCACGGTGATAGCATTAAAAGCGAATACTACACTATTAAAGACGGAAGTATGTGGCTGCATTATAGCCCAACAGCCTTAAGATCAAACTTCTATGGTACTCAATATAAATCTAGTATACAGTTTATATTTAATCCTAAAGTTAGCATGTCTAAAGTTTTTAAAACTATTAATTACGAGGGAGGTAATGGATGGGAAGTAAACGCTTTTCAATCAGATATAACTGGTATACATGGTGTTGGAGTGCCAGAAGGCGCTTTAAACGACGAATGGGAGTTAGGAACTAGAGACACAACAGCTTTAGTGTACAGCTACAACCAGGGATCTTACGATAATTACGGTAATTCTTTTCCAACTCAACTAATACCACCAATAAACCACGCTGGGTTTGATCGCAAGGAAAACAAATACATGGCCAACCTTATAAATAATAGTCCAGCGGCAGCAGGAGAAATTATGTTTGGAGCAGACATGACAGGAATAAAAGGTTACTTTGCAACGGTGACAATATCTACAGACAATGTAACTGATGTGGGCGGTATGAAAGAGTTATTCGCTGCATCTTCAAATTACATAGAATCATCATATTAAATTAAATTAAATGGAATTAAGTATATTTAATCAGAAACTAGAAGAGTTGCAGAACGTGATGATAAAAAACGCTAGTGATGAAGATAAAATATACGGTAACGGCAAAGACCTTGTTGATAACGAAGACTTTCCTATAGCTCATGATTTTTCAGATCAACTCTATATGAGAAAAATGAAGATGAAAAAAGGAAGTTTAGTTGTTAGTGCTTACCACCATACAGACCATTTTTGGTTTTTATTAGAAGGAGTTATAGAGGTTAACACAGGCGGAGAGATAGTTAAGCATATTGCTCCTTGTTACGAAAAGTCAATAAAAGGAGCAAAGCGACTTATAGTGTGCTTAGAAGATTGTTTATTTATAAACGTACATAAAAATCCTAAAAACACAGATTGTTTAAAAGAAATAGAAAGTGATTTATATTCTTTTACTGTTGAAGAATACAATGAAAAAGAATTAAAAATAAATAAAAAATGAGTGGAATAATAGTAGGAAGCGTCATTGCAGCAGGAGCCTCAATTTTTGGTTCTATAAGCGCCGGCAAAAGAGCAAAAAGAGCTCAAAAAGAAAAAACACGTTTAACTGGAGAGTTAGATGAATTAGAGAAAAACAGACAAGCAATAATAAATCCTTATGAAGGTGTAACTGACTTGTCTTCTATGGTTTCTGATCTTAGCGCTATAGCTAGTAATCCGTTTGACTCTCTAAGTGTTTCTACTGCAGGAGCTGAGATGCAAGCGGAGCAAACTGACTTAGCTTTAGCCAACACACTAGATACTCTTAGATCTACAGGTGCAAGTGCAGGTGGTGCCACTGCTTTAGCTAGAATGGCTTTAGAAAGTAAAAAAGGTATATCAGCTAGCATAGAAATGCAAGAAGCTAATAATAATCAATTAAGAGCACAAGGAGAGCAAAACTTGCAATCTATTAAACTAGCAGAGGCAAAAAGAGTTCAAGGAGCTTTGATGGGTGAAGCGGGTAGAATACAACAAGCAGACGTTTCTGGTAAAGAATTTGTTTACAGTGAAAAAGAAAGAAGAGAAACAGAACAGTTAAATAGAAAACAAGCTCAGATAACAGGACAAGCTCAAGCAGCTGCTCAAGCTAGGTCAGATCAGTCTGCGGCTATATCATCTGGAATTAGCGCAGTAGGCAACATAGCAGCTAGTGGAGCTTTTGCTAAAAAGCCATCCACAGAAACAGCAAGTGACAGAAGATTGAAAAATTCAATAAAAATAATTGGAGTTTCTGAATCTGGATTAAGAATATATTCTTTTAAATATAACAACATCACGCATGGCGAAGGTACTTATCAAGGTGTAATGTCTGATGAAATACCAAAAGAAGCAGTTGTAAAGCATTCTGACGGTTTTGATAGAGTAAATTATTCCTTGTTAGATGTTGAGTTTAAACAAATTATAAAATAATAATGGGCGCATACGAAAATCCAATAACCGTAATAGACAGAGAATCAGGTAAGATCTGGGCTGATACCATAAGCGCTATAGGCAAACAAACTGTTAGTTTTATAGAAAAGCAAGAAGCTGAACTATCTAGACAACAGAAAGAACAGCAAATAGCTTTAGAGAAAAACGCTGAATATATAATAAATAATCAAGCTGAATTTTCTAAGCAAATGTCTAAAAATGGAGTTAACAACCCATATTTATTTGACGCAGGTAAAGCTTTAATAGATGACATGGCTAGAGCTACAATGAGCATTAAGTCAGCTAAAGGTAAAGAAGCTCAACAAGAGGCTCTAAACTATTATTCTACATTACAAAAATCTTATACTAATTTAGTTTCAGGTATTAAAACTGGAGCAGATGCAGATCAAGTTTTTCTCGAAGATATAACTAACTCAGAAAATAGACCAGGCACTCAAGGCGGAATGTCTGTTACTGGTAAAGGCTATGAAGCTTACAAAATGAGACAAATGGTTAGAACTGGCCAAGGCCAAGGCGCTATAGAGCAGTATGTTCCTCAAGCAGATGGCACTTGGAACGTTAGATACAGTGGTGGCATATATGGAGATGAAGTGGTTGAAATACCTCAACAACAAGCTTTAAACTATGACCCTGGATTAGTTCCTAATTTAGATGATGAATTAGGTGAGATATTTAAAGCTCCTAGCGGTACAAAAGATGGACAGAATTTTGGAGTATTAACTAAAAGTGGAGCTATTAGCGAGCAGTATCTTGGCAAAAAAGAAATTGTTAACGGCAAAGAAAACGAAAATGGATCATACGTACAGTCAATAGTGCAAGAAGTAAATATGCCTGCTGTAATAACAGCTATAGAAGGTCCAATACGAGCTAAAGTTCAAATGTATTTAAAAGACAGGGATACTGCTAACGTTATCTGGAGAGAGATACTAGGTCATAACGAGGACTTAGATTTTAATGAAAACGGAGTTGGTATTTCAATTGAAGATCAAAAGCTTTTTCAAGAGGAGGTTTTTAATAGAGCTAAATCTAAGTTTTTACCTAACATAAAGATAGAAAACAATGAGATTACATCTGGATATCAAAAAACAACTTCTTCAAGAATACAAACTATAAAAGACAAGTATAAAGGTAAAAAAGGAGATGCCACTAAAGAAATAGCTCTTTCTGAGCTAAAAAGCTTTACTGTTAATCCTGAAGATTATTTAAAGCAATTTATACCAACCAGCGGATTCGAATTAGAAAAAGCAGATAACGGCTCAATAACAGCAATTACAGTTAAATATGGTGACGAGGAAGAAGATCCATCTTACGACCTTACGCAACGCTCTGAAGTTATAAGGTTTTTTAGACAAGAATTAATAGAAGACATAGGTTCAACTCCTACAGAGCAAACAAAAATATTAAGAGAAATGAATAATTTGTTTGACACAAGCCCCGATAAAGAAGACCCTCAAAAAGCTTACAACAGATATCTTGAGTCAAAAAGCTAAATAATATTCAATGAACGAAGAATTACAAGGAATTATACAAGAAATGCTTGATAATGGTGAGTCTCAAGAGACAATAAACAGTGTTATAGCAGAATACGAACGTCGAAACCAAACAGATGCTGAGTCGGGAAAGACAACAGCCATGGATCAGGACACGTCTGTGGATGTAGAACAAGTGTCCGATACGGACTTACCGTCGGAAGATGGTTCTTTGGAATTACCAGAGGTTGAAAAAGAAAAACCTGAAGAAGACGTAGAAGCTGTTGGTGTTGTTGATAATGTTGTTGATTTCTTCGATGATATTACTAACGCGTTTTCTCAAGGCTACATGCAAGGAGAAAGAACAGACGAAGGTATAGAATTAGCTGGATTTCTTGAAGATGACCCAGCTTCAGACGAAGAGGTAATAAGATGGATAGAAGGTCAGCAAAAGCAAGCTAAACTAAATTCTCAGTCTTATGAAATGAAACAATTTGATAAGATATATGAAGAAGCAGGTGGAGGTGCGTGGGGCTTTTTAAAAGGAGTTGCGTATAATCCTTCTACGTTAACCACAATGCTTGCAAGTTCAATGGCTTCTCAATATAGTTCTATTGTTAATTCTGAAGAAGTTAGAGGTGCGGCTTTAGCTGCTGGTGCTACTGGTGTTGCTGCTGGTGCAGCTGCTACTCCATTTGGAATGGTAGCAGGCGGTATAGCAGGTGTTATGACTGGGTCTATGGCTATGATGGAAGCTGGATTAACTTTTAATGAGTTAATGATGGAAGAAATTGGTGGAGACATTAATGATCCTGGAGCAAAAGAAAAGATAAGAGCGGTTTTAGATGATCCAGAAAAACTAGCAGACTTAAAAGCTAAATCAAGAAACAGAGGTATCGCCATTGGAGCGGTTGAGCTATTGACTTTAGGAGCAGCTAGAGGAGTAGGAAGCAAATTAGCTTCTAAGGCTTTTGGTAAAATGGCTAGAGGAGCAGCTGTTGGCGCTACTGAAATAGTAGGTGGTGGTTTAGGTGAGGTTGCTGGAAGGATAGCTGCTGATCAAGAGTTTGACGCTAAAGAAATTGGTTTTGAAGCTTTTGCAGGTTTGGGTAGTGCTCCTTTAACTATGAGTGCTCAAGCTACTAAGCTTAATAAAGCTATACAGTCAGCTGAAATAAACAAGAAAATTAGAGACTCTAATGAATACGGAGACGTTGTAGATGCTTATAAAAGCGACAAAGATGGTAATTTTAAAACAAATACTGTTGACGTTGAGATAAGCAAGCTAAGTAAATCTTCTCAAATATTAGATGACCGAGTTGAAGAGCAGGTTTTATCTGGTAAGTTAACTAAAGACGAAGGTAAGGTAATAAAAGAAAACTTTAGAAGAGTACAGGGTAGCGTTAATAATATAAAAAGTTTAGATCTAACCACAGAGCAAGAGGCTGAAGCTGTTGATAAGTTAGCTGCAAGAAAAAAAGTACAAATAGAACTAGATGATCTAAAAAAAGAAAAATCACCTGCTCTTACTGAACAAAAAAACAAAGAACTAGAAGCTTTAGACGCTGAATTAACAGACATAGTGAGAGCTGATTCAACTGCTAAGGTTGAGAAAAGCTCTACGTTTGCTAAAAAAGCAGGAAAAGCGTTTGGAATTGAAGTTATAGACAATTTAACAGCTACTGAGATAGCGGAGCAATTTGACACTGATAAAACTAAGTTTTCTCAATCTGATGGGTTTTTTAAAGATGGTAAAATATACATAAACAAAGATGTTGCTATAGAAACTAGAGCTGTGTCTGTAGGTAGTCATGAATTACTGCATGGTATACTTCAAAACTCTTTAATGACTAACAAAGAGTCTAGTAAAATAATACAAGATTTTAGAAGTCAACTAAACAAAAAGCAAAATGCTGCTATTGATTTAAGAGCTAATGCCACTGATAAAGATGGTAATAGACTGTACAGCCAAGAAACTCTTGATAACTCGCCTGATGAATACTTAGCTTTCTTTTCCGATGCTATAGTTAAAAATGAAATTAAATTTGATGAAAATATATTTACAAAATTTGGAGATATTATAACACCTATACTTCGTAAAGCAGGTTTTGCTAAAATAAAATTCAACACAGGTAAAGATGTTTATAATTTCATGCGTGAATATAATAAAAGCATTGAATCTGGTGTTTTAAGTGAAGATATAGTAAAAGCAGTACCTGGTGGAGTCGTAATAGAAGATCAAGTTGGACAAAATTTCAGCTTAAGCACTAAACAAGATATAGCATTTGAAGAAAACGAAAACATAGACACTGGTCACGTTACTTTTGAAGGAGAATTTAAAGTAGGTGACACGCCATTTGGATTAAAACTTATTCCGCTTAATGATATATCAGACGACTTTGAAGCTGAGTTTGAATTAAAAAAACAACTTGACGCTAAAAACATAGACACTAAAGAGTTGTTAAGCATTGAATTTGAAGACTATGAAGGCGGTGGACTTGATATTACGGGTAAATCTTTAGAAGGCAAAACTAGCGCTATAAAAACTTTTAGCATAGTAGCTAATTCAGTTTTAGATTTTGTAAAAGAAAACAACATTAAAGGGGTTGTATTTAATAGCTCTGAAAGCAACAGAACTAGACTTTACAAGGCTATGGTTGATAGGTTTTCTAAAGAGCTAGGATGGGAATATAAACAAATTAAAACTACTCCAGTACAAGGAGAAGTTGATACTTTTATTGTTACGCCTAAAGAAACAACTAAAGATACAGCTAAACAATCTAAATCTACAATCACATCAACTAAAGAGCTGCTAAATATAGAAACAGATACTGTTAATGATTTAGCTGTAGAATCTAAGTCAGCTCCATTAAGCAAAGTTAAAGAAAACTCTTTAATACGTCAATATACTAGCTTAGCTTTAAAAGCTTTAGGATATAGTGCTAAAGCTGGATCTATAGCACCTCAAGAAGCTGTAAGTTTTGTTCAAGGTTTATTTCCAAGCATACTTAAAAACTTTGATCTTTCTAAAAATACTAAATTCAGTACACATGTTAATGCTAATATTACTCCTAAAAGACAACAGTTTTATGAAGAGCAAATAGGAGACGATGCTGTAACTACTAGTTTAGACGACGAAAGAGTACGCGAGATGGCTAGTCCAACGCGGGAACAAGCAGAAACCTCTACTCAGTCTAAAAAAGATATTGTACCGACAACTGATCCTTTAAAATTATTTGGCCCTAAAAACGAAATAAAAGAATCTTTTTTAAAAAATACAATAGATAAGTTAAAAGATTTAAATATTAAAGGCTTAACTTATAACTCTTTAAGAATTTTAGACGCCGAAAGCATATCAGAATTAGTTTTTGGTGATAAAAATGTTGCAAGTAAAATATTAGATCCTAAGAAAAACCTATCACAAGGCGAGGCTAGGAGAGCTTTAATGTTTGTTAATAAAAATGCTAAAGATCTAATTAAACTACTGCCTGAGAATAATACTGAAATTAAATCAGTTACGTCTAAAGGTAATGCAAATAAAAAAGTATTAATAGGCGGATTACCTACTGGAGTTCCAAGGAATATACAAAGTAAATTTTATACTAAAGGAAAAAGAATAGGTAATAATACTCAATTTAATAAAAAACCAGGTATTACTTTAGATTCTTTTAAAAAAGAATTAGGTATTGAGGGTAATGTGAAATCGCCGGACTTTAAAGTAAGAACTAACACTTCTCAAGCTTTAAGAGGTATGTTAGAATTAGCTGGTAGAGCTATGACTAATACAGCAGCTAGACAATATTTAAAATCTATAGGTTATGATCCTATAGTTATTGAACAAATAGCAGAGGGTAAAAACCCTACTATGTTTAGTAAGTCTGTTTTAGAAAATCTATCTGGTATAAATGTATTTCAAGAAGCTGCAGAAAGTTCTGATTCTGACTTTGCTAATTTTGGTGAATCTTCATGGAATCCTATTTACAAAGCGTTAGGTTTTAGTGCTCTTGATCCTGCTAGTATAGTAGACAAAGCTAAGATGGAAATGTTTTTTCAACAAGTTTTACCTCAATATCTTCCTTTAGAGATTATAGCTCTTCTTGGACCTACCATGACAAATGGTAAAGCAAGCTATTATAAAGCTAATAGTGAAAAATTTAAAGAGGCTGCTGAAAAAAATCCAGAAAAATATCCAGGAAAACCAAAAAGCAAACAACTAGCCGAAAGCAAGCAAAAGTTTGTAGATGAAGCAGTAGCCAAAGGAGAATTTAGTAAAATAGACAAAGCTAAATCTTTTTGGTTTGAAAACACAGATTCAGCTAAAGAAATATCTGAACAATATAATGGTGACATTGCTATAGGTAGCAAATACAACTTAACAGAAAAAGATATAATTAATTTAAAAGCTATGTTTACCAAGCAAAGCTTTACTTCTGGAACTGGAAAAGATAGAACTGTACAGCAAAAGTTTTTAGACACTATGTGGCAAGAACAAGAACTTAAAGACCAAAATGCTGCAAAGCTTAAAGGTTTGAGAGTGATGTTTAAAGTTTTTCAAAAGATGATAGCTGATGACGCTAGAAACGCTCAGATGATTATTGGTATATTGTCAAAAACAAGCGGTCATCAAAATGGTTTTGTTCGCGTTGCTGCTCCGATGGAATTTATAGCTAAAAATATTGACGGAGTTGAAATAGTAGAAGAGCATACTCTACCAGCTTCAATAGCGGCTAAATATTTATTTCAGCAAGCTGTAGCGGGCACTGTAGATAAAAACTTTTTTGGTATAGAAAAAAACTACATGCAAGGTATATTATCAAAAGTTGATGATGACCAACTTAAGGGTATTGGAATTGATGGTAAAAAATTTAACTATATAGCTATTACTCCAGATGGATGGACAATAAATGATAATATATGGGCTAGATACTTCAATTCTAATGTAGCTAATGGACCTGGCTTCGGTATAGATCCTAATAATATAGAATTAAATTCAGGTCAAACTGTTTATGATACTTATGGTGTTGATAATACAGGCGCGTTTATAGATGAAGACTTTAATAATACATTAAAGAAAACAGCTAAAAGTAATAATTTAACATTAGAACCTTCGGAAAGATTTAGCAAATCCACTCCTTTTGGAAATCCTGAGGTATTAGGTTTAATGCAAACTTTAGACAATGAAAGTGTATCTGAAGAAGTTAAGTTTAGTAGATCGTTAAACCTGAGTAAAGATTTTAATGATATTATTGAAAACAAAACTGGTATAGCATCAGATAAAGATTACGCAAGAGTTAAAGCTGAGGTTGTAGGTGCAAGTAAAGGTAAGTGGAAGTTTTTTATACCTCCATCTGCTGAAGATTTTGTAGGTTTATTGTACGCTACTTTAGGTAAAGGAACCACTGGAGACGCTCAAATGGCTTGGTATAAAGCTCACTTGCTCAATCCTTTTGCCTCTGCTATGAATAATTTAGCTAATGATAGAGCTACTTTAATGCAAGACTTTAGAGCTTTAAAGAAAAATTTAAAAATAGTACCTAAAAATTTACGTAAAAAAATACCAGGAGAGCCTTTTACTCAAGAACAAGCTGTAAGAGCTTACATTTGGGACCAACAAGGTATGGAAATACCTGGTATGTCTACTAAAGATCAAAAAGATTTAGTTAGTTTTGTAGAAAAAGACTCTAATTTAAAAAGTTTTGCAGCTGAGTTAATGGCTATAAACAAAGGAGATGCTTACGCCGCTCCTGACGCTGGTTGGGTTGCTGGTACCATCGATACAGATCTTATGAAAGGTTTAAACACCACTAAAAGAAATAAGTATCTAGAAGTTTGGCAACAGAACGTAGATCAAATATTCTCTGAAACCAACCTTAATAAGCTTGAAGCTGCTTACGGTAAAGAGTATAGAGTTGCAATGGAAAACATACTAAAACGTATGCAAACCGGTAGAAATAGAAGTTTTGGTACAGATACTATAACAGGTAGATTTACAGACTGGTTAACTAACTCTGTAGGTGCTATTATGTTTTTTAATACTAGATCAGCTGTACTTCAAACTATATCTGCTATTAACTTTATTAACTTTAGCGATAACAATGTTTTAAAAGCTGGTCAAGCTTTTGCTAATCAACCTCAGTACTGGAAGGACTTTGTAAAGCTATTTAATTCACCATTTTTACTAGATAGACGTAGTGGAATTAAACTAAACGTTAATGAAGCTGATATTGCTGAAATGGCTAAAGGTCCTGGAAACAGCGCTAGAAATGTTATTGCTGGGTTGCTTAAGTTAGGTTTTTTACCTACTCAAATAGCTGATAGCTTTGCAATTGCGTCTGGTGGAGCATCGTTTTATAGAAATAGAATTAAAGCTTTAATGAAAGAAGGTTTATCTCAAGCTGAGGCAGAAGATTCTGCGTTTAGAGATTTTAGAGAAATAGCTGAAGAGTCTCAACAGTCAAGTAGACCTGATAAAATTAGTCAACAGCAAGCTGGTCCATTAGGGCGTATTGTATTGGCTTTTGCTAACACGCCAGCACAATATGCGCGACTAATTAAAAAAGCCGCTAGCGATCTTAAGAACGGCCGAGGAGATGCCAAAACAAACATATCTAAGATCATATACTACGGCGTAGCTCAAAACGTTTTGTTTTCTGCTTTACAGCAGGCATTGTTTGCTATTGGCTTTGAAGATGAAGACGAAGAAGAAAAGAAAAACGAAAAGTACTTTAATATAGTCAACGGTATGTCTGACAGTATACTTAGAGGTATAGGAGTAGGTGGAGCTATTGCTTCTGTTGTTAAAAATACAGCTATAAGATTAGCTAAAGAAGCTGATAAAAAAGCTCCTAAGTATCAAGATGCAGTAGTTAAAGGAGTTTTACAAATATCACCTCCAATATCTTCTAAAATAGGTAAACTACAATCAGCTGGTAGATCTTTTTCTTGGAACCAAGAAGAAATGAGAAAGAAAGGGTGGGCAATAGATAACCCAGCTTATTTAGCTTCGGCAAACGTTATATCAGCAGCTTCTAATGTTCCTTTAGATAGAGCTGTTAAAAAAATAACAAACATAGTTGACGCTGGTAATGATGATATTGAATTCTACAAAAGAATAGCATTAGTGCTAGGTTGGTCTGCCTGGGAGTTAGACATAGAAAAAGAAAGATTTAAGAAAACTAAGCCTACAGAAAGATCTAGAAATAGAAAACGAAGAACACGAACCAAAAAAAGAAGAAACTAAATGAGCCAAAAAGCAAAAAATGATTTAAGACACTATGCAGGAGCTGCAGGTATTTTTATTTTAATTATATTTTTACTTTTATTTTTAAGTTTTAATGAAGTGCCTCCAGTTAACAAGGATATTTTCGTAACAGTCACGGGTATGGTAGTTGGTAGTTTATCAGTTGTGATATACACTATAATAGGCCGTAATCCAGATGAAGTAGCTCAGTTAACTAAAAAAGTAGAATCACTTGAAACAGCTAATACCCACTTAATCAAGCAAAAAGACGAACTAGAGAGTATGGTTATTACTCTACAAGAAAACATGATTGACAAGATAAGTGTTCTTGGAGCTAGCTTTATTGATAATTTAATCGAAAGAAAAAATAAATGAAATTAAAGTATTTTAACGATAAAAACGACTTTAAAGGTAATATGGATAAAATGGATCCTAAGCTACTAGGAATGCTAGACGCATTGAGAGCTGAGTATGGATTCCCTATTATATTAACATCGTCTTATAGATCTCCAGAACATCCTATAGAAGCTGCAAAAGAAAATCCAGGAGAACATACTTATGGAGCAGCTGTAGACATAAAATGCGTAGGTGGAGAAGCTACTTTAAGACTTGTTAAAGCTGCTTTAAAAATAGGGTTTATGAGAATAGGAGTATCAAGAAAAAGTAATTTTGTGCATGTAGGTATAGGATACCCTGGAGCACCTAAAATGACAATGTGGACATATTGATATAAATTATAGACAAATGAATGTAACACCATTATTAAGAA
>JGI858J16261_1000017_pt1 | contig 18923 bp, 28 predicted proteins | sample TiedelARG03_113m_FD_16261 | JGI IMG/M metagenome (IMG submission 16261) | reverse complement strand
GGCTCAATTTCTATAAATATTCCAAAGTCACTTAAATATAACTTGCTTATTTCTTCTAAAATACCTACATTAAACTTTCCTATTTGATTTACAAACTCTTCCTTAAAATCAGAATACTCTAAAACATCAGCAATTCTACTTGATAAAGCAGTACAAAGTCTTTGACTTAATTGAAGACCTGCATCTAATATATGTCTTGTTGCTGTATTACTACTTAATGCTGCTAATTTTTGTAAACCAACTAAAGAATAAGAGTCAGGAGTTGCTCCATCTCTTGCTTCATTTAACCCGGTTACATCACGCAACATTTGCATATAGTGATTATATGTACCAACTAAACTTTGAATTTTTCCTTGACCTGAACTACTATTTAATTGTTGTATAGGAACTTTTGCTTGATTATAATCTCCATCTTGAGTATAGCTTCTACCAATAACACTACCTGTTTGAAAAAACATTCGTAATGCATCCTCTGGGTTATAAGCTTGACCAGTTCCTAAATCTACTTCATTTAATCCATCTGCATCTATAAAAACACCATCTGGAACAATTCTAGATATAACTTGTTGTAGTTTTAAATGAGTAACCTGAATTAAATCAGCAAACGTAATCATACGTCTTGTTAATGATTCAAAAACACCTTTATACATTCTAGGTGCGCATGCTATGTATTCTGGATAAACTTCTTGAGATGCAGATTGTGGTCTAGCCATGTTTTCAGCCATTTCCCATTTTAAAAGTATACTAGTACCCATTACCATTACACCTTCATACCATACATCTATAGTTTTAGAAACTTTAGTGAACTTACCTTCTTCCTGCATTTCTTCTGTAGGATTAAAAGTATCTTCTTTTTCTATTACTCTTTCTGCTCCAACTGAGTTTACTTTTTTCTTATAAGTAAAAGTGTGTGTTGTTTTGTAATTAAAAAACAATACGGTAGCACTATCCTTACTAAATAAACTATTATTGTAATATTGAGCTGTATTATTATAATCGTACCAACTTTGACTATATTTAGATATCTCATCCATATCCTGTCTTGTTAGACTAGGATCTATTTTTTTTAATTCTGTAATTGGAAGTGTTTTAATTTCACCCCAATAAAAACAATCTTGAAAATGAGGGTCTTCAGTATAGCTATAAACCACATTAGCAGGGTCAACATATTCTATTGATATTCCCGAACCTGGTTTAAATGTATTTTTACATATTGAAACACCTAATACAGTTTGATCATAGTATAATTGTTTTTGTATTTCGTAATATCTATTTTCAGATAAAACAGTATTTATTGCTTCTTCTTCAGCTATTTCAATAGAAGGCTTATATTTTAACTGCATATGTAATGCTAACTCTTCTGAAGAATTTGGAACTTCTTGTTCGGAAGTTGCAAAGGTATTTATACCTAAAGAATCTTGAACCTGTTTCATAACAGGTTTTGCCAACATATCTTTTTCTAAAGAAACTTGATATTCACTTCTTTTTTCAAGTGACATTCCATCTTGAGCATAAGCGTTTATCTTAAACACTCTGTCAGCCATTCCGTTAACAACAATGTCTACAAATTTTGGTATAATAGGAACAGGAGTCCAGTCCAAATTTAAATAACTTAAATCTCCATCTACTGCAAGTTCATTTTTGTACTTAGCAATTGACTGTTCTCCACGAGCATATAATCTTAATCTATGGAAATCTGCCCATTGATTATAGAATCTACTTTGTCCACCATCTTTTCTGAACCATTCGTATTGAATAGCTTGTCCTATTTGTAATCCAAACTCTAAAGAATCCTTTTCTTTGTCTGAAACAAATTGACTAGGAAATCCTGTTGGATTTAACGTGATTTTTACATCCTCCATTTATTGTATAATTTGGCTATAACTTCCCTTGTTGTCATATCTTGCAAAGTTAAGTTTTATTTTTGATTTCCTTTTAATGGGTTGATACAGGTTCTTTTGTGTAGCCATTATAGCTAAACCCGAACTAATTGATGCATCAAATTTTGTTCTGTTGTTAATATCAAACCTTGCCCAGTCCTCTAAAGTCCTAATAAAATACATCGAACCTATTAAATCAGAGTCTCTAAAAGCCCCTGATAAATCAAATCCAACGTGTTTTTCAATGTAAGACTCTATAGCTGCTGCATGAGCTTGTTTTATATCTTCAGAACTGTTAGGCATACCACCTAATTCTTTTTCTGTTTTTGAAAGTTTAGTATATATTTTATCAGGCCTGTTCATTGAAAACCCCCTGTACCCTCTATTCTTAAAATGATATAATAATCGTGGCTTGTTATTTTCAATAAGAATTGGCATTCCATAAAAAACACATGCCATTAATACATCTTCAAAAAATATTTCTGCTGTTTGCGGTCTAGCAATGTATTCTAAAAAAAATTCATTAGTAGGGCCTTCATCCATATGAAATTTAGTCATACCATGTAATGCGCCATTTGAACCGCCACCACCAACAGTACCTGATATGTCATAACTATCACATCCAAAAGCTCCCATGTGTTCGTTACCAGGATATTTGATTCCGTTTTTAAAATAGTATTGATTTTGTAATTGTTTATTAGGAGTCCATGAAACATAGAATCTACCCCTATCGTTTGGAGAAAAAATAACTTCTGTATCTTTTATTCCGTTTTTCCAACTAAAAGAACCTCTTGTTACAAATCTATCCTTTATTAAAGAATCATTGTAATCTATTTGTTGATATAGTTTTTGTAAATTAAATAAAGACTGTTTACTTTCATCTCTAAAAGCATGAGATTCTGTTCTAGGAAATTGTCTATAATATTCATTTAATCCATCAGGATCTGATTTAAGACCTTCTACTTCATTTTCCCAATGATCAATAACTCCTTGTTCTATAATCTCTCCGTAAGGAGCTTCTACATCTTTTTCGGGATTATCAAAAACAGAATGACCATATACATCTATAAAACCTTCGTAATTCCATTCCATTGGGATAAAAAGTGAATATAAACCGCTTTTAGTTTGACCATTCTTGTTTCGTATTCCCACATTGGAATCTTCATATAATTTTTTAAAATTACCACCACCCTTCTCAAGAGAATTTGATGTACTTCCCATCATACATTTACCTATAATTCTAGAACCTAATCTAAGACACGTTTTTGTAACCCTCCAATTATTTAATATATTATCAGGTCTTTCCCATTTACCAGATTCATCATGAGCAAGTATTCTTAATTTTTCCCCATCATACGAGTTGTCCCCTGTGTTTTTCCAGTCAATCGTGGTGTCAAGACCTTCCAATTCCGTTGCGGCTTGATTTTGATCAAGTTTCTTACGGGTAAGTTTTGATGCTGGGACTCTATACGCAAGTTCCGTCTTCGGCCTGTCCATTCCGTCTTGGATTGGTTTGAAGAAAAACGGGTAGTTAAGGGAAATAGGTACGACCTTATCGGTGAACATCTTCTTAGCATCCGCTCCTGTTTTTGACAATATACCAAAACGTGAGTCACGTGAGGTGGTTGCTGTATGCACGAGTTCTGATGAGGACATAAAGCTAAACCCTGACCTCCTGTTTTTAAGATAGCACATTCCGTATGAACGAATGTCCGCTTTGCATGCCTCCCAAAATATATAGAATAATCTATTGGACTCTCTAAAGTCTGGCTGCCCAATATCAATCTTGGTCCAGCGCAAGTACATGTAATGAGAGCCAGTAATATAAGTAGAAATGCCTTTGTTATTAAACCAAAAACCTTCTTCCCTTCTTTCAAACTCTTTGTCAATATAGTCATACCATTTTTCTTTAAAACTTTCAGGATAAGCGTCCCAATCGAATACATTTTTTATTTTATCTAATTCTTTAGGATACTCTAATTTACCCCAATAATCATTTTCAAAACGATAAACATCTTTTTCTTTTGGTAAAGCTATTTTTAAATTTTGTATTTCATATACTTCATCAATCGTGCCGTCTTTAGAAATAACAACTATATCAAACTCTTTATTATACCCATACTTCCATTTCTTAGATTTATTGTAAGATTTTAACACCTTAGCAGGTATTACATTGTCGAGTATTTTGTATAATGTTTGTTTGTACATTATTTTGACCTTCCTTCAGCAAAACCCTTAAACTCAGAGCCTTTTGTTATTTGATTGTCTTTTTGAATCATACCTCTTTCTAATTCAATTCTAGATAATATTTCAAAAGCATCAAAAATTGCAAGTTTTTTTGTAGCTGCTGCATTCTTTAGTTTATCTGCAGCTAACTCATCATCTTCTCCGTATTTTATTATTTGTTCTTCAGCTACTTTAATTAGTTGTTGAACTGCTTTTTCTCCAGCATTTATAATCTGTATTTTAATTTTATCTACATCCATGCTTATAATATTATTGTTATATTACTATCAAACATTCTATATAGTTTTTCTCCATCAACATTAAATTCATATTCACTATTGGGTTGAAATGAAACTTTATCACCTTTATTAATGCCCTTACTAATTAGGTATTCATTAGGATACTTAACTAAGCCCATTAATGGCTCTTCTTCTGCATGAGTTTTAAGATAATGATTGTTGTTTTTTTCAATAGGTTTAATCATGCAGTATTTAGAATGAGCTTTCCATTCTTCATCTTGCTTATACATAAAAAACTGATCGTTGTCTATAAAAAACAAATCATCTCTAAAGAAGCTTTTTCCGCTCTTTTCTCTACCCTGCATATCATTGTAGTACTTAAATACATTATGATGCACTAAAAGGGTGTCTCCTGGCTTTATAGGGCCTGTGTAATTGATTGGAGTTTCTACAACTATTGCATATCGATTTGATACGGTATGATCTTCTTTAGACGAACTTGTTATTAAATTAACATTTCCAATCTTTATAGTGTTGTCATACCTTTTGTTATTGTATGGTTTTACAATAAAGCTAAAAGGTGATTTCATTCAAAATTTATATTATATTCAATTGATATTGGCATATTAGAATTAAATTCTTTCCAAAGGAATACTTCTTCTTTTTTGTTTTCAATCCAAATTTTTATAGAATTGTTTTCTTCTATATGCTTTATCAAATGTATGCAATAATTTCCGTTTAAAATATCTTGACCTAATATATAGTGCATAGCACTAGACTTGTAGTCTGCTCCTACTGAAATTTTTCTTATATCCATTTGATTTAATTTAATTTTATTTTAATCTTGCCATGTAAATGCTAAATCTTCATTAACTGGTGTAATTTGAGACTGTATACTCGCAGCAATAATTGCTTGCATCTGCTCTACATCTAAAGAACCTTCTAACCATCCTATAACTACATTCTGAAATGCTTCAGTATCTGCATAAGGTGTAAAAGGATCTCCTTCCGTATATGTGTAGCTTTCAGTTCCTATAATACTTTCTGTATAAGTAACACCATCAGACTCTTCCGTTCCTACATACCTGTAATGTACTGTGTATATTACATTGTCTTGACCTTCTGATTGAATATGAGCATTCATTGTGGGTATTTCCCAATTGTAAATTGCCATTATTTATCTTTTATATTTAAAATATTAATAATTATTTCGTTTTATTTCAACCCATCCATAAGATGTAGGGCTAATTTTCATAACCATTTCTACAACGCTAACATTAGGGCCTTCTAGGTACCTCATTGTTCCTGCATTCTCAGCCGTAGCGTAGGCAGAACCATTACCTTGGAAACTATTGCCAATCTTAACAGCTCCATTTACTGTAAGTAGAGGTTGATTATCATCTACTCCTATAGAAGCAATTGAGACTGTTCCATCTTGAAGAACACTTAACTTATTTTCACCTAATATAGCAAGACGTACACTCTGATCTCCTCCTGTTGCGTTAACAGTAAAAGACCCTCCTGTAGAATTTATTTCTCCTATGGTATTAGTTGCAGAATTGATTAAAATCTTCTCTTCAAATTTAGCTTGCCCCGTAGTACCACTCACTCGGATTCTTTCAGTACCATTAGTCTTGATTATAAAGTCTTTAACATCTAGAGTACCAATTTGCAACACTCCTCCTTTGGAAGCGATTTCATTACGATCTATACCAAGACCGTTAGATACAGTTCCCGCTAACATATAAGAATTAGCTAAGTTTGATCCACCTATATTACCAGAACCTATTACGTTAAGTTTTGTACTAGGATCAGTCGTCCCGATACCAACGTTGCCTTTAGAGGCGATACGCATTCTCTCTGTAGGAACAGCTGCTGTTGTTCCTTCAGAAGTTTCAAAAACTAAATCCGCACCTCCACTTGCACCTCCACTTGCATTATTATGTGCTATAGCTTTTATGTTTGCTGCTGCAAATCCACCACTTGTAAATTGAGAAACAAATTGTATTGCACCTAGGGTGTCACCTGCCGATGTATTTGCTGTAGTGTCTTTTAATTGTAGTATACCCCCTGCAACATCTCCTATTGCTAATATAGGAACTATACCTCCTAAATTAGGAGCTGAAAACTCTGTAGTTCCAATTCCTACACTAGAACCGCTTTCTAACAGTACTGATTCTGTAACAGAAGTAGCCCCACTCCATTTAGTTATGCGACCTACAGTACCACTTCCTGTAATTCCTGGGCCACCAGTACCTAAAGGAGTTTCTATGACTTTACCATCTGAGGTAATAGATAAATTATATGTTGCTGTGCCTGTAATAGTTCCTAAACCATAACTAGGTAATTGTAAATCTCCTGACTTTAATAATACTAAAGCATTGCTTTTAGAACCAACATTTTCTCCGTTACCAACAGTAAGAATTCTTTCTGAAGATACCCATGCAGATTTAGATTGTGTACCTGATGCATCTTCATTAAATGAACCTAATACTGTTTCTCTAAAAGAAAAACTTTGTAAATCATTACCAATTGCAATAGTATTATTTCCATTAACTACATGTCCATGACCTATACCTATTGTTTTTGGGTCATCAGCATTTATTTCACTTCCTATCGCAACAGTATTTGCTGAACCTGCCTCCACGTTATATCCTAACGCAATAGCTCCTTCTCCGTTTGTTTCTGCTCCAAATCCTGCTCCAAAAGCATAATCACCTACTACAGCTGACCTATACCCCATTGAAGTACTTGAGTCACCTGTTACCGTTGATTCAAATCCTGAAGCAAAAGAATTATCTCCTGAAGCTACTGTAGAGTTATTTAAAGCTATAGAAGAAACTCCTGAAGAGGTAGTACCTAATCCTATTGCTACTGCAGATACCCCTGAAGCTGTGTTTGTTTTACCAATTGATACTGCATCTGCTGCAGAAGATGTATTTGTATCTCCTATTGCTATTGCGTCTGCTGAGGATGCTATATTTGTATCTCCTATTGCTATTGCGTGTGCTGCGGATATCGTGTTTGTATCTCCTATCGCTATTGCACCTGCAGAACTTGAGTTTACATTATTACTAATACCTGCAACAAATGCACCAGTTGCAGCATTTACATTTGTTTTACCAATTGCATATGAATTATCTGCAGATACAGTATTACCAGCTCCTATTGCTATTCCACTTGATGCAGATGCGATATTACCGTTTCCTAATACTGCAGAACCACCTCCTATAGACGTGTTGTTAGAACCAATTGCTATTGATTCTCCATTTCCTGTAGAACCTGCTATGTTATCATTACCAAATGATATGGATTTATCTGATTTACTAGTATTGTTTGAACCAATTGCTATTGATTTAAGAGCTTCAGCATCAACTATTGAACCAATTGCTATTGATTTATCTCCTGCTGAAAGAGCTATTTCTCCCATTGCAACTGAATAATCTCCTGTTGAAATTGAGTCTTTACCCATAGAGAATGAACCAATACCTATTGACTCTGAACCGTCTCCCATTGCAACTGAAAAATCTCCTGTTGATGTTGTACCTTTATTTGTAGCTAATGATTGAAGCCCTGTTGATGTTGTACTTTGTCCTAAAGATATAGAGGAAATACCTACTGAAGTTGCACTATCTCCCATTGCAACTGAATAATTTCCTGTTGCTACAGCATCAAGACCCATAGACAATGAAGCCAGCCCTGTTGCAGTTGTTTGATTACCTAGAGCAACTGAAAAATTTCCATTTGCAGCTGAACTATCCCCTGCTGCAAAAGAATTGTCTCCTGCCGCTGAACTACCGTTTCCAAAAGCACTTGCATTTGCACCGGTTGTGTCTCCTGAAGTGTTAAACCTTAAAGATGAAGCTCCTGTTCCTAATTTTATTGGAGCATCACCAAGCATTCTTGGTGCTGTCCATATCGCTATATTTCCTGTTGTTCCTTGACCTGTTAATACAGATGAGTTATCAATTTTATCCCAAAAAACATTTCCTGAAATATCTTCAGAAATAATTGCCCAATCACCTGCTTCCCAATCTGTTATTGTTCCACCTGCGGCATCTGTTAATGGAGTTGTTCCTGCTACTGAAACTATCCAGTATTTTCCTGTGTTAGCAGGTATTGTAAGAAGATCTCCTAATGTCGGTGTATTTGTTAAAGCATTCCAAGCAGATTGATATTCTAATCCTGAACCTTGAAAGTTTTCCCAAAATAATTGACCGTCAGCTTTTGAAACTAAAACTTGTTCGGAATTTCCTAAAGTACCTGTTGAATCTTTTACAGGCCCTTGAATATTTAAAACTGACTCTATTGTTGCTTCAGTAGTATCATCAGTTCCTAGTGATGTATTTCCTCCTACAGATAATGTTCCTGCTAAAGCAGAGTTACCTGTTATTGTTAAATTTGATCCTGCAGTAATATTTTGAGCCACTATTAATGAACCTACTCCTGCTCCGTTATTTAAAGTAACGGTTGTACCAAGAACTTCAGTAGGAGTTCCTCCCAATGAAGCTGTATCTTGATAAAATAATGAATTTACTACCTTAACAGATTCAAGACCTGAAGATGAAGCAGTAAAAATAGGTAGTCTATAAGAAACACCATCAAATGCTGATTCAATAACAAAATCAGCAATACCTTGTACTGTAAAAGTTTTTGTTTGTTTTGCAATTGGACTAGAGTTTGCTGCTGTTCCAATTAAATAATCTGCCCCTTCAATCGGAGATTGTCCAGGGTATGATGTAGTATTGCTGATTTTTGCCATCTTATTCTTTTTCTTTTTCTTTTTCTTTTATTTCACCCGTTTGTAGATTAATGGTAGTATTCTCTCCATACTTACCTACAAGGTCTTTTTCAAGTTTTGCAAACTCCGTTCTTATGAGTTGCACTTTTTCAATAACTAAATGTTTTTGTAATTCTAAATCACCTAGTTGAGTTTTTAAATTTACAAAATCTGAGTTCAAAGTTTGTAAATTTTCTAGTTCTGCTTTCTTTAAATTTTTCATTTTATTAAATTATGGTTGTTATGCAAAGGTAATAATTATTCTTTAATTTTCTTTGAAGCCTTCTCCCAACTTCTTCCAACAAAATAAGCTCCATATACTGTAACTAACAATGTTTGAAAAATTGGAATGTATTCTTTTGATATTACAAAATCTCCTATATTTCCATCTGTAAAACATAGTGCAGTAAATATTACTGTTAAATATATTAAAACCATCGGCCTGATATTTTTAGACAAGAAAGAATCGCTTTGCATGTCGTACCTCCAGCGTTCACTAACTTGTTTTTGAGCATCTGTATCTGCTTTCTCTAATATTTCTTGAATTTTTTGTTTAGCAACAAGCCTTTCTTCATCTGTTGTTATAAGTTCATCAAGAACATTACCAACTTCTTTGATTACGTTTCCACTTAACCATTCCCATATTTTTTTCATAATATTTTGTATTCTTTAGTTGCATCAAAACTTGGACATGCTTTAGATGAAAAATCTCTATGCCCATGTATAACTGCGTTAGGAAATATGTTTTTTAAAAATTTTAATAATAAAATAAAACTTTCTTTTTGTTTATTCGTTCTATTATCTTCTGGACACATTTCGGAATCTACTCCACCTGCATAACATATTCCTATGCTATTGCTATTTTGTCCTTTTGTGTGCGCTCCTGAGCGTTCTATTGGCCTACCTAGTTCGATTTGACCATCTCTTTTAATGAAAAAATGGTAGCCAATACCTGACCACCCATTTTTTAAATGCCATCCATTTACCATTTCTGCATCTACATCCATTTTAGGTGGAGTTGCTGAACAATGAATGATTACTTTATTTATTTTTCTTTCCATTATAATTAATCCATATTCTTTGAGCCGTATAAACTATAGAAGCCGTTAATAGAATTAATTTTAAGGCCATTTCTATTTCAGTAAAAGACAGGCTAATCGTTAGAAAATTTAAAGCATATATTTTTATATCCTGCATAGAAATCATTCCCTTATAAGTATGTAATTTACTTCTAAGTTTAATAATGCGCTATTGTCTTGAGTATATTCTACCATAACGCTACTATTTCTCCTGCTGTTGTACCTGTGTCAAATACCTGTAATACATTTACCGGGAAAAATTGCCCTGCATAGACTCCTGTAAAAATAACATCATCGCCTCCTACTGTTTTGACTCTAATGTTTCCAGGTAATCCTATGTATAAAGCGCATCCATTGTTATTTCCCCCTGTAACACTTGGAATTTGTTCTGTGTCACTTGGAACAACTAATGCTGCTCTACCTGCTTGTAATTTTTGATATGCCATTTTTTAATTATTGTAAGGAAACATTCTGTTTAAGCTATCTTTTCGTTGACCACAGCCACAAGGTTTTTTTGTTACCTCACTTATCTTGTCAACAACAGCTTTTACCCCTGTTGCCTTTGTTATTTTTTCTATTGTATCTCCTAATCCTTTTGATTTCATTTCAAATTTATTTTTTACAAGTACATAGTTTTTGAGGACAAGAATTAACTTTAAACATAATTTTGTTTACTAACCAATTCCACTTGCATTGAAACTTGCACCATACTTCTTGCATCCAAAAACCTAATCTTACTAAAATTTTTCCCATTTATTTTTTTTTCTGTTTTACAAATATACAACTATTTTATTTTCTTGATTTAGCTCCAGAACACTTCCATCGCTTTCGAGATAGGTTGTTTGGAGTATTAGGATCGTTTCTTTTTTTAGCAGAAACTCTTTTTTTTATTCCTAAACTTCTAGCACAATAGCTATCTCCTTTAGATGTCCCTGGTCTTACCCTTGGGCCTCCACCTTTTGCTTCACCTGCCTGTCCGTAGCTAACCTTTTTACCCGTTGAGGTGATTTTTACTTTAGCTTTACCTTTCCTTGGTGTTGCCATTACTTATTTTTTATTTCTTCCGTATTTTGTTTTTTTACCACCCTCTAGACCATTATTTCCAACGTTTGTGTAAGAATCATATATTTCTTTAGTAGATTTTTGTAAATTATTTCCTAATGGATCACTTTCAACTCCAACTGCTTTAAAATAATTATACGTAGCTTTATCAGTTTCTTTAGTAAGTTTCGAATAATTTCCTGAGTCCTTCAATTTTTGCGCTTTTTCTTCAGCAGTCTCAGTAGTATAGTTTTTATTCTTCCAGTTAAATGCTTTTTTACCTGATTTTTTTGCACTTGAAAACGCTGTTCTAAAACTTGGTTCTGTGCTTGGTGATAATGGGTTTTTTAAATCTCTTTCCATAATTTATTTATTTTAAAAAGTTGTTGTTTCAAAAGTAAGAACTACTTCCATTTCAGAGTTACTTGTTGGAATTGCCCCTGCTGCTTCTACTCCAGATACGTTAATAATTGATCCTGCTGGAAAATTAATATTTGTTACTGCACTTTTAAATGGAAAATTACCATTATCATTAGATGTTAAGTTAAGACCCCCTATAATTGTACCAGCTGCTGCATAGCTTGCAGCATCTGTAGTAGCTCCACTTGTATTTGTCATAGCTCTAACCTGTATTTCATATAATGCATCAGCTGGAATTGCAGTTACAGCTACAGATGATGTCCACTTATAGCTAATTCCAATTAATTTAGCCGCAACTGGTATAACTAATACAGATGAATGACTAACTGCTGGTGCTGAAGAAATTCCAAACTCTAGTGTATCTCCAAAAAGATCTGGTCTTCCTCCAAACATGTTTTGAAATGTCCCTGTTACAGTATATACTGACCCTCTTTTTGTGTCAATTTTTACTGTATTAGTACCCATGTCTGTTAAAACAATGTTATCTCCTGCTTCAAGTTTTACTATGTCAACTACTGAATTACTATCTGTTAATTCAATTTTATAATCATCTGTATCAACTTGTTCCCCAGTTAAATCATACCTAACACCTACTTTTTCAGGTTCTATTTGAACATTTTCTAATGCTGTGTATCCTACCAAGTAGTCTACATCTGCTTGATCTGTTTTTAATTCAAATTGTGAAAATTTTATATTTGCCATTTTTATTTATTTTACGAACATAATTCTGGAATCATTCTACTATCACCTGTTACTGTTTCTGCTTCGCAAAAATCATCTCCTACTTCTGTAAGAATAAAACAGGTTTCTGGTATATCCTCGTTTCTTTTATCTTGAAAAGGTATTCCGTTTCCTATAGCTGCTCCTAATCCCATTATTTTTCTTTTAATGCTTTAGGAGTTGCGTTTAAAGCCTCTCGTTTAGCTCTTTTAGCAGCAAGCATTTCAAAATTTTGATTATTAAAACTGCTTTCAGCTTTCTCTTTAGCCACGTGAGCGTTTAATTGCTTATTAGCTTCTTCACATTGCTTTCTTTTCTTTGGATCTTTTACTGATTCGCATCCCATAGTTTTATTTTTTTTATTTACCCCCTGTATTACCTTTATTTTTTCTTCCTTTTCCCTTTTTTCCCCTAGCTCTTTTATCTCCTGCTGTGTTTTTCTTGCTTCCTCTGTTTTTACTTTGAGCTTCCAATACAATACGACCTCCTTTGTGAGAAACATCAAGCTTATCACCATTACCATACGTACCAAGTCTTCTATTCTCTCTATTGTCCGCAACTCTTTTCTTTATTGAAGATTTTTTTTTGTTATACTTAGCTTGATAATCACGATGTTTTTTTCTTGCATCAGGGTTATCTCGGTAAAATTTAGCAGTTCTGCTTAACGCCATAATAAAAATTGTATATTGCAAAGATACAAATTTAATTAAATGAAATTTAGAACACCACACACCCCCAAACATGATTATTTAAAGTATTGGAAAGTAGTAAGGCAATGGGCTAAATCCAAGTATGGCTTAGGTGTTGCGGACATTGAAATGATGTTATTTTTATATAGCGAAGGTTTTTTTAAACGAAAAGATTTTGAAGAATATATGGAAATTATGTCTTGGGACGCAAGATGCTTTGACCGATTGCTTAAAGAAAAATGGATTGTTGTTTGGAGAGAAAGAAAAGGTAGAGAAGGTAAACTGTATGAAGTTAGTTATGCCGGAAAACGAATGTGCCTTTCAATTTATAAGAAGTTAAACATGGAGGAAACTGTGTCAGAACACAGAAGAGCTAACCCTATGTTTGACCCCAATGCAGATTATTCTCAAAAAGTTTATCGTAAGATAATTAAAAAAATGAATCAAGAGATAAAAAAAAATCTGTAAAGATTTTTCGATTTTCTTTACAGATTAATTAGTGTATGTATAAAATATTAGAGAACTACTACAATATCTCTTTCATTTATAATTGTTACCATTTCTTCGTTTAGCATCATCTTATGACCTGCGTTCTTATCATAAAACACAACGTCATCCTTACTGACAACACTTACATCTGTACCTGGGACAACTATCAATCCTTTTTTGTATCTTAGCTGGTTACTATCATCTGAAGTAAGTAATATTCCTGACTCAGTTTTATGTTGTTCAACTATCTCTGTAATTACAATGTACTTTCCTACTGCTTTCATACAAGACTATTTTGAAATTTTATTTCTCTTATTATTAGTTTTCCTAATTTTTCAGAATCATTTTTAACATTATCCCAATGTTCATCATCAAAAAATGGTGACTTCCATCCATCTACCATTGTAGTATCGTTTTGTAAAAAACTCTTTATTGTTGAAACTAAAGCTTTTTCGCTTATCATAATGTTGTCTCCTAATTTTTCCATAATTATTTTCTTTTCATTGTTACGATTGCATTGGTACTTAAGATTGTTGTTGCTACACTCACCGCATTCTTTAATGCGTTCTTGGTAACCTTAGCAGGATCTATAACTCCCATTTTGTACATGTCTCCGAAAACTTTATTCTTAACATCGTAACCAAAATTTACAGGAACATTTGCACAACTACAAATCTTATCTCTTATTTCTTTTACATCCTCACCTGCATTTGTTAGTATTTGCTCTAATGGTGAAACTAAAGCTCCATACATAACATCATTTGCATTTCCTTCTTCTAAATTTTCTGCAGCACGCAACAAAGCAATTCCACCTCCTGGTAATATTCCCTCTTCAATTGCTGACTTAACAGCACAAACAGAATCTTCTACACGATCATACTTTTCTTTTCTTTCTATCTCAGAATTAGCTCCAACATAAATAACTCCTACAGCTCCAGACAACAAAGCAATTCGCTCAGAAATAAAATCTCTTTCCCTTTTGTTTGAATTGTTTTCCTTTTGAACTTTTAATTCCTCAATTCTATTTAAAGCATCATTACTGCTGTCATCACTATTCATAATTACAGTAGAACTCTGACCGACAATAATCTTATCAGCATGACCTAAATCTTCCATTGTCAACATCCCAATGTTATCTCCCTGTGACTCGCTGAAATACTTTGCGCCAATCGCTAACGATATGTCTGACATCAACTCATTTGTTTTGTATCCAAATGATGGTGGTATAATATTACAAAGCTTTAAATTATTCTGAATAACATTTGCAGCCAATGTATTCGTTACATTCTGTGCGCAGTTACCTATGATTAAAAGTTTTTTGTTTTGGTTTATAATAGGCTTTAGTATATTCTCAATCTGAAGAATATTAGTTATCTCCATGTCAGTCATCAAAACATAAACATCATCTAAGATACACTCATCGTTCCTGTGGTTATTAATAAATAACTTGGAAGAATATCCCCTGTCAATCTTAATTCCCTTAGTAACCTCGTAATACGTCTGCTCTGTTTTACTGTTCTCAACAGTCAGAACCCCATCATTACCCAACTCCTTGTACGCATCAGAAATCATTTTTCCAATTACACTATCGTTGTTTGCAGAAATACTAGCTACATGCTGAAGTGTTTTACCGGTAACTTTCTTTGAAGATTTACCTAAAGTACTTATAATATTATCAGAAATTATCTTAATATCACGAATGAGCTGTGTGGTGTTGATGTCTGGGTTGCGTTGTATTAAACGCATTCCCTCTTTTACAATAGCCTCAGTCAAAACAATAGCCGTTGTAGTCCCATCTCCCGCAGAAGTAGCAGTCTTGTCCGCAGCCTCTTTCATCATAGTAATCGCTAAGTTCTCTACAGAATCCTCTAAGTCAATAGACTTAGCAACCGTAACCCCATCCTTTGTAATGGTTATTCCTCCCGTATGATTCTGTGATTCAATTAACACCGTCTTGCCAAGTGGCCCTAGTGTACTTTTAACTGCTTTGGAAATTTTAGTGATTCCGCTTAATAGTTTATCTCTCCCTTCTTGATCGAAGGATAATTCTTTTGGATTCATATGTAATTAGATTTGATTTCTATGCAAATATACAATAATAATATAACATGTCGCATGTCGATTTTATTTTTCCCTATATATATATATACTTTTACTATACTCTTATTTTTCTTTTCCCTGTTAAGTTAGAAAATAATCGACATAATCGACACAAAGTTAATTAAACCCAATGACAGTAAGGACTTACTCAAACCTAAAATCGACACCAAATCGACATAACACGACACAAAAAAGGGGCAAACATAAAGTTTAACCCCTCTTCCTGAGAAACACAAAACTAATTGTGGGAAAATTTATTTGTAAATACTAAAAAAGTTTTTTCTAGTTTCAGCTAATTCAACTCCATCTGCTATCATATTAATTTTCTTAGAACGATAGTTTGAGTCTTTTAACCTAGCTAATTTTGAAATTCCTATTTCATAATAGTTTCCACTTCCATCCATTTCATGTTTGTTGCGTGAAGACATATACTCTTTCATTATTGGTTTTTTACTAATCATATTACTGCCATTTAAAATGTAAACTTATTATTCCTAAATAAAGTACGAACTCTCCATAGTCATACTCCTCATCTTTATTAAAAACACTAAATCCTATAGCAAATCCTATAGCAAGTCTGTTCTGTATTTCTAACACCCATGATTCCATATAGCAAATATACAAAATATATATTATGTGTATAGAGGCTCTGGGTAATAATATAATATACAGCGATCATTGCTCCAGGAAAAGATCTTTTTTTTTCGATGGGGGGGTGCAATTTAAAACATTTTTTTATCCCTACATTTTTTTAGCTTTTTACCACTACCACCACCACCACCGCACCACTACCACCACCACCGCACCACCACCGCACCACCACCGCACCAAAATTTAGCCGTATTAACAAACCTTTGTATCTTTTATTTTAGTTTACACAAAGATAAAGACAGGGTTAACCACGTCTTAATTTTTAATATACTCTAACCTTTATACGTATTAAAACGCCAAAAAAAACACTATTAAAACATAAATTTAAATTTATTTTAAATTATTTTAAATTATTTTTTTGAATTCCAGGCGTTCACTAAAAAACTTAAAACGCTGACAATCAACAATTTAACTACTCATTTTAAAAGCTCAATTAAAAAGATCTAAAAAATAAATAAAAATAACTTTTAAATAATTAGTTTATATTGAATATTTAGTTGTACATTTGTCTTGGCAATAATGCCGAACCAATTTAATAATGTATATAATGAAAAATGCAGTAAAAACAAACTCAGTAAAAAATGTAGTATCAACGGCAAAAGTAACGCCTAAAAAAGTGGTGACACGTAAACCATTAACAACCGCCCAAAAATTAGAACAAGCCAAAAAACGTGCATTGAACCCGCAATTTGCCAACGTGCAAAGTGCGAAACGTAAAACAGAAAAAAACGCATACAAAACGAATGCTTTACTTTGCTTAATTGAAGTAAAAAGAACGGCTAAATTAGACAATGTTAACACAAAGTCACATGAAAATATTGCATACCAAAACGAATGTAAAAAAGCTATCAATTTTTTAACGGCTGAAAAGAACAAAGCTAAATTTTTGCCTTTATTATCTGATGCGGTACGTACTTATAAAGGTTCTTTTGTAGTGTACTACTTTGAACAACTAATTCAAAAAATTACAAAAATGCAAATTGATAAAGGGCTTGATTTTGAAACGTCTTTAAAGGCTATAATTTCGGCAAAATTGGTTAACGCATAAGTTAACAACAAAAACCCCTTTAAACGTCTTTAGGGCGTTGTAAAAATCATTTTTTGAGGGGTTACTAAAGACAAAAAAAGTCTCTAAAATTGCACCTATTTAGCGTATCGCAAAGCGTACGTTTTAAAGGTAGGATTTTAAAAATGTTTTTGTATCGCAAAGCGTACAATCGTAAAAGTTTTTTTAATCTCGTTCTTTGAAATATTGAATATTTGAAACAATTCTATTGTTAGTTAGTAGATAAAGAGAGTCGGCACCTATACGACACAAGGGTATCTTATGCCCTTATTAAACTCAAGATGAAACTCAAAACGAATATTCAAGCACGTAAAAATTACAACGTAATACAAAGCACCTCAAGGGGTAACCTATGCCAAAGGCTAGGCTATCAAAACACCTTGTACACGTATGGCAACGCCTACGGCTGTCGTATTTAGATAACTGATTACCCACCAAATTGTATGAGGTGGAGGCTATGTATGGGTGAAGTATCAAGACTACCCAAAAGCATAGAGTGAACTATATTGTTTCGATATAGTAGAGAGCCGTAAAATTGCCTCTCGCAATTACTAGAACAGATAGACAGACACACCTAGCAAGTGAAGAGTCTATGTTGTAAAACGAAAGAGAAACGAGTACATAAGAAATAAACTAACGGCACGAGGTTCGACTCCTTGTGCCGTATCTATTTAAAATATGAATAGTGTAGATTGTATGAATGGTAATAAAATGGTTTACCCATACAACAGGTGCGGAAAATAAAGACTAAGCCGTTACACACCGACTCTACATTATTTGTATTTATTAAAACAAATATTAATCTAAAACCAATTAAACAAATGGCAACATTAATAGCAGAGGTACTTATGATTGTAATTTCAATCGGGTGCGTAATAACAATAGTAAAACATTTAATAACAGATAAATAAAAACAAATGGGAAAACGTAAAAGAATACGCATTCAAGTGGGAGAACTTGGTGCATTGATTGCTCAAAGAGAAGAGAGCAGAAAGAAAATGTTTGGTGAGATAGTAACCGATATCATGAACGAATCAGGTTGCTCCTGGGCACAGGCAAAAACAATTTACAAGTTTAGAAGAGCAGACCGAGGGATCGCAAGAAGCTTACAATTAATTAATAATAACCTTTAAAATAAAACAGATGGAAATTAGAGAAACACAAACGGGATTGTACACAACAATCACAAAAGTACACACAGTAACCAACAGAGTAAATGTATTTTGGACATATGAAGATGCAGTTAGAAGCTTAAGCAAATGGCAAAGAGTGAAGCTCAGAATAAATAAGATAAAAGCAATGAGAAGAGCGAGTAGCTTTAAAGTCTTTGCAAAGATAGTATCAATATCGTTTATACTATTGATATTATTAAGTGTAATGACCTCATGCGTATCAAATAGAGGTTGCACGACACGAGCAGGTAATTATATTCCTGTAAGATATTAATTGTTCACACCCATAGATATGAAAAATATAACAGAAGAACTTAAATCGGTGCAGGCATCGGTTTAAGTTCTTCTGTTAAATTTTTCATATCTATGGG
>JGI858J16261_1000016_pt1 | contig 19757 bp, 35 predicted proteins | sample TiedelARG03_113m_FD_16261 | JGI IMG/M metagenome (IMG submission 16261) | reverse complement strand
GACATCAGCAGCTGGTAAATCATCAGCATAAGAAGCTATGATTTTAGCAACACCAACCTCATCAAAAATATCATATGAGATTGTTTCATCAGCTGTATCAGCGTCTGTTGATATAGGAAAAAGTCCATTTAAAGCCTTCATCATAGGATAAATTACTTGATATGCTTTTGATTTAAGATGATTTAATTCATTCTCAAAAAAAATTGTTTCACCAGCATCAAGCCGTGAATCATTAATTATATCTTTCATGCGCTTGTACTCCTTTAATATATTATTGTTATTATTATTTGCAAACATCAATCACCAATTTTTTTAAAAAATATTATGGTAAGTTTAATTCCACTTTTGATATACCAGCAGCAGCAACTGTTTTTCTGAATAAACCACCTGTTGCTTTAGTTCCGGAAGATGAATTAGTGAATTTCCCTCTATCATCACCAGTGATGATAACATAAACAGCTTCATCATTATTAACCGCAACAGTTGTAGGAACCCAAATAACACCTTTTGTTAAGTAGCCAACAGCTTCTTTATCTGCATAATTAGCTGTTGAGTTTGTTTTATTTGCCATTTTATGTGTGTGTATAGCAATACCTCTAAAGATTTCATCATTGCTATATGTGACAGTTGAACCAGCTTGTGAAGCTCCAGCAGCTACAACAACATTTGCAATAGCAATATCTGTATTAATAGCTTTAACAATAAAAGTTCTATTATTGACATCACCAGAATCAAGTTCACAAGTAACACCAGATAAAGCAGCTATTGCAATAACTAAATTTGCAGCTGTTGTATCATGGTCAGTATCAAAATCAACTTGTGTTATTGAAACAGTATTAACATCTAAATCAATAGTGTTGCTTGTAACAAAATCGGCATCAAAAACTATTGTTGCAACTTCTGAGTGAGGTAATTTGACCTGTTTCTCATCATCAGTTCCGTTAACAACACCAAAACCAAATTCAACATCACCTTCAGCAGCACCACTTTTAACATTAGTTGCCTCAAGTGTTGCAATAAGCCCCTCGTAGGCTTCTGACATATTTAAATTGTAATTTAATTGCATTGTGTTTTACTCCCTATGTATAAAAAATCCATTAACATTTTAATTGTTTAGTTGACAAAAATAAAAAATTTACTCTTTATTTTCATGGGCTTCTTGCATTTTTTTAAATGCGTCATTTCTTGCTTGGTCAGCATCACACAAATCATCATTGTCTTTTTTGATGTTTGGGACTGCTTTTCTTCTTTGGTCGTTGATAGCTGTGCTATTACAATTAGAATCTTCACAAAGAATATCAAAACGTGCTGAAACATAAGCATCATCAGAATCTTTATTGATATTTGGATATTTTGCAAGCACACAAGCTTTTTTAATTTCAGATTCAGACATAGTATCCAATTTCTTTTTTGTTTTGTCATCAAGAACACTATCGGCAACTTTTCTTAATTTAAGAAGAGCGTCAGCAGCTTCTGATATAGCTTCTGAGTTATCTGCTTTTTCAAGTTTTTCAAACTTATCTTTAAAATCATCTCTTTCAGCAACAACAGTTACTGTAGAGCTTTTCAAAGTGTTGTACTCATCTGTCAATGAATCAAATTTCTTAACAAGCCCAGTATTCAATCTTGTTAAATTTTTTACAAGATTTGCAACTTCAGGACTTGCATCATAATTAAGACCATCACCACAATCAACTTTAACAACCATAATTTTCTCCTTATTTTTTTGTTTAGAGTTATCTTTATCTTTATTATCTTCTTTTTTTAATTGTTCAATTGCATAATCACAATTAATGGAATCAAATTTTAATTTAGCTTTGTTACCTGCTCTTGCTGCAATAACTATAGCAAGATGGTTATACTTTATATTTCGTTGGCGAAAATCATATCTTTCACCACCATATTCTCCTGGTGCATCTTCCAAATCTACTGTATAACCTAATGATAATTCACGTTTGCCATTATTAATAGCCTCAATAGCTCCTTTATCTCTTATAATAACAGAAGAAACTAAAAATTTACCGTCTGGCCTAATATTCTCACCAGTTGTTCCAACAGATAATTGCTTTGCATTATCAGTGGTAACAAGCGCTGAGGGATGGTCATTAGTAATAGGAATCATTTCCAGTGAGTTCAAACTATCAAGTGAAAAAACATCATCAGGATGACGTAATTCTTTCCTTAAAGAACCATCTTGATTTACATAAGTGAAAACACCTGTTCTTGTGACTATACCATCACCTTTTAAGAAGCCTTCACTTGTTTCAAATATTCTTTCAATTCTTCCCTGATCAAATCTTGTTATTTTTTTCACTTAGTTATTCCCTTATTTATTGATAATTGCTTACAGTACCAATGGTTCCTTGTATGAACGCCGTATGAGTATCTAAAGTAGACAGATTGTCATTAAGTAAAACACCTACTTGCTCTACAACACCACCTGAATTTATTATAGTTAAATCTCTACCACTTTTAAAAAATGACCATCGTATAGCCCATGAACGGGTTTGTACTGAAGTATCCAATGGTCTAACATCTACACCAGCGTATGAGCCCCAATCATAGATATGTTTTATTGGGATGGGTGTTATATCAGTTACTATACCATTTCTTGCAAACTGCAATTTTAAACCGTTGGTCAAGGGACCAGATGCAATATATTCATCACTTGAAATTGCGTTATTAGCTGTGACCAAAATTAAAATTCTGGCTAATGAGTAATAAAAACCTTCGGGTGGTTGTATAAAAAATGGTTTTGGTGTTACTGCATAATTACCATTACCTTTTACAGTTGATTCAACTTGAGGTATTCTGAAATCTGCACCTCTAATCGGATCAGAATCTAAAAATCTGTTTAATCTTAATTCAGGTGCTAAATAATTAATTGGTAACCCCATAATTTTTAATCGCCTTTCTTTTTTATTAAAAGCCCTTGCACATGAAAATAATGTTTTACCAAATCTGAGAAATCATCATTCAAACGCATTATTAAACCTGTTCCATCATCACCATCAAGTATAACTTGTCTTCCTAAGTTGTCAACCCTCCATTGTGCACATAATTGTTCTTCCCCAACACCATAATTAGATAAATTAGTATCCATTGAATAAATTTCCCAATCTGGATTAGTCATTATTGGTACATTTGGTGCTGTAATAGGGCGTTGCAATGCAGAAACACCAGGAACCCCAAAGAAAATGGATATGCCATTTATTAACTCAATATCTTTTCCATAATTACCAGATGCAAACTTACCTGCATCTCTTACTGTTGCTGTTGCATGATTTAAAACTATGATGTATCCAGGTGGTGGAACTATAGTGAATTCAACAGGAGTAGCCAAGTAATTGCCTACAGCATTTATATTGCTCATGCTTTGGCTTCCCGATGGATTTAATGAAAGAAATTGAAACACTGGTACAGTTCCTCTAATGTTAAACATATTGTATTCAAAAGTAGAATAAGCAAAAGGCATGATGTGTTTTCCTTTTGTAAAGAGTTTTAGAGAGTGCATAAAAAAAGCCCTCTTCTTATCTCGTAATGGGAATTATACGTTCACATTATTTTGATAAAAAGAGGGCTTAAAAGTAAATCTCATCTATTTAAGAAAAGAAAAAGGACTTTTTAAGCAAGTCTCTTATGACATGATAATATTAATATATACTATGTCTTTTAAAAAAGTATATTTTTTTATATAAAAAAGGAAATAGATGAAATCTATCTCCTTTTCCGTAACACAACTAATCACCATCATCACATATTTTTTATTTCATACACCATTCTCCGGTTATTTGATAGTATTGAGGCTTTTACTATGGTTTGCTCCATTACATCAGTAACATTAATATAATATACTAATAATAATAATCAAAACTATTTTTTACTTTTCATTAAAACTTTTGAAGAAAAGTCTTGTTTGGTTGAAACATTATATGAACCAATACCCCCATTCTTACAATTTATTTCTATAATTATTTTTCCATTGTACTCTCTAAAAACCGCCATAGAAAGATACATACCTAATATTTTTCCAATACCTTCTAAAGCTTCTTTAATAGACATCATATTATAATCCTACGGTTGAAAAATCAGGATCTGCCCAACACCTACATTGATAATCTTGACCAGGATGACCAGTATCTATTGGAGGTTTTTTCCATGAAAACCTTTTATCATTATTTCTTGCATGAGTTTGTCGTACCCGTGAATCATCTGAATCTCTCCAAAAATAATGTGTTATACCATATGATGTTTGACTATTTTCTGTCAATTGGCCATTAAGCTTTCCAATTTGATCACGTGCAATTAAACGTGCCCTCTTTTTTGAAACTTTAACATTCTTTCTAATTTCTCTTGTTATTGTTTCAACACGTTTACCACTGGTAACACCCGCATTAATAGTCACTTTTAATTTTCTCAACGATTCATTTTTTAAGCTATTAATAAGATCAACATTTTGATTTATAAAAGCTTTCAGTATTTCAGCCGTTCTTTGATCCCTTACAAAACCTTGAATACCTAAAACCTGTTTTAAAATATTTTGCCATTCTTTATTATTCCATTTATTAACCTTTTGCCCTATGTCAATAGCTAAAATTTCAGATGATGGTAGCTCTGCATTCAAACGCATTCTTAAATTTTCAAGCATCATATTAAGGTTTGCTGTATAATCATCATTCCTTATGGAATCAAAAGTAGGTTTATTAAAATCAAATTCAAGCTTAAGCGCTGGAAGTGAAGGTATAATTAACTCATTAATATTTTTAGCTATGATATCAACATACCTCACTAAAGTAGCCTCATATTGCTTTTCTATAGAAATAGGGTACTTCCAAACAGGTGTTTTCTTTAATTTCTGTTTGTTTGCTATATTCCCTTGTAAACCTGCTGCAATACGTAAAAAACTTGGTTCTTGATCTTTATTAACCTTTTTAGGTGTGATATCTTGTAATTGTGCTTTTGCTTTAGATTTTGCACCATCACCAGTGTAACAAAAACCAGTTTCACCAGCTTTAAATCCAGGTCTACCATTTTTTGTACATTTAAATACTGGCATTAATCAACATCCTTTTCTTTAGGTTCTTTAGGTTCTTTAACTTCTGGAGTAATGCTTTCCATTTCTGACATAATCTTTTTTCTTAATTCAAGATCAATAGTTATACCAGAATCTTTATCATTCTCTAATAAATAAAGTACTTCCTCTGGGAGAAGAATGTTTCTATCAACATACATTGAATATATTTCTGCTTTTGATTTATTTATTTCAGATAATTCTTTTAAATCTGGTTTTTTGATGGGGTTGAATTTGATTTTTAAAATATCATCTTCTGGAATTGTTATTTTATATTCAGAAGAGTTTTCAATATAAAACATAATTGTGCTTATAATACCTAAAACTTTATCCTTTTGATAAGATTCTACCCACCCATAAAAAGATTCAAAGTCCGCTTTACCTGTTGAATTTTCACCAGCAGGAGACCTACCCATAAGTAAAGTAACTGGTGTTCTTGCAACAGCAGCTAATACAATATAAAATTCCTGCATAATCTTATCTAAGCCTGATACAGTAGAAGATTCTTTATAATATTTTTCCTTTGAGTCAAGTAGAATAGTGTGCATCATTGATCTACCTTCATCAATAATATTTAATCTTTCTCTGACCTTATCAGTCTCACCAGCGTATATCATTTGCTGTAAGTTATCTATTTGCAGAATTGTTTGAATGAAATCATATGTAATATCCTGTACATTATCAAACACGCTAACAGTTGATGAGAGCTTATTGAATATTTCTTGAAAAACAGGGTTACCCCAACTTTCTAATGCTATCCTTGATCTTTCAGATACTTCCAATCCGTCAAGTATATGAACTCTGGAGTAGTGAGCTTTAAATTGCATACCATTTTCAGGTGTTATTTCATAAAATTCAGGTAAATTGAATCTTGGTTCATTTGGATCTTTTTGGATGTCACTGTCCTGTATCTGAACTCGAAAACGATCATAAACTTGCACAAAAGAAATTTCTTTTAAATTGTTTATGTTTAGCTCATCATCTGTTTCACCACCATCATCTAAGCCAAAAAACATTAATGAACCACCATTGATTCTATCAACTGTTAAATGTCTTTTAACCTTCTTCATTATTCCTAAGTCGTCAATCACATCAGTTATTTGATTTTCTTCATCACCTTCAATGATAAAACCTTCTTTTAATGCATACTGTGGATAAATATCAATTATTTTTGATCCTAAACCTTCAAACTCATATAGGTCATTTAATTCTTTTTCTCCCAATCTTGCTTTAGGCAGAAATTTAACATTTGCTTTTTTATCATACTGGGAATAACCTGATTTAGTATGAAGGTTTGTCCATCCATCAACATTATACTTGGATTTTTCTGGTAATCCTTTAGAATCATTTTTACCTTTGAATTTACTCTTAGACATAATAACAACCTTTCTATCGTTTTGTTAACTTAGTGTAATCTAACCTATCACCACCAAATGTTGTCTGTAAAAAATACCTATCTCTGTCCATACAATGGTCATTTGCTTTTATTGGTTTATCTTCTCCTACTTTTTGAGCTTTAGGGCACCAAACATAACCTTGTGCTTCTTCAGCAGTTCTTTGACACCTTGATGAGATAACAAAATCGCCACACTTCCACATACTCGCTACTGTTCTTATACCGTCAACAACACTATTGTCAGCATCAACAACAACAGCTTTTATTTTATTATTCTTTATAAGCTCAGCTTTAAAACTTGCAGCAGAAGGATCCACAATTATTTCAGTTATTTTTTCATTCCCAATAAATTCAGCTAAATATTCAGCATATTCTGAATCAGTGCATTGTCTGCCTTTTAATTTAGAATCCCATACCCATTCTTTTTCAAGCCATGCTTTAGGTTTAGAATATAAATTAATCCCATACAAACCAAAAGCACAAGGATTATTTGTTCCATAATCAATAGCTACTGCTTTTCTTTGAGCATTTGGTAATTTAAGCCATGGAAGGATGTATGGTTCATCATCTGTAAAGAAATCATATATTGCACCCTCAGCTAACACCCACAAACCAAGTATATCTCTTTTATACCAAAGCCCTACTTTTTCATTCTTAAGACTTGCTACATAATCAGGATCAAGGAATTCATTATCATCTAAAAGAAATTTAAGAGAATATAATTTTAATTGTTCTGCTCTATTTAAATAATCTTGTTTAAACCAATGCATTGGGGAGTCAGTATTTGTGGTGAAAAAAGCTTGTGCTCCTGTAACACTAAGCCTATTTAGAAGTTGTTCAAAGAAAGATTGAGGCCATAAAGTTAATTCATCACCCATAGCCCCTGCAATAGTCATTCCTCTTATTTTACCCTCTGAACTTTCATCATTAGCCCCAAAGGTGAATATGTCCCTTCCCCAGAGATTGATTAATTTTTTTGCTGGTCTGAACCTCATTTGAGAACCTAAAATGTTTTGCATTGGTCGGATAATGTTTCTATATAAAGAACCATCGGTCTTTCCGACCATCATCAAGTCACCTTTAGGTGCATTACCTATATATTGGATATACTTATTATAGATGCCTACTGTTTTGCCAGAACGTACAGAACCTTCAGCAACATTAATTCTCGCTTTAGCATGGTTGTAAAATAATTTTTGCTTATAGGTAGCTTTCATTAATACTTTCTGCTTTTCAATTCTAAGGCTTGTACTTTCATCTGTAAATCAACAATATTTTCAATTAACTCATCTATAATAATGCCCATAGATACTGTTACTTCAGATGGTTTGACATTGCACCTTTGAGTTAATTTACTCATAAGTTTTCCTTTTATACTTGTCCTTAATTTATTTCTATTTAGCATTATTGACCACCATTTTTTAATTTTGAAATACCTATATGTAAATCTACAATCATACCAACTAAAATATTAACAACAATACTAACACCTTCAGGAATACCAAACTCTAATATTTTTTTCTCTAAAACTTTTGATACCTCATTAGAATATTTGATTCTTAATTGCTTTTTTGCTATACCATCATTTATAGCATCATTTATAATATCATCTGCAATATCATCTAACATTATATTTTCTCCTTTTTTCTTAACACTGCCTTTATATATCATTATATGTTAAATTACAACGTTGGCCTATGGTTCTTAATTCAGTAAATGTGTTTTGTCCCTTCACACGTCTAAACAATTGCCCTGGTGTAAAGTTATCATTTTTTATACCATAGTACATGCCAATAACAGAAGCAATAACCTCTGAGCACCAATCTTTATCTACTTTATCAACTTTTTTAAATCCAAAACCACAATTAAAAATAGCTCCTAAAGTATCATACTCTCTACCTACTAATTCTAAACAAAGAGCATATATATTTTCATACTCACTTTTTGGAATACGTGAAAGAGGAGTAAAAATCCATTTACCAACATTATAATCTACTTTTGCAAATTGAACACCTTTTTTATTTGCTGTACAATTCTTTATTCTACCCCTGGAAGAAAAACTATTCTCTGCACCAGCTAAATAAGTTGGGAACCAAAGTTCGCTATGAATAAACTGTTCTCCTAAAATGTTCTTTAAAAAATTATTTGCTATTGTTTCAGAAAGTTTCTTTTCTTTAATCGCTATTCTTGTAACAAGACATATTTTATTTTCTTTAATGTTTTGCATTATAATTCAATCTCACCTTTCATAGTTACAAAGCTGTGCCCACCTTCTAATATAAGCACACAAGTTGCTTTGGTGAATGCTTTCTTTATTTGTAAAGCTTCTTGTATATTGGAGGCAACATCAATTTCATTCATCAAACAAACCTGTAAGAATTCTTTTTCAAGGTCTTCTTTTGGAACACCATAATCTTTTGCTAAATTATGGATTCTTTTAAGATCTTGTTTTCTTGTATAATCTTGAATTGTTTTCTTTTTGCTCATAACATACTACCACTTTCTTGTTTAACCATCTCAATATGAAAATGGACATGAATATGGTCTTTTTCAAGTATAACTAAATAATAGGGCGATTTAGTCCGTAACAAATCTTTTAATCTTGTCCAAACACGCACTTTTTGGTTTTTGTTTAAGTGTCTTATTCGTAAATCTACTGCATACCCATAATAATGATAACTACTGGCACTATGAGTGCCATCCAATGCAGAAGTAACAACAAGAGTTTTGTTTATTTCATAATAAACAGTTTCTGCATATCTTAATACTTGTCTCATTGGTAATTGTAAACCTGCCATAATAACACCCTTTTTAATCTTCATTCTTTTTCCTTTTCTTTTAATAGGTTATTTATAATCTTATTAACACTTCTTGCACAAATTCATTTAATGTATGTTGTTTTTTAAACTTTAATGTAAATACTGAAACTTCTTTTAAATAAAAATGAATTGTAGGTTCATCATTTTTAGTTATGCATATGCAATCAAAAATACCATCAAGCTTATGATACCAAATAGAACCATCATCATGCGTAAGTTTTAAATGTTTTGGTAAAAACTCTATTGTACATTCTATTGCTTTAAATTTCATCTTTGAACGCTCCCCTTTCTATTAGTGCTTTTGTCAAGTTTTTAACACCATCCATATATTCTTTGTTCTTATTTTTAAAATATTCATTATTAGGATCAGTGTGATATATAGCAGCAACACCAATTAATCTTTGATAGAAAAGTGCTTTTTCTTCTTTTTCTTTTTTATATTTCATTATTACCTACATCCTTACAATTTTCAGCCACACAAAAGCCATGTTTTTTAAGTATTTCTATGCTTTCTTTAATTGTTTTTAAATGGTTTTCTTCTTCATTCACAATATCATCTCTTTCTTCTTTTATTGTGTTGTCAAGACCACCTACTTTTTTCATTAAAATATAATCCACATCTGAATGCACTGGGAAAGGTATGTTTATTGGATCATTTGCTTTAAATTTGAATTTAATTGGTTTCATTGCATTATTTCCATTATTGTGCAACTGATGAAAAAACCAATAGAACAACAGAATACAGCAACAGCAGCTATGAATATTATCATTTGAGATTTAAACATATTATGGCCTTTTTGGAGGGTTTGAATCATTATTGTTTTTTATTGGTTGATAACCATACCCATCAGGTTTTTCATCTTCTATTCTATCCCTTCTATTTGCTTCTGCAATAACACCATATGTAAACCCAGAAGCAAAAGTAACAATTAAAGCTAAAGCTAAAACACAAATATTAAAATAAGTATCACTCCCTAACATATTATTTTCTCCTTTTTCATTAATATACTTGCAGTATTGTTAAATGATTAAGTAAACGACCTATCATATGTTTTATAGTTGCTAATGTATTTCTCTTTTGGAACTGATGTTCAAATATCATATCATGTACTACTGTCTGGTCATTATGCTTGAGTTTTATTCTTAATTTTGTACCAACAGCATCCTTCCTAAAAATCATACTAAAGGAATTAAATGTTCTTATTTTAATATCCTTAGCCTCAACCATAAAATCATTAAGTTCCTCAAAAATGTATTGACTTAAATCTTTAGCTTTACTTTCGAACATATTATTCTTCTCCTTCTAATGAATGCATGTTATCTAAGAATTCTAAAATCTCCCCTTTTTCAGTACCTATATTTGCGTCCTTGACAGAATTCCAGTTAATATTTGGTGAGTTTAATAACCAATTAATTGCTGCCTGAACATTAGGTGGATAATTTTTTACATATTCTTTAGAGAATATATTTCCCTGGTAGCTTGCAAAATGAGTGTCTTTGTGTGAATATCCAGTTGCAACAGAATGTAACGCAAGCAAAACTTCTACGTCTGCTCTTGCTTTTGCATTATCAATTGCGTCCTGAATATCCGGATTTTCTTTTTTATATTTTATAAAAGTTGCTTCACAAAGGCCAAGAATTGCACATATTCTTTTTTGAGTAAAACCAGCTAAAGATAGTTCATTGACTAAATTCAAGTCAATTGTATTAGGGTGTATCTTATATTGACCCTTTCTGTGGGATCCTCTGTTACCGCCGTTCTTATCGCGTTTTATAGGTATGATTTGTTTGGGCTTGTCCCCTTGAATTTTAAAATACTGATAAAAGCGGGGTCTATAAAATTTCCAGCAATTCTCAGTTATTCCCAGTTGTTTTGCAATTTTCTCCTCACTAAAGTCTTGACAGAATAGCGCATATGCCTTCTTGAAGTCGCTGCGGGGTGGGTTGTAGGTCAATCGTGTTTTTAATTTATTGACTCTTATTTCGTAGATTGCTTTCTTCTCTTCTTTCTTTTTCTTAGTTCTTCTGTACAGATGGTTCATTCTAAACACCTTATCGAAAAATTAATACTCCTTTCTGATATATATACATAAATGTTTAAAATAAAGCAACAAAAATTTAACTTTAATATAAAAAAGCCATATTCAACCTACCCTACTTGGTTAAATACAGCTTAATTATACCATACATTATAGATTATAGATTATAAATTAAAAAAAGTAGTAATCACAACTCTCATCACAGATTTTTTTGCATTCATCACACATGCAGCCAGAACAATCAGCACGTAATCGCGATACTTTAAAAGGACAATCCCCTCTAAAGCTACATGCACAGGTTTTACTTTCTGGTTCTTTCATTATATTTTCTTTCATTGTTATTTACAAGGATAAGTGCATCCAAAGCAAGCACATGCTTTACAATCTGTTAACTTAGGGCAATCACCATTAAATCTACAATCGTCTTCTCCTTTTTTATCCCTATACTTAGGAGATATATAATCATCACAATCACCAAAACATAAAGAAGTGCATTCAAAACATTCACAATCTTCACAAGCTTTTTTTGGTTTAGGACAATTATCTTCAAATCTACAGGTTTTTGTCTTTAAAGAAGTATAATTATAGCAATCTTTACGATATTTACAAGCGTCACAATCTTCACAATCTTCACAAGCTTTTAACTTAGGGCACTTATCTTTTTCTATAGGTTCAGGTTTATAATGATCACAATCTTTGCAGTTTATACCAAGACATTTAGCACAATCAAACAAATCACAATTTACAGGTTCAATTACAAGTACAGCTGTAGGTCCAGGTTCCTTTTTCTTAATTGGGTTATATCTCTCACAAGTACTATCTGTGCAGGCATAGCAATTACCATGTAAATTACAATTACCATTTTTTCTATCAACAGGCAGTAGAATAGGTTCCTTAACATCTTCTATACCAAGTTCTTTTTCAAGTTTTTTAATATTTTTTATAGGTTCTGGTGACTCATCTTCATAAACTATGAAATCTTTCCATGTTACTGTATCAGATGAATATCGCCATTCATTTATTTCTTCACTGTTAAAATTAATATTAACAATAGTATTTGATATTATTATTTGAAAGCCAGTTGTGCTTTTATTAAACACATAATACCAATCTTCAGATATAGCAGTAAAAACCCCTTTTACCCAACAATGTAATGGCAAATCTTCTTTTGTAAATAAGCGTTGTATCTTTTCTTTTTTGATTCTAAAGCATTCTTCCATAGAAAACGAACATCTCTCCACACCTATAGAAGCATTCATCTCAGTTAAAAAATTTTTTTCTTCACACCAAACTGCATTAAAATCATCACGCCGTTCAATTATTAAACCATCCTCATGAGCTTTCATTAATTTTTCAAAGTACGCATAATTTTTTTTATACTCGTTGATATAAGTAATATCTTCCAAAATGTCAATATCCTTTCTTTAATTGTTTTTTATTCTAAACGCTTTTCTAATGCTATGACCAGATTTCTGCTTAAAAAAATCACTTAATCTACTATAAAGCTTATCTACACTTATCCAAGTATGCTTATTTAGATCATCTTCACAATAATATCTATTATACTGTATTTGTTTCCCATCCTCAAAGTCAAGTATTAATTTTTTTAAATAAATATAATCATAATTAGAATCAGAATCCTTTCTAATTCTAAAAACATCTTTGATATCATCTAAAGTATGGTTTTCAAAAAACAAACCTATTGAACAAGAGAAATCAATAATTTCTACCCATCCACTTTGACCGCCCCATTTTTCAATTACCTCACCATGATCATTTGCATCAATTAACCTACCTAAATAAACTATATCTTCCATGACATCCCCCATAATTAATCTAATTTGATGAAAAATTTACCATCATATTGCCCTGTAAGATCATCAGACATGACTTTATCAGTAGCCTCTTTGCTTACTTTAGTAGATAATTCTTCATTCAATTTAAGGAATTTTATCTTCTGTTCCACCAAACCTAACAAATCTTTAGTAGCATCTTCTTGTTTTTTTAGCTCTTCAGCTAAATTAAGCATGCTTGTAGCCTTCATCTCTACATATCTGGACACCATACTCTCTACTCGCTTATTAATCTCCTTAAGCCCCTCGTTATGAACTTCTTCAATATGATGTGCAGTTTCTTTTACAGCATTTGCAACAATACCATTGATAGTGATCCTTAATTTATCATCAAATGCTTTCATCATTAATTCAAATGCGGTATTATGAAATGTTATAAATTCAGCATATATCTCATCATTATTTTCTTCTGAGCCTATAGCAGGTCTTACCTTATTCCAAAGTTTGTTTCCAAAAGTTCCTTCACTCATTTTTTACTTCCCTTCTTTAATGTTTTTTTAAAAATTAAAAATATTCTTTTTTAAAAATTGAAAATATTCTTTTTTTGTAAATTGGATATTTAATATACAGTATTTTTTATGTTTTAAACCACAACAACTATAACAATGCATACAATTTTTACAACCATAACAAACATCACAATGCATACAATCTTTACAATCAATACAATCATCACAATAATTACAATTATTGCAAATATAACAATCATCACAATAATTACAAGTTTTACAACCATAACAACCATTACAATCTTTACAATCATAATAATTATCACAACTACAACAGTAAATACAATCATCACAATTGTTACAATTTTTACAATTATCACATTTTTTACAAGTATGATAACGTTTACTATCAAATTTTTTAATCAAATTTAAAAACTCTATTTTTACTGTTTTTTCAGACATTTTAAAAATAGCTTCTTTATTAAGCATTTTTCCTTTTCCTCAAACTTTTTTACAACCAATGCAATATTCATTATTAATTGTTTCACTCATTTCTACAAATTCTATTTTTACTCGTTTTTTAGACATAGCACTCCCTATTAAAAAACCATTCTAATGAAATTGTATCACAAAGACTAATATTTGTTACCTCAATTATATTTGAGCATAGATTTTTATTGTTGCAATGATGACACGTACCCTTTTGGCTCATTTTATGCAACTCATCTAATGTACAATCTTTTAATTTCTTTTTTGGCATTATGACATCACCCTTCCTAAGATTTGTACTTGTTCAACATCCATATGCTCTTTTACATATGCTAAACCATCAATAAATTTTTTCATTTTTATATTATTGAAAGAAAACCTGCATTTATTATTCAGTAATCTATCACAATTTGCTTCACCACCATCATTAACCTTAAAGTATTCATCAACTAATGCAAACATTAAATCATAAAAAAGTTCATGCCCACCTATTGTCAATTTTAATTTCCTACCATCATATTTCACACCCACAGTTTGACCACAAGTAGAAATCATATATTTATACACCATTTTAAACTACTCCTTATTTATTATAATGTGCTTTTCATACTCACTTAAAAATTTCTTTAGTTTTGGTTTTGGCTCATTTGGAAATTCTAAATGAAATCTACCTATTAAATACGATAATACATCAGGTAATGAATCTGTATAATGATATAAATTTTCATCTAATAGTTCATACGGTTCTTTTCCAAAGTAGCAAAAGTATTTTTTCCCATGTTTATTACCACCGATGATAAAACTATACTTACTACTTTTTCTGAGCATAGTGTTTAAAACAAATTCTAATTGTTCTTTCATTAATTTGCAATCTTCACAATCAATAATCTCTTTTTTAATACAACCATAACAACTATCTTGCATAATGTATTCCTTTACTAGTTTTAATGGAATATTTTAATAATGATAATAATATAGTATATGTAAAAAATAAAGTAACAAAAACGTTGAACTTTTGTTTAAAACGTGTTGAAAGTATATTACCCCCTATGCCCTCATTATTCTTATTCTTCATTTTTTAGTTATTCCCTTTTTATTAATAAGTATATATGTATAAATTATATATATAACCTTTTAATTATATATAACCATGGGGGGATATGTCAAATCAACACGTTTTAAACATTTTTTCAACGAAAGTTCAACAAAAGTTTCAAATAAATAAAAAAATTTCACTGGGGAGGAAAATTATTTCCTCTATTATCTATAATTGCTTTTGAAACAGCTTCTTTAATTGCTGCTTTAACATTTTTATTCATGAATGCGTAAGAGATTACTTCCAGTGATAGTGGGTTTCTTAATTTTAATTCTTGGTTGATATCATTTGTTAGATTAATTATGTTCTTTAAAGTTGTGCTTTTCACATTATCCCCTTTTGTTTTAAAAAGAGGTGACCATTAAAATCACCTCTTAATGTTTGATTTGTTATGTTTCCAGTTGATTTAATTTTGTAAATTACCAAATAAACAAAGAACCAACACACTACTGCTTTGAACCATAAGCCTAAAAATGCCTTCCATTGTTAAGTTAAAAATACGTAAATGAGTATTGCTTCTATTATGAGCAACACGATAAAAATTCTTGATAAAATTACTATATTCCTTATTTCCATTTGTATACTCCCCCGAATATGTTTAATAGTGATGTATTTTTATTGTGGGTAAACCCCTAACAAGCTGGCCAAAGCCTGAAAGGGGTAATCAAAAAAGGTTATTTATGTTCTTCTATGAAATGTAACATTGCTTCTGGATAATCATTGAAGTCAACACCAGTAATGTATTTTTGAAATTCCTCATGAACTAAAACATCGTCAGCATTCTTTAAAAAATTCGTTAGACAGGTGTCTGCTAATTGCATTTTAGCGGAGTATTCAACCCACCATTTGCAGGTATCTGTATTAGCTTCATACCTATCAAGTTTTCCATTATAAACGATATTGGTGTCATCTTGAATAGCGTCTTGTGTCCATTCAGTATTTGTTTTTTCATCTATTAAGGTGAATTCTACTGTTTCTTTTGTGGTAGTGTTATACACTTTCATTCGAGGCTCCTTTTTTGATTTTTTTGATTGTTGATTACTGTACTATAAATATACCCTAAAGATTTAATTGTGTCAACAGTTATTTTTATTTTTTTTATCCTTTTTCTTAATAATGGCCTTAACAACCCTAAATTCCTCAAATTTTTCTTTTTTACCATCCTTATTAAGGGTATACCCTTTTTCCCTGATCATTTTATTTTTTTGTGTGTTCATTTATTGCGTAACCTCCAATACAATATTAGTTGTTGTGTCAGTAATTATACCCTTATATTCTAACCTTCTTTTTATAAGCTCTTTTTTATCATAATAATCCCCCCATATTTTAACATCATCACCAGTGACACAGTCTAAAAATAAAGTGTCTGAAAAATCTGTCTCAAATCTATGCATGCGTGAGCAAAACATATCCCCATGGATGTATGCAAATGTTATATGTATATAACAAGAATCATTGTTTGCTACAGTAACCGCTATACGCTGGGGAATGGTATTGTTTGCTATTGGGTTTGAAGATGTACAGGAAACTGCTAAAAGAGTTGCTGACAGTACTATTAGTGATTTGAGTATTTTGTTTAGGTGTTTCATGATGTGGTGCTCCCTTTTTGATTGTTAAAAATAATTACTGCATAATAGTAATATATCATACAGTAATAAAAAAGGGTATAATTATTTATTATTTTTCAAAAATAAATTCTACCTGAATTAAATCCTCTATACAATAATCAGTATTATGTAGAGGATCATGAAGGATATTAAAGTGTGCTTTGTTTCTTGTGTTTGTGAGTTGCAATAAAACAGTGTGTGAGCGCTCTCTTCCGTTTTTCTTTAAAATGCCTAAACATCTAATTTGTTTTTTGCTGCAATAAAACGGCATAAAAACACAACTATGCTTGTATGAAACGTCAGCAAATAACCTAAAATAACCATTATCATTTAAATAATCATCATATTCTTTTGTAAATACTTTAATATCTTCATTATAGCGCTCATAAAATTTAGGTATTGTGTTGTAGTCAACACCTAATAAATTTGACAATGTTGCTTGCAAGCAATCTTTGCTATGTTTTTGATTCATATACTGCATAAAATAAACCTTCCTTTATCTTTTTAAATATTTGCAAAAAGAGAATTCACCAAAATTAACGGGATCTAACATTTGAAATTTTCCATTATTAATAAGTTCTAAAGGAAAATATGTATCACCAGGGTTTGAATTTTTCATATATGAAATGTATAGTTCATCAACTAAATCATTTTTTAAGAAATATCTATACACTGATTCCCCGCCAATAATGAATACATTATTTGCTGTGTTTTTTAAATGGTCCAATACTTCATCTGGGGTTTTAAAACCAAGCGCATGCCCTAAAACCTCTTTGTATGATATAACAACAGCAACTCTATCTACAAGAGGTTTTGGTAGAGATTCATATGTTTTTCTACCCATCACAACAAAACTATCTAAAGTTAATGATTTGAATAATCTCTGTTCTAAAGAACATTTCCAGGGTATGGTTCCATTATTGCCTATAACACCTATCAAATTCACAGCAGCGATTAATTTAATTTTCATATAGCTACATCCATTTTAATGTGTGGGTGATGCCTATAATTATTAAGTGTATATTCTTCGTATCCCCAATCAAAAATACTTTTACCATCACCTATTAAATCTACATGAGACGCTGGAAAAGGAGTTCTCCTTAATACATGTTCAGCAGCTTCAAAATGGTTCTCATAAATATGAGTGTCAGCAAGAAAACCAGTTAAATATCCTGGCCTCATTTTTGATTCTTTACACAATAACAATAAAAGCATAGCATAAGAAGCTATATTAAATGGTAGACCTAACATAACATCAACTGACCTTTGATACCAATGCAGGTTTAAAACATTATCACCATGATCATCTTTAGTAACAACTACTTGCCAAAGTAAATGACAAGGGGGAAGTGCCATCTGATTTAATTCTCCAGGATTCCAGGCAGTGCAAACCATTCTTCTATCATCAGGATTTTCTTTTAATTTTGTAACTATGTTTTTTAATTGGTCATTTTTTATTGCACCAGGGTAAAAAAAATCAGAGTAATTATAGGATCTATAATCACGCCATTGAACACCATAAATTCTGCCAAGGTCATTTTTATTAGTTGGATTATCAGGATTAGACCATTCATCCCATATATGACAGCCTCTTTCATGTAAAAATTTTTTATCACTGATTCCTTTAATGAACATTTCAAGCTCTGCACATACTAATTTTAGCGGTGTGAGCTTAGTTGTGACCAAAGGAAACCCTTTACCCATCCAATGTTTAAACATAAAACCACAACTCGTTTTTGTTTTAACACCAGTTCTATTTTCTTTTATTGTTCCACTATACATGACATCATTAACTATTTGTTTGTATCGCTCCATTTTTACCTCTTGTTAATTGATATAAATTATCCTGTTTCTTTGCTTCTTTTAGTTCATCATCATTATCTAAATTTAATATTCCCTTATTACTGAAATAAATGTAAGAACCATCTGCACGTGCTTCTATTATCGTGCCTACTTTTAATTTTTTATATTGCATATACCCTCCAAAAAAATTAATATATTCCACCTATTTCAATCATGTCAATAACTTCATCAGTTAGAAAATAAACTGATTTCATCCTTGTTATTTCCTCCTTTTGTAAAGCACCTAACATCATTAAATCCTCAACCAATCTGGAACAAGTCATTGGTGGGAGTTTTACTATTTCAGTTATTTCCTTTTTATCATATTTCTTATCCATATCTTTATACATTGCTTTTATTATCATCTCTAATCGAGTAGGTATACTTGACAACGCGAGATGTTTTACCACATTAAACTCTTTAATTGTGACATCTTTTAAGTTTCTAAAACTGCCTATGCCTAAGAGTAACTTCGTGAATTGTTTTACTAATCTGGTCCCAACTTCAGAAAAGGGATGGTGTAAAACATCTTTTGAATATTTATCTCTTACCACTGTACCACGAAGCATAGCTACAAAATTAGCCAAGTCAATTAACTTATCTTCTATTGCATCAGATATAGAAGGTTTATCCTTAAAATGATAGGTTAAGGCCTTATTCGCTATGCCTTTGACTTCTTTTCGCATTTGATCTTCTTTACCTACATTTTGTTTGGCTCTTTTCACCAGTGCACGTTTGCCTTTTGCTGAAAGATCCATAGGTATTCTATACTTTAAAAAGCGCTCTCCTAAAGCTGTTTGGCCTTCTGTGTATATTTCTATTGCTGGTGTTACCCCTGCAAGTACGCCAAATTTAGAAGTATAGCTGGCCATCTTACCGTTACCAAACATCTTTTCAGTTTTTCCATCATAAGCATCACGAAGTATTCCAAAAATTTCATCCCTTGCATTAGGATTCATATCCAAAATTGTGGTAAAATCTTTTATAACCAATACTTTTTCATGGAGTTTTGGTAGTAAGCTTGGATCACCACCACCTGCATAATTAGCTCCAGATACTAAACTATGTGGTGTTAAACAGGTAGTTGTAAATATAT
>JGI858J16261_1000014_pt1 | contig 20562 bp, 17 predicted proteins | sample TiedelARG03_113m_FD_16261 | JGI IMG/M metagenome (IMG submission 16261) | reverse complement strand
TGGAGGCACCTGCAGACTGGGCCTGGTGAAGAATCTCCCTTGTCTCCTGCAGTAATTGTTTAATCTCTTTACGCGGCTGAAGATGCTCACTAAGGATGATTGCTAATTTTTTCGCGGACGGAAAGTCCTTGCGTGTAAGCCTTGCAGGTTTTTTATTCATCGGGGAGAGTATTTAGACCTCTTCACCTTCTCGTAAAGTGAGTATTTCATGTCCATCTGCGGTGACCAGGATTGTATGTTCCCACTGTGCTGAGAGTTTGTGGTCGCGAGTTACTACAGTCCAGTTATCAGGCAGTAGTTTCACTTCTTTTTTCCCTGCGTTGATCATCGGTTCAATAGTAAATGTCATACCCTCCAGCAGCTGTACTCCGGTGTTTGCTTCGCCATAATGAAGGACCTGGGGGTCTTCATGAAACAGGCTGCCGATTCCATGTCCGCAATATTCCCGCACAACGGAAAAACGGTTCTTTTCGGCGTGGGTCTGGATAACATGGCCGATATCACCAAGGTGAGCCCCCGGCTTCACTATTTCAATTCCCTTCAGCATGCACTCACGGCTATTTTGTATCAACCTTTCAGCGATAGTGGAAGGCTTTCCTACGCTAAACATCTGGCTCGTATCACCATGATAGCCATCTTTAATTACAGTAATGTCGATATTGATGATGTCGCCCTTTTTTAATATACGGTCACCTGGTATACCGTGACATACCTGGTAATTCAGTGAAGTGCATATCGATTTAGGAAAGCCATGGTAATTAAGAGGGGCGGGGATTGCATCCAGATCATTGACAATATATTTATGGCATATTGCATCGAGCTCATCCGTACTGATTCCTGCCTGGACATACGGAGCGATCATCTCCAGTACCTGTGCGGCAAGTCGACCTGCTACCCGCATTTTTGATATTTCTTCTGCTGACTTGATAGAAATGCTCATATTAATTAACTCGTACTCGTTCCTGGTTAACGGGGTATTATAACCGGACTCTGGCTTATATGATGAGATACCAGATGAAATTTGGGGAAAAAGTCCCGGCTGGCAGGCAGAAAATGAGTGGCGGAAAATTCTTGGTTCTTTAATCTGACACATTATTATTAAGACTTTTTTCACTCTATAATTGTGTGTTTCAGCTGTCTGTGATATAAAGCCCGCCTCTTTTTCAGGCAATTGGTTCAACGTCTGAAGAGTTCACAGCCAGCAATGGCGTAATTAAAAATGATCATGGGATTAAAGCCGTGCCCGGGTGTTTGGCCGACTAAATAGTCGTTTGTCAGACTGGTGCTGCAACCCATGTGAATGTAACCCGAACGGAGAAAACATAAGATGTCTAAGATTTCGCTTCGCGATATGCTGGAAGCCGGTGTTCATTTCGGCCACCGTACACGCTTCTGGTACCCAAAAATGCGCCCCTATATCTTTGGTGAGCGTAACCAGATCCACATAATCAATCTGGAAAAAACCCTGCCCTTGTTCGAGGATGCCTGTAACTTCCTCGGCAAAATTGCTTCTAATGGCGGCAATGTAATGTTCGTTGGAACTAAAAGGCAGGCAAGCAAAGTTATCCGCGAAGCAGCAACACGCTCTGCCTCGCCATACGTCGACCATCGCTGGCTTGGCGGTATGCTGACGAATTTCAAAACTGTGCGTAATTCTATCAAGCGTCTGAAAGAACTTGATGAGCAGTTCGAAACAGGTCAGGCCGACAGGATGATCAAAAAGGAACGTCTGCGCATAGAACGCGAGCGTACCAAGCTGGAACGTTCCCTGTCTGGTATCAAGAACATGAACGGCTTGCCTGATGCGTTGTTCGTTATTGATGTGAAATATGAATATATCGCTATCGCTGAAGCAAATAAGCTGGGTATTCCTGTAGTTGCGGTGGTTGATACAAACTGCAAACCAGAGGATATTGACTACGTCATTCCTGGTAATGATGACGCGATTCGGTCAATTCGACTCTATGCCGAGACAATAGCTGATGCCATTATTGAAGGAAGGCATGCTGTCGCGACAGCTCCGGTTGCTGCCGAGAACGACGATTTCATCGAAATGGATGATGCATCTGCACAGGCCCTGATAGAGAAAGTGAAAACTGACAGCGATGCAACCCTGGCGGTGGAAAAAGGTGACCAGGAAGAGTCTGTGTCTGCTGACGCTGTTGCTGAAACAGCATCTGAAGAGGCACCTGTAGCCAAAAAAGCGGTGAAGAAGAAAGCCGTTAAGAAGGCTGTGAAAAAGGCAGTGAAAAAGAAGGCGGTCAAGAAAGCCGCAGCGACCAAGGAAGATGAGTAAGCTGCATATAAGGTAATCAAGGCTACTGAGTATGGCCCGGATCAATGATACAGGGTCATACTTGTCACAGATTTAATACTGAACAATAGAGGGTTAAGAGATGGCTATTACCGCATCTATGGTCAAAGAACTGCGTGAACGTACCAGTGCAGGCATGATGGAATGTAAAAAAGCACTGTCTGAATCAGACGGTGATATGGAAGCGGCTGTACAGCTGCTGCGCACCAGCGGAGCTGCAAAGGCAGATAAGAAGGCAGGTCGTGTCGCTGCAGAGGGCGTTGTAAGCATATATATTAGTGACGACAAGAAGTTAGGTGTTATTGTTGAAGTTAATTCTGAAACAGATTTTGTTGCAAAAGGTGACGATTTTCAGAATTTCGCTGCAGATATCGCTGCGGTAGTTGCCGCCACGAATCCGGCAGACCTTGACGCGTTAAACGCGACAAAGCTTGCATCGGGTGAAACGGTTGATGAGACCCGACGCGCACTTATTGCAAAGCTCGGGGAAAACATAACTGTACGCCGCTTTGAAAGGGTCGAAGCAAGCGGAGATGCAGAAATTAGCAGTTATCAGCATGGCCTGAAGATCGGCGTACTGGTCAATAGCACTGGTGGCAACGAGAACCTGGGCAAAGATCTGGCTATGCACGTAGCAGCTCTGAAACCAATGTGCGTTAGCACAGACGAAGTTCCAGCCGATGCAGTTGAGAAAGAAAAAGAAGTGTTTTCTGCACAGGCAGCAGAGAGTGGAAAGCCACCAGAAATTATTGAAAAAATGATTACTGGCCGTATCAACAAATTTCTCAATGAAGTTGCCCTGCATGGACAGGATTTTGTAAAAGATCCAGCCACCTCTATCGGCAAACTTTTAAAAGCAGAAAATGCCACGGTCGTCGCTTTTACGCGTGTTGAAGTCGGTGAAGGTATTGAGAAAAAAGTAGAAGACTTTGCAGCTGAAGTTGCCGCACAGGCTAAAGGTGCTTGATTAAAAGTAATTCATACCTGATGAACACCCGTAATCCTGTCAGAGTAGCCAGAAAATGAGCGAATTCACGACTGGTAGTGGTATACACCGAGTATTGTTAAAACTCAGTGGTGAAGCCCTGATGGGCGATCAGGATTTTGGCATTAGTCAGGATATGCTGAAATATGTCAGTGATGAGATACATACCGCTGTCCAGCGAGGTACTGAAGTCGGTATCGTCGTTGGTGGCGGTAATATATTTCGCGGCGTCTCAGCGGCAGCGGGCAACATGGATCGCGTTCCCGCTGATCAAATGGGTATGCTGGCGACTGTGATGAATTCAATAGCCATTGCTGAGAGCCTGAACCGCAATGGTATTGCTGCAAAAGTACTGTCCGCTGTACCCATTGGAACGTTTACCGAAACATTTAGTCGGCAACTGGCACTGGAGTACTTTGCAGCTGGAAAGGTCGTTGTTTTTGCTGCAGGTACGGGTAACCCGTATTTTACGACAGATACAGCGGCCAGCTTGCGGGCTATCGAAATAAGTGCCGACTTGTTACTCAAAGCTACCCAGGTGGATGGTGTCTATGATGCCGATCCAAAAACAGATCCCACTGCGAAAAAGTTTACACACCTGGGGTTTGATGAGGTACTCAAGAGGCAGTTGGGGGTAATGGACCTGACAGCTATTACCCTTTGTCTTGAGAACGATTTGCCTCTGCGTGTCTACGAAATGCGCTCAAAAGGTGCCCTTGGCAGGATACTTGACGGGCAAAATGAAGGTACACTGGTGTCGAATCAATAGCATCTCGAATTATCTGCTCAATACAGTCAACAACGAATCAGACAGTAAGGGAAGAAAACGATGATTAATGAAATCCTTGATGATGCAAAAACACGCATGAATAAAAGTGTTGAATCGCTGAAAAGCGAGCTGACGCGCTTACGTACAGGTCGTGCGAATACAGCTCTGCTGGATAGTATTAAAGTTGACTACTATGGTAGTGCCACGCCTCTCAGTCAGGTTGCAAACATCAATGTCCAGGATGCTCGAACTCTGAGTGTGCAGCCCTGGGAAAAGAATATGGTGCAGGCGATTGAAAAGGCTATTCTTGAATCTGACCTCGGTTTAAATCCGATGTCAGCAGGTGACGTTATGCGTATTCCGATTCCTCCTCTAACCCAGGAGCGCAGAATGGATCTTGTGAAAATAGTCAAGAGTGAAGGCGAGGGAGGCAAGGTCGCTGTCAGGAATATACGCCGCGATGCAATTTCTCATATCAAGGAATTGCTGAAAGACAAGGACATTTCTGAAGATGATGAGCGCAGGGCTGAAGAGCAGGTGCAAAAATTGACAGATACCTATGTCGCCAGTATTGACGGCCTGCTGAAAGAAAAAGAAGACGAACTGATGGAAATATAATATTTCCGATTTCTTTACTACCGCTTTCATCTGCGCAGAGGTTTTAAGCCAGGATCAATCCAGCGAGGTCATCTTTTATTTCCGCATCGCCAGTAGCAATAATTAACACCTTTTGTGATTTAGATGCGTCTGTAGTTTACTGTTGACCGAGTGTGTCAGATCGAGCTGATAGCGATGCCGTGATCTGGTATTTATATAGCGTTATCTGAGCTGGGCAGAATTCGCCCAAGTGCCCTTTATGATTCTAATCGGCTGAGCTAAACTGTCTGCTTTACCTTCCTGATACGGATTGATGTCTGCGCCTGAAAATAAAATAATATCCTGCGATAAGCATCCAGACCCGACGGTTCCCCGCCATGTTGCTGTGATCATGGATGGTAATGGTCGCTGGGCCAAAAGCAGGGGACAGTCCAGGGTGATGGGGCACAAAAAAGGTGCTGAATCTGTCAGGCAAATAATCCGTAGCTGTGGTGACCAGGGAGTCGAATATCTGACTTTATTCGCGTTTAGCAGTGAAAACTGGAAACGTCCCACCCGCGAAGTCAAATTATTGATGGAGCTGTTTATCTCCGTTCTGGAAAAAGATATTGATGCACTGGTTGAAAATGGTGTGCGTTTACGCGTGATTGGTGACCTTGAACGTTTTGGTAAACGAATCAATAAGTTGATTAAAAAGGCAGAAATGCGTACAGCTACGAATGACCGTATGCACTTGATGATCGCCGCAAATTATGGAGGTCGATGGGATATTACACAGGCATGTAAGCGGCTGGCAGAAATGTCCCGTAGCGGAGAAATCTCTCCTGATGACATCGATGAAGACCTGTTAGGTCATTTTCTTATCACCGATGAAATCCCTGACCCGGACCTGTTTATTCGTACCGGTGGTGAGAAGCGTATTAGTAATTTCCTTATCTGGCAGCTGGCATACTCGGAATTGTATTTTACTGATGTGTTATGGCCTGATTTTTCAAAAGATAACTTCATCGATGCTTTAGAATGGTTTGCCAGTCGCGAACGGCGCTTTGGCAAAACCAGCGAGCAGCTAAGCAAGGCCGATCATGCTTAAACAGCGCTTGTTAACCGTTGCTATCCTTGTACCGTTATTTCTTGCCGCCCTGTTTCTAATGAATGAACTGGGATTCGCTTTGTTTCTTGCAGCAATACTGGTACTCAGCCTGTTTGAGTGGGCGAATTTAAGCGGTATTCAGTCAAGTCTTATCAAATGGAGTTATATAATTGCTGGTGTTGCAATTGCCGCAATACTTCAGTTTTCGGGACTGGTAGGGGAGACGGTGTTTATCCTTGTTTTTGCTCTCTGGCTGCTTGTGGTTTTTCGTCTCTATCAATACGGACAGAAGAACCATGATCCGAGGGTAGCAGAAGGAAACGGGCCATTGGCCTGGCTGGATGGCTATTTCGTCCTCCTCCCGACGGTGCTTGGTCTACAGATACTAAAGACAAATGACCCCAATGTTCCACAGCTATTGCTCATTTTTTTCTTCATTATCTGGTCAGCCGATACAGGTGCCTACCTTGCCGGGAAAACCCTAGGCAAGCACAAGCTTGCGCCAGCGATCAGTCCTGGTAAAACGATTGAGGGATTGGTTGGCGGCTTGTTGGGGGCACTTATTGTTGCTGCTCTGGTTGGCGTTTTTATCTGGCAGCTGTCACTAGTTAACTTACTGTTCTGGCTTCTTGCTGCAACATTAATCACTCTATTCTCTGTTGCCGGAGATTTATTCGAAAGTATTTACAAGCGTCGTGCAGGCGTCAAAGATTCTGGCAAGCTGTTGCCGGGGCATGGCGGGGTACTTGATCGTATCGATAGTGCCTGTGCAGCCTTACCGCCTTATTTATTAGTCCTCTATCAGTTTGATCTGCTTGCTTCGGGCGTTCCCGCACTGTGAAAAAACAGGGTGTCTGTATACTCGGGTCTACCGGAACTATCGGTATTAATACACTTGACGTGATTCGGCGCCACCCTCATCGCTTCAGGGTCATTGCTCTTACAGCCAATCAACAGGTTGAGCGTATGCTTCAGCAATGCGAGGAATGGCAACCGCAATATGTCGTCATGTCTGATCCTGATGCAGCACAAGAGGTGAAACGGGCCCTGGCAGAAAAAAGCCTTTCCACCCGGGTTTTAAGTGGCATGGCGGACTTAACTGAAGTTGTCCAGTACGATACGGTAGATACTGTAATGGCCGGCATAGTCGGTGCTGCTGGGTTACTGCCGACACTGGCTGCTGTCAAAGCCGGCAAGCGAGTTCTGATAGCTAATAAGGAGCCCCTGGTGATGATGGGGCAGGTTTTTGTTGAAGAGGCGAAGAAATCCGGTGCTGTACTTTTGCCTATCGACAGTGAGCATAATGCTATTTTCCAATGTATGCCTTACGTAGTTCAGCAGGCGACGGCTACACCGCTAGAACATACGCTGTCTGAACATGGAATTTGCCGCATATTGCTGACCGGCTCAGGCGGACCTTTTTTGAAGATGGACAGATCAGAGTTTGCTTCAATTACTCCAGCCCAGGCTTGTGCCCACCCCAATTGGGTCATGGGCCAAAAGATCTCGGTTGATTCTGCCACCATGATGAACAAAGGGCTGGAATTGATCGAAGCCTGCGCACTATTCTCAACCAGCCCTGAGAAGGTTGAAATCGTGGTACATCCTCAAAGTGTTATTCATTCGATGGTTGAATATAGCGATGGATCCATCCTTGCCCAGTTGGGCAACCCGGATATGCGGACCCCAATTGCGCATGCGCTGGCCTGGCCTGACCGTATGGGAGGAGGAGTTGAACGCCTGGATCTGGTTAAAATGGCCGCTTTAGAGTTCCAGTCGCCCGATGTGCTAAAATTTCCTTCACTAATTTTAGCTCGCCAGGCGGCAGAAACTGGTGGTACCTTGCCTGCAATTTTAAACGCAGGCAATGAGGTTGGCGTGCAGTCATTTCTAGATGGCGAGATTCGTTTTGATCAGATTATCCAGCTAGTGGAAGATACAATGGATGCCATTGAGTATGGTTCACAGCAGGATCTTGAAAGCGTACTGGCAGCTGATCACAATGCACGACGCTTCGCAGAAAGCCGAGTTCTGAACATGTCTCAGAATAATTCACAGATACAATAAAGTAAATATTACAATATGTTAGAGTTCATTTATAGTATCGCCGGGTTTATTGTTGCACTGGGTATCCTTGTTGCAGTTCATGAATTTGGTCATTTCTGGGTGGCAAGAAAGCTCGGTATCAAGGTGCTTAAATTTTCTGTTGGCTTCGGTAAGGCTATCTGGTCGCGTACAGCGAGTGACGGCACAGAATATGTTATAGGGGCATTGCCGCTCGGTGGATATGTCAAGATGCTGGACGAAAATGAAGGTGAGGTAGAAAAGGAAGACCTGCCGCGAGCGTTTAATCGGCAGCCTCTGTGGAAACGCAGTCTGGTTGTGCTGGCAGGTCCTATGTTTAATTTCTTTTTTGCTATTGCAGCCTATAGCCTCGTATTCGCGGGAGGGGTGGAAGGCCTCACTCCTGTTGTTGGCAAAGTGGTCGAAGGGTCAGTAGCCGAAGCGGATGGTTTTCGTAGTGGTGACGTCCTGCTTTCTGTAGATGGAAGAAAACTGAATACCTGGCAGGAGCAGCGTCTGTATTTATTCAGCAAGGCACTCGCACGTAAGACAGTTCATTATCAAATCATCACTAACGATGGTCAGCAAACCAGCCGTGCACTGAATCTTGCCAATGTCCCGATGTCAGATATTGACGCCAACCTTGTCGTCGGGGGGATTGGGCTGATTGGCTGGTACCCTAGCATACCACCGGTGATAGACCAGGTGGTCGATGGCAGGCCAGCACAATTGGCCGGTCTCCAGCAGGGTGACTTGATTGCCGCAATTAATGGTGAACAGGTGGAGAGCTGGAGTGATGTTGTTAGATTGATTTCAGCCAGTCCGGGTAAGCCTTTACAACTGGTTATAACTCGAAATGGATATTCTGAGGCTGTTGTAGTTACCCCCGAATCGGCAATGGAAGGGGACAAGAAAATTGGGCGAATCGGCATCAGTGTACAGCCTGTAGAAATACCAGAAGACAGGATCGTCAATGTTAATTATGGCCTGTTAGAGTCATTATACCGTGGTACAGAGACGACCTGGATGATGTCTGTGCTGACACTGCGTATGTTGGCCAAGATGGTGACCCTGGAAGTGTCCAGTAAGAATATCAGCGGCCCGATTACTATTGCCCAGTATGCAGGCAAATCTGCCCAGGTAGGTTTTACCAGTTTTATATTATTCCTGGCTATTGTCAGCGTAAGCCTCGGTGTGTTGAATTTGTTGCCTATACCCATTCTGGATGGTGGCCATCTACTCTATTACTCGATTGAAGCGATTACCGGAACTCCGGTATCGGAAAAAGTAATGATATGGGGGCAACAAGTTGGTATTCTGTTGCTTTTTTTATTAATGTCTCTAGCTGTTTACAATGATCTGGGACGTCTGTTGAACTAAGTCAAAATAAGAACTGGATAATGATTAAAAGAAAAACGATATACGCGAGTCTGATTGCCCTGTTTATCTGGTCTGTGCAGGCATTAGCAGTGGAAGAATTTGAAGTTACTGACATCCAGGTAACTGGTACACAACGAATATCTGCAGGTACTATTTTCAACTATCTACCGATCAAGGTTGGTGATTTTGTCGATGACAACGAAGTCAATGATGCAATAAAAGCCCTTTTCGATACTGGTTTCTTCCAGGATATTGAACTGACCAGGGAAGGCAGCGTGCTGATCGTAAACGTCGTTGAACGTCCAACAGTCGCCAGCGTTGAGTTCTCCGGCAACAAGGAATTCGAAACAGAAGCACTGAAACAAGGCATGTTGCAGGTCGGTTTTGGCGAAGGGCTGGTATTCAAGAAGGCGATTCTGGATAAAGTTGAGCAGGAGCTTCGGACACAATATTACAGCAGTGGCAAATATTCAGTTGATATTAAAACAACCGTAACACCACTGGAACGAAACCGGGTAAAAATAAACATTGATATTAAGGAAGGGAAAACGGCCAGGGTCGGCGAGGTTGCTATAGTAGGAAATACTGTATTTACCGATAAAAAATTGTTAAAGAATTTTAAAGTTAAACCCAAAACAGGCTGGCGCAAGCTGTATTTTCTAAGTAAGACAGATCAGTACTCCAAACAGAAATTAGCTGGTGACCTTGAAGCCTTACGCAGCTATTACCAGGATCGCGGCTATCTTGATTTTAAAATTGATTCGACACAGGTCTCCATCAGCGAAAACAAGAAGAAGATCTTTATCACCGTTAATCTTAGCGAAGGTGAAGTTTATACCGTAGACAATGTTAGTCTGCGAGGGAAATTCGTCGTACCGGAAGAGGACCTGAAAGAAAAAGTCACTATATTCACCGGCGATATTTTTTCTCGCAAGGAAGTCGAAAAAACCAATAAGGCTATAAGTGATCGACTGGCTGAATCCGGTTATACCTTTGCCAATGTCAATGCGATTCCGGATATTGATAAGGACAACCGTAAAGTCTCTTTTGTTTTTGCTATAGACCCCGCCAAACGTGTATATGTCCGTCGAATCAATATCTCGGGCAATACCAATACAACAGATGAGGTTATTCGACGTGAGCTGAGGCAGATTGAAGGGGGCTGGTTATCAACAAAGGATGTCAGGCGTTCCAAGACTCGCCTGCAACGCCTTAGCTTTTTTGAAGATATAAACATAGAAACTCCAGCAGTGCCGGGAACCGAAGACCAGGTGGATGTCAATGTGCGGGTCAAGGAGCGACAAACAGGAAGCATGATGTTTGGCGTGGGTTATTCTGAATCAGATGGCGTATTGCTGCAGGCCAGCATTAACCAGAAGAACCTGTTTGGCTCAGGCAGGGAGCTTGACCTGAGTCTTGACACTTCAAAAATAACCAAATCAATCAGATTGCGCTACTTTAACCCCTACTACACGGTAAACGGAGTGAGTCGGGGTTTCTACGCGACCTATACTGATATTGATGCAGCCGAAGCAAATGTATCAAGATACATCAATGAAACGCTCAGTTTCGGCGTGAATTATCGTTTTCCATTATCTGAAAATAACAGCTTCAGTTTCAGCTTTGGGCCAGATCGTTCCAAATTATCTGCAACAGATGGAACACCGGATGAAATTCTGGCTTATATCGCCTTGCATCCTGATGACTGGTATTTGAAGACTACTGCCAGTTGGGTGCATGATACGCGAGACAGCATTCTTTATCCTACAAGAGGTTTTAACTTTCGTATACTTGGCGAAGCATCGTTTCCAGGCAGTCAGATCGATTATTATAAAGGCGGCATGAACTTTTCGTGGCATTTGCCAACTATCAATGAGGTGGTTCTGAAGTTCAGTGGTGACATGGGATATGGAGATACCTACGGGGATACCACTATTTTCCCGTTTTATAAAAACTATTATGCAGGCGGCAGCAATTCGGTAAGAGGCTTTAAGGCACGTTCTCTCGGTCCGCGTGACAGTAATGATGATCCCTTCGGTGGAACTAAAAGAGTTGTCGGCGGTGTGGACCTGTTATTTCCATTCCCAGGTAGTGAGAAAAAGGATAAGCGCCTGTCAGTCTTTGTCGATGGCGGCCAGGTGTTTGCACAGAATGACGAAGTTGATTTCAATGAGTTACGATACTCCTATGGTGTAGGAGTGTTCTGGTACTCACCGGTTGGACCACTAACTCTGAGCTATGCATATCCGATAAATGACGAGGAAGGAGATGATCTGGAAAAATTCCAGTTCACAATTGGTAAGGGCTTCAGATAAACTATCGACCTGACAGATTTATTACCTTAGAGAAATGAAAAAAATGTTTACAAAACTTAAAATCGCTGCATTCCTTCTTTTAGCACTGACCTTATTTCCGGGAGTGTCATCTGCTGAAATGAAAATCGGCTTTGTTAACCTGGTTAAACTTATTGAAGATGCGCCACAGGGCGAAGCCGCCACAAAGAAAATTGAAGCGGAATTCAGTCCACGTGACAATGCTATCCGCAAAAAGCAGAATAAAATAACATCACTGGAATCTGATATTGAAAAGAACGGGCTGGTGATGAAAGCATCAGAACGGGCTAAAAAAGAAGCAGAGATTACGAAGCTCAAGCGCGGTCTGAAACGGGAAGCGGAAGAATTCCGTGAAGATTACAATGTGCGCAGGAATGAAGAATTGAAAGTGCTGCAAAAGTTTGTGCGGGATGCTATCAATGAAGTAGGCAAGGAGAATAAGTTTGACCTGATTGTGGCTGAAGGTGTTCTTTATACCAGCGACAAGGCGAATATTACTGAACTGGTTCTTAAGAAATTGCGAAGCAAGTAAGATAAATTTGCAAGGTGAATTTTCAGTTATCTGAATTAGCGACAAGATTCGACCTCGAACTAAAGGGGCAGGCAGAAGCGGAGATAAGTTCAGTCGCCAGTCTGCAAGATGCTGCTGCAGGAGATATCAGTTTCTGTATTGGGCGCCGTCATCTATCTGAGCTGGAAAAGACCAGGGCAACGGCAGTCATTCTTCACCCGGAAATTTCCGGCGTCTTTCAGGGAAATGTGCTGTTGAGTGAAAATCCGCATGTGGCTTTTGCAAAGATTGCTGATTATTTACACCCTCAGAGCCGTAAACCCGCAGGAATTCATCCAACTGCCATAGTGCATGCTGAGGCGACTGTTCATGAAACAGTGTCTATTGCTGAAAATGTCATTATTGAAAAATCAGCGACTATCGCAGCAGGTTGTGAGATAGGTGCAGGGTGCTATATCGGAGAGAGGGTTGTAATAGGCGAAGATACATTGCTGAACAATAATGTCACTCTTAAGCATGAAACTGTGATCGGACGTGACGGAGTCCTGCATACTGGGTGCGTTATTGGCTCGGATGGATTCGGCCATGCACGCGATGGCGAGCACTGGTTACCCGTACCACAGCTAGGCAGGGTTGTTGTTGGAGACAGAGTGCGTATTGGTGCTAACACAACCATAGACCGCGGCGCACTCGGTGATACCTTGATTGGCAACGGCGTTAAATTAGATAACATGGTGCATATTGGCCACAATGTCACTATAGATGATGATACTGCTATAGCTGCGCTTGTAGGCGTCGCGGGCAGTACCATTATTGGTAAACGTTGTACTTTCGCAGGCCAGGCAGGTGTCGCAGATAATATACAAATTTGTGATGATGCGCATTTCACCGGGCAGGCGGCTGTACGGTCAGCTATCAAAGAGCCCGGGGTCTATTCATCAGGTGTGCTGCTTGAGGAAACCCGCAGCTGGTCAAGGAATGCGATGAGGTTTAAACAGCTAAATCTGCTGTTTAAGCAGGTCAAGGAACTGTCTAGAGATAACAAGCACAAATAAACGAAATAGGCCAGATGATGAACACTATTGATATTCATGAAATTCTTCAGTATCTGCCTCACAGATACCCCTTCCTGCTCATTGACCGTATTACAGATTTCGAAAAAGATACTTCTCTGACTGCAATAAAGAATGTCACTTATAATGAACCATTCTTCCCTGGGCATTATCCCAGCAGGCCTGTAATGCCGGGTGTTCTGTTGATCGAAGTAATGGCCCAGGCCGCCGCCTTGCTGGCAGCAATTAGCTCTGACGTGAAGGGTGGTGACAGCAACCTGGTGTACTATTTTGTTGGTGTCGACAAGGTTCGCTTTAAACGACCTGTGGAACCTGGTGATCAGTTAAAAGTCGATGTGACACTGGACAGGAAGGCGCGTGGAATGTGGTTTTGCTCAGCAGTGATTACGGTTGATGGAAACCGCTGCACTTCATCTGAATTGATGTTCACTGCAAGGGAGGTCTAGGTGATCTCACCTCATGCCATTATTGAGGAAGGAGCTGTCATAGGTAAAGATGTCTCAATTGGGCATTTTTCTATAATCGGCAAAAATGTAAAAATTGGAAATGGCAGCAGAATAGGGCCCCATGTCACTCTGGTAGGCCATACCAGCATCGGTGAAAACAACCAGATATTTCAATATGCGTCTGTCGGTGAAGTGCCACAGAGTACCAGTTACAGGAACGAACCAACTGAGTTGCGCATTGGTGATAATAATACTATCCGCGAGTCATGCACACTGCATACCGGTACCGTGGAAGGCGGAGGAATCACACAAATAGGCAATGATAATTTTTTAATGGCCTATGTGCATATTGCTCATGACTGTATTCTTGGCAACAAAATAATATTCGCGAATGGTTCCAGCCTTGCTGGGCATGTGACGATCGGAGATTACGTAATATTGGGTGGTTTTACCCTGATTCACCAGTTTTGCAAAATTGGCCCCCATGTGATGACAGGCATTGGTGCCGTTTCCTTCAAAGATATACCTCCTTACCTGAAAGTGTCTGGCAATACTGCACGTCCTTACGGGATCAACGTAAAAGGGCTGCAGCGCAGAGGATTTGATGAAGATGCCATTTCAGCCTTAAAGCATGCCTACCGCACTCTTTATCGCTCCCAACTCAGTTTTCTGGAGGCAATCGACGAAATCAGCAAGCTGGCAGTTGATGATCCGAATGTAAAAATATTTGCTGATTTCCTTATCAATAGTGAACGGGGCGTCGTTCGCTGAAACGATGCCATGCAAGGAAGAAAAGTATTCAAAATAGGCATCGTAGCCGGTGAAGTGTCGGGTGATCTGCTTGCCGCAGGCCTGATTCGACAACTGCAGCAATACCCTTTCACATTTGAATTTAGCGGTATAGCCGGGCCTCATATGCAGGAACAGGCCTGTAAAAGTCTTTACCCTATGGAAAAACTCACTTTGATGGGGCTGGACGGACTTTGGGGTCGGTTGTGGGAGATTTTGCATATACGTCGTAAGCTGGTGCAATATTTCATCTCTGATCCCCCTGATCTTTTTATTGGTGTTGATGCGCCAGACTTTAATCTGGGGCTGGAAAAGAAACTGCATAAGGCGGGTATTCCTGTATTACACTATGTCAGTCCAACCGTCTGGGCATGGCGAAAATATCGGCTCAGGGGTATGCGCCATTTTATTGACAGAATCCTCGTTTTGTTCCCTTTTGAACTTGATTTCTATCGCATGGCTAAGGTGAATGCAACGCTGGTAGGCCATCCCATGGTCAGAGATATCGATCTCAACCCGGATGTAACGGCGTTGAAGAAGGCACTTGGTATTTCAACAGAGAAGAAAGTAATTGCACTATTGCCGGGCAGCCGAAAAGGTGAGATTGAGCGCATGGCAGGCGAGTTTCTGCGTGCAGCAGACAGGCTTTGCAAAAAATACCCTGCTCTTCAATTTGTCACAGCAATGCCGAATGCCTCTCTGATGGGGCTGTTTGAGGATGAAGTAGCGAAAGCGGACATGCAACAGCTTGACCTGGTTCGCATTACTGGGCATTCAAGAGATGTCATGGCCTGCGCGGATATTCTAATGCTGGCATCTGGCACGGCAGCTTTAGAAGCGGCAATTGTCGGGCGCCCGGTAGTCGTTGCCTACAAAGTCTCCTGGCTGACGAAAACCATGGTGCAGTTGCTTGCCAGCGTGAAGTATTTTTCTATGCCAAACAACCTTGCAGGATACAGGCTGGTGCCTGAACTGATGCAGGATGACTGTACTGCTGAAAATCTGTCAATTGAGGTCGAGCGCTATCTTGATGATGATGCTGAGATCAGTAAAGTAAAACAGGCTTTTGTGCAGATCAGGCAAAGTCTGGATCTTGACTCTGATAGCCTGGCGGCAGAGGCTGTTGTTGAAATGCTGGGCCTCGGCGTCGAGGCCAGGTTAAAGAATACTCCGGAACAGGCTTGATGTCCCGTTTACTGGTTGCAGGCGTCGACGAGGTTGGGCGTGGGCCACTCGCAGGACCGGTCGTGACAGCAGCGGTGATCCTGGACAGTGAGCATTTCATTGATGGGCTGGATGATTCGAAGCGGCTGACAGAGACCAAACGTCGCTTGCTGGACCAGGAAATCCGTGCCCATGCACTGTGTTTCTCGATAGGCCGTGCTGAAGTTGATGAGATTGACAGATTAAATATTCTGCAGGCAACACTGTTGGCGATGCAGCGAGCTGTAGCCGGGCTTAACAGGGTCCCGGCGAAAGTCCTGGTTGATGGAAATCGTCTTCCGCAATTGCCCTGTGCAGCCGAGGCGATAGTGGGTGGGGACGGGATGGTAGCAGAGATCTCTGCTGCATCGATTATAGCAAAAGTATATCGTGACAGTTTGATGGACGACCTGCACAAACAGTTTCCAAATTATGGTTTTAATAAAAATAAAGGGTACCCAACAAAGATGCATCGCGAAGCATTGTTAAAATATGGTGCTGTTTCCTGTCATCGACGCAGTTTTGCACCGGTTAGAAATGTGATCGGGTCAGATGAGTGAGCTGGTAATGGAAAAGCCGTTCATCCATCTGCATCTGCACTCGGAATACTCGCTTGTCGATAGTGTACTGCGCATAGGCGATGTGATAAGTGCAAGTAAAGAACATAATATGCCTGCTGTCGCAGTGACAGATTTGTCAAATGTATTTTCCGTGGTCAAGTTTTACAAGTCCGCAGTTGCGGCCGGTATCAAACCCGTTCTTGGTTCAGATGTCTGGCTGGAACGGCCAGAACAACCGGGCAAACCTTTTCGTCTGGTGCTCCTGTGCCAGAATGAACAGGGTTATCGCAACCTGACGCATTTGTTGTCCGAGGCCTTTCGGCACGGTCAGCACGTCGGTGGTCATGCCTGTGTTTCAAAGCACGAATTAGCCCACCACAGTGATGGGCTGATCGCCCTGTCCGCTGCAACTCAGGGGGAAATTGGTAACGCCCTGCTGCATGGGTCAGAAATGCAGGTTGATCAACTGGTAGACGAGTATCTTCAGTATTTCGGTGACCGGTTCTATCTCGAGCTGCAGCGAACTGGCAGAAGCGGTGATGAAGAACATGTAAGAAAGTCTATGAACCTGGCAATGCGGCGGTCAATTGCTGTGGTGGCGACAAATGATGTCCGCTTCAACAGCGAAGAAGACTTCGAGATCCATGACATACGGGTCTGCATCCAGGACAGTCGTGTGTTGAACGACCCGCGTCGGCCAAAACTCTATAGTAGCCAGCAGTATTTCCGTTCGACGGCTGAGATGAAAGAGCTGTTCGCTGATATCCCCGAGGCAATAGAAAACTCCTACCACATCGCTACGCGCTGCAATTGCCATCTCACCCTGGGCAAGAATTTTATGCCGGAGTTTCCTGTTGAGAAAGGACAGGACGTCAATCAGGTCCTGATCGATACATCGAATGATGGGCTGAACAGGATTCTGCAGAAAATTGAAGGTGAGGTTGATCGTGAACCATATCAGCATCGGTTAGATATGGAACTGGGCGTCATTACAGGTATGGGATTTCCCGGCTATTTCATGATTGTTGCCGACTTTATCCGTTGGGCAAAGGAACAAGATATTCCGGTCGGCCCGGGTCGTGGTTCAGGTGCCGGATCACTGGTGGCGTATTGCCTGGGAATCACTGAGCTTGACCCGATTGAGCATGGCCTGCTGTTTGAACGTTTTCTAAACCCAGAACGTGTATCAATGCCTGATTTTGATATTGATTTCTGCATGGATCAGCGAGACCGTGTGATCGAATATGTTACCCGGCACTATGGCTCGGACAAGGTATCCCAGATCATTACCTATGGCACCATGGCAGCGCGAGCGGTAGTTCGTGATGTAGGGCGTGTCATGGATCTTGGATTTGGCCTGGTTGACCAGCTCGCCAAACTGATTCCCGGTGAACCGGGTATGACCCTGGCCAGGGCGATTGAATCAGAAAAGGAGTTGCGCGAACGGATTGATCAGGATGATGATGTGCGCGAGCTGATCAGTCACGCACGTTCCCTCGAAGGAATGGCAAGAAATGCCGGCAAACATGCAGGCGGGGTAGTCATTGCACCAACTGCTTTGACTGATTTCACCGCACTCTATTGTGAACAGGGTGTCAGCCAGATGGTCACTCACCTGGATATGAAAGATGTCGAAGCAGTTGGACTGGTGAAGTTTGATTTTCTTGGCTTGCGCACCCTGACCATCATCGATAATTCACTAAAAACAGTGAACCGTTTTCGCGAGAAGAATGAAGAGCCATTGCTTGTTCTTGATCAGATTGATCTTAGTGACAGCAAAACATTCAAATTGATCCAGGCATGTAAAACAACGGCTATTTTCCAGCTTGAATCAAGTGGCATGAAAGATGTTATCAAGAAGCTGCAACCGGATAATTTTGAAGACATGGTGGCGGTGGTTGCTTTGTACCGTCCGGGCCCTCTTGGTTCGGGTATGGTTGATACTTTTATTGAACGTAAACACGGCCGTGAAAAAATCATCTATCCACACCCGTTGCTTGAAGAGATACTAAAGCCTACCTATGGCGTTATTGTCTATCAGGAACAGGTGATGCAGATTGCCCAGGTTCTTGCCTCCTTCACCCTTGGTTCAGCAGATATGCTGCGCCGTGCCATGGGTAAAAAAATTGCCGAGGAGATGGCAAAACAGCGTGAAAACTTTCGTTCCGGTGCCGAAAAAAATGGTATTGATGCAAAACAGGCGGACAGGATTTTTGATTTAATGGAAGAGTTTGCCAAATATGGTTTCAACAAGTCACATTCTGCAGCTTATGCGCTGGTTTCATTTCAAACGGCCTGGTTCAAGGCACATTACCCGGCTATGTTCCTTGCTTCGACACTTTCAGCGGATATGGAAAAGACCGATAAAGTTGTTATGCTGATTGCTGAGTGCAGGGATATGGGATTAACTTTGCTGCCGCCCGATGTCAATAGTTCCGGTTTTTCCTTCGAAGCGACAAATGAAGATACTATTGTCTATGGACTGGGTGCGATTAAGGGTGTTGGCCAGGCAGCGATTGAGGAAATCACCCGGGCAAGAGCTGAAAAACAGGTCTTCAGAGATCTCTATGATTTTTGCCGTTCACTTGATTTGAAAAAAGTCAATCAGCGCACACTCGAAATACTGATTGGTGCCGGAGCGCTGGATCAAATGGGCGTTCACCGTGCAGCATTAATGGCAAACCTGGTCAATGCCATTTCGCTGTCAGGGCAGGAATCAAGAAACCGTACCGCGGGTCAGGATGATATGTTTGGAAGTTCTGATGAACTAGAACTGGACATCGACTGGATTGATGTGGCTGAGTATTCAGAAGACGAGCGCCTGAAGAAGGAGAAAAAGCATCTCGGGCTGTATCTGACGGGTCACCCGATGAATCAATATCATAAGGAACTGAGCAATTTTATCAGCTGCTCATTAAGTGAAGTGGAATCAGCAGAAGGTAAGCAGGTCACTATTGCGGGCCTCATTATTGCGATGCGAACGCGCAACACTCGAAGAGGCCGCATGGCGATATTGACCCTTGATGATCAGTCAGGCTGGCTGGAAATCCCAATATACTCTGAACTCTATGAGACGAATAAACAGTTATTACAGGAAGATCGACTGGTGATTATTAGTGGAAAAGCCGGTTTTGATGACTATACCGGTGGAACCAGGGTCACAGCTGAGCGTATTCATGATATCGATTCAGCACGCGAAACATTTGCCACCGATTTACGTATTACATTAAAGAAGAATACTGATGTTGCCGTGGAAGCCCTAAAGTCAATTCTGCAGCCTGTTAGCGGAGGAACGACGCCGGTGATTATTGATTTCATCAATGATGATGCGAGAGCGAGTATACATCTGCCCCGTGACTGGTGTGTGCATCCATCTGCCCGCCTGCTGGAAGAGTTGAACAAGGTCGGCGGGATTAGCAGGGCCGTCTGTGAATATAACGCGGCGGCCGCACGCATGCATTAGCAGGCAAGGGGGCCAATGCAGGTAGAAATTCTCTACAAAACCGCATAGCTGCCGTTAATTTGTTTGATTTTTCTCGTCTGCCGGCAGCTTTGTGAGTTAATTAGTATGCGGAAGATGACAGGTAATGAAATTAGCCGTCAGCAATACTTTATCCTTCGATCAGTAAAGCGTTATACTTTGGCCGAATACAAAAAACTTCTAAATGCTGGATGCTGGATATACAGATGAATCTGAATTTTCTCGATTTTGAGCAACCTATCGCCGAACTTGAGGCCAAGATAGACGAATTGCGCCATGTTGGAATAACTAGTGATGTTAGTTTGACCGATGAAGTCTCTCGTTTACATAACAAAAGCATAAAACTGACGGAATCAATTTTTTCCTCACTCACGCCCTGGCAGGTTTCACAGTTAGCGCGTCACCCGCAAAGGCCATATACACTAGAGTACATCGATAAAATATTTACAGATTTTCAGGAATTGCACGGAGACAGGATGTTTGCTGATGATCCTGCAATCGTAGGTGGTCTGGCGCGTTTTGATGGGCGTCCAGTTATGGTTATCGGTCAGCAAAAGGGGCGTGATACAAAAGAAAAGGTATACCGTAACTTTGGCATGCCACGGCCAGAAGGCTATCGTAAAGCAATGAGATTGATGGAGATGGCGGAGCGCTTTAACCTACCAATACTCACGTTTATTGATACACCCGGCGCCTATCCCGGCGTTGACGCAGAAAAGCGCGGTCAAAGCGAGGCAATCGCGCGTAATCTTTTCGTCATGTCTGACCTGAAGACCCCTATTATTTCAACAGTTATAGGCGAAGGAGGCTCAGGTGGCGCCCTCGCGATAGGTGTGTGCGACAGGCTGCTTATGTTTGAATATTCGACTTACTCCGTCATTTCACCTGAAGGCTGTTCCACTATACTGTGGAAGAGCGCAGATAACGCAGCCGATGCAGCTGAAGTGATGGGTTTGACCGCACAACG